>JGI24731J21663_1002787_pt1 | contig 9964 bp, 9 predicted proteins | sample EPASupsiteHSE605_FD_21663 | JGI IMG/M metagenome (IMG submission 21663) | reverse complement strand
TAAAGCCATGATATCAGGAGTGACGCCTTCGTGGTCGACACCAAACCATTTTCCCGTGCGGCCTATGCCTGTCTGAACTTCATCGGCTATCATCAGCACGCCATATTTATCACATAAAGCGCGAACGGCTGCCAGATAACCATCAGGAGGTACAATAATGCCTCCTTCGCCTTGAATAGGCTCAAGAATAAATGCTGCAGTTTCGGTATCAATAGCAGCTTCCAATGCTTCAATATTGCCAAATTCCACATGCGTAAAATTTTGTAATAGCGGTTCGAAAGGTTTTCTGAATAAATCTCTGCCAGTAGCAGTCAAAGAACCATATGTCTTGCCATGAAATGCATTCTTAGCAGCTATGTATTTTTTTCTGCCGGTTGCCAGTCTTGCTATTTTCAGTGCCCCTTCAACAGCTTCCGTGCCACTGTTAACAAAGAAACTATACTGAAGGTTGCCGGGAGTAATCTCAGCCAAACGTTCAGCTAAATCAGCCATAGGACGATTAAACAGTATTTCTCCGCACATAGGGATCGAATCCAAAGCACCTTTGACGGCTTCTACTACTTTTGGATGCCGGTGTCCAAGGCAAAACATACCATAGCCGCCAAGACAGTCAATAAACTTCCTTCCATCGCTGTCGGTAATTATCCAGCCTTCAGCCTTTGTTTCTACACTTGCCAGGCCCATAAACCTGAATAAACGCGCTACTGCTGGATTAAGATATTTCTCATATTTTTCAATTGTTTCTTCTACATACATAATAATCACACCTCTGATATATAAATATAATCAATGTACAATGCTTGAAGCATTGACAAACTTGATGCCGCTATCTTTTAAAGCACTATAAACTTCTGACCAGGCTTTTGCAGTATTTGGCCTTGCATGACATATTACTACAGCAACACCGTTTTTATCAGCCATCTCAGCTGCAGCCCAGATGTTTTTCTTAATGTCATCAACATCTGAACTATTGTCCAGAAACTTTTGATTTCTGGCAGTTGCAACTCCAAGCTCTTCTGCTGCCTGATCTCCTATCGATTTAGAATAAGTGTTGCTATCAATGAAAAACAGTCCTTCTCCTTTTAGTACTTCGAGAACTGCTTTCATAGTACTCCGATTAGAAGTAGCTTTCGAACCTTGATGATTATTAACACCAGCAATACCTGGCAAGCTGTTAACAGCCTCTTTTGTATACGCCTGTACTTCGTCCTTTGTCATAGCAACCGTAACCATTTTTGATTCTGAAGCAGCTGAGGCATCCATCGGCTCCATCGGCAGGTGCAGCATAGCCTCTTTGCCATTATTTTGGATCACTTCCAGCGCAGCGCTGCTGTTAGCCTTAAATGGCAGTATTGCAAAACTCATTTTAATTGGTAATCCCGATAGTTTTTGCACTGGAGCAAGATCGTAACCACAGTCATCAACAATGACAGCTAGATTTCCGCTATATTTTTTCTCCTTGGTTGCATTATATATTGTCACCGTATCGGTAATACATGTTACCTCCTGGGTTCCCGCTTTTCCATAAACAGCAACTTCCAACAAAATTGCTTTGCTTCCAGCAAATGAAGTATTTTTTCTGGTAATGACGAAAAGATTTTCAGCTTTTGCTTTGCCAGTAATCCACGTAGCTGCCGCTTCTAAATCTTCTGCTGCCGGAACCCCTACTGATAATTTGCGTTCAGTCCATAAAATACTCCCTTTTTTATCAGCACGTTCTTCCTTACGTTCTGTCACATCGTTATCAGTAATACTCCAAGCGGTCTTCGAAGCGAAAATACTATCAAGCGCAGCATGAGCGGACTTTGATCTGCCACGCAAATCCAAGTCAGTAGACTGCACTTTTTGTTTACCATCCTCAATATTTTTTTTAGTTGCATCCTTGCCAGAAGCATAAAAAAATCCACCGGCAACAGCTAAGGCCAAGAAAATAATTAAAAGTAAAAAACCGCTTCCCCGTGAATTTCTTCTTCTAATTTTTTTTGCCATGTCGTCCTCCTGGTAATTAGGCACGTGGATGTGCTTTGTCATATATCAGTCGCAAACGTTTATTTGTTAAGTGCGTATAAATTTGTGTAGTGGAAATATCAGAATGCCCCAAAAGTTCCTGCACCGACCTCAAATCAGCACCATTATCCAATAGGTGCGTTGCAAACGAGTGGCGCAATATATGAGGTGACAATTCTTTACGAATACCTGCTTTTTGCCCATAATCTTTTATGATTTGCCAGAAGCGCTGTCTGGTGAGTCCTTTGCCATAAACAGAGAGAAATAAATGTCGTTCTTCACTATTATTAGCGTGTAAAGCCCTAGGCCGCACAACATTAATATAAGTATCTAAAAAACTTACCGCTGTTTTGCCTAAAGGAATTATCCGTTCTTTCGATCCTTTGCCAAAGGCAATCACATATTTCATATTAAGATTCAAATTGGAAACGTTGAGATTTACCATCTCCGATACGCGCATGCCAGTTGCATAAAGCAATTCTAACATAGTGCGGTCACGATAACCTTCATCGGTTGCCGTATCAGGAGTTGCTAAGAGCTTTTCTACTTCATTTAGATTAAGAACGCGAGGCAGCCGTGTTCCCTTTGTCCCTGCCTCAATAACCTGAGCCGGATCAAAAGGAATGTATCCTTCTGCATTCATAAAGCGATAGAAAGATTTAAGAGCAGCCAATCTACGAGCAATGCTGGTAGGAGCATAGCCTTTATTTTTCAGATATTGCATATAAGAAATTATATCTGACCGCTTTATTTGTCGAAGGTCCTTATCTGCATTTTCTTGAAAAAGTTCAATATCACGGACATAAGCCTGTTTAGTATTTGGTGATAACCTAGTTCAACGGTAATATATTCAAGAAAAAGTTTAACATCATCAACCATAAAAAAAGGCCTCCTAAAAAAGAAAAGCTACACTAATAGTGAGCCTTTCTTAATACTTATTCCTTTTTTTCTGCTTTTTCTGCCACCATTATCTGAATGCTTGCCACAGGTGCAATTGTAGAAATAGCATGTTTGTAAACCAACTGTTGCTTACCATCATTTTCAATAATTACAGTAAAATTGTCAAAACCCCTGACAAGTCCTCTTATTTGAAAACCGTTTACTAAATATATTATAACGGCAAGATTTTCTTTTCTTACATGATTCAAAAAACTGTCTTGCAAATTAATTGTTGTTTTTGCAGGATTAGTATTCAAATTAAGTCCCCCTCACTAAACTGTCTATCACTAATACCTTAATCTTACAGCAGTTTATATTTTTTAACAAGTATCTGGTGCATTTCCTCTACTATCTGGTCGTAATTGCTGTAATCTTCTAAGTCAAACCATTTGATATAAGGCATTTTATTATACCAGGTTACCTGGCGCTTAGCGAAATTACGCGTATACTGCTTAGTTTTGTCAATTGCTTCAGCCATCGTAAGTTCACCATTAAAATATTGAGCTGCTTGTTTGTAGCCAATACTCTTCATAGATTGAGCGTCAGAAGAAACTCCTGCATCCAGCAACCATTTGGTTTCGGCGAAAAGACCATCTTTGACCATTGCATCAACACGCAGATTAATCCGTTCATATAATTTTTCTCTAGACATCCGTAGCCCAAAGACAACCACATCGTAGGCAATTTCGTCATCCCGTTCCTGCGAAACCTTTTCCCCATGCAAAGCCGTCTCAATTGCCCTGATAATTCGGCGTCTGTCATTAAAATGCAATCTCTCAGCTTCTTCTTTATCAAGAGCAGCTAATTTAGCGTGCAGTGCTTCATTGCCATATTCGTCGGCAAAACTTTCCAATTCTTTACGGAGTTCATTTTTTTCATTTATAGCTGCAAAATCATAGTTTTCCAAAAGGGCCTTTATATACAAGCCTGTACCACCAACAATCAGTGGAATTTTGCCTTGTGCATTCAGGTCTGCAATCAGTTTCTCTGCCATCAACTTAAAATCAAATACATTAAAATTTTCGTGTGGCTCCAGAATATTGACAAAATGATGAGGTACTAATGCTAACTCCTTATCACTTGGTTTAGCTGTTCCAATATTCATATTTTTATATACAAGCATAGAATCGCCTGATAATATTTCAGTTTTTAAACGAAGCGCCAGCTTTATTCCACAATTACTTTTGCCGGTAGCTGTAGGGCCAAGAATGACCACAACTCTAGGTTTCATCTTATTCTCTTCTCCTAACACCATATTTAACTCTGCTGTAGCGACCGCCATGCACTTCTGTCATACCAAGCTTTTCTAGTGTTTTTACACTGCGTTCTTTGACAACAACTACAGGTGCTACACGTAAAGCTTGTTCAATAATATATTCTTCAAGTGGTTTATCATATGCTACAGGCCTTAGCGGAACCATATTGGCAGAACTACATACGGGATGTCGAAACATCGGATCAAAATACACGACATCAAAAGAATTATCAGGCAAATCTTTAAGATAATCCTCAGCAGTTGTTTGTACTGTTTCAATACGGTGAAAGGCTTTGATCAGGTTTTCATCTTCATCCTTGTATGATTTCAGACCATTAGTAACAACAAACCAGACAGGTTCTGATGCTTCTAAAGCAACTACTCTCCCTGTATCGCCACATATATGGGAAGCAATGGTTGCATCTCCTGCCAGTCCCATCGTACAATCCAAAACTTTCATGCCACGTTTCAAGCCAAGTGCTTCGACGAAATTATCTTTTCCGCCTTGCATAAGACTTTTAAGTCTCAACGCTGCCATACCGGGATGAAAAAACAAGGTGCCTTCACAGGAAAAAACCTGTGGTCCTTTATTTGTCGCAACAATTAATGCGTCAAGTTTATTCTCAAGCAATATTTTTTCCAGATTGCCTTTTGAAACTCTTGCAAGGTAAGGTACATTTAATTGTACTGCCCACTTTTTAGCAGCTGCTGGTAAATTTGGCGAACCATTAAGCCCTGTTGTAACTGCAAAACGCATACTTATCTCCTAGATTCTTTTAAACATCTTGTAAAGCTCTTCTGAGGTTATTTCTATCATACAAGGGCGGCCATGCGGACATGTAAACGGATGCTCAGTATTGCAGAGATCAAGAATAAGTGTTCGCATCTGCCTCATATTAAGGAGTTCCCCTGCCTTAATTGCACCGTGACAAGCTGTATAATGCAAAACACTTTGTCTCAAATCACTGCCAGAAATTGTTTTCATTTCCGAAATCATTTTTAAAATGTCCCTGACAAAACTCTCCGCTTCCTCGTCTTTAATATCCACCGGCAGGCTAGCTATCCTTAACATCTCTTCTCCTGCCTGCTCGATATCAACACCCAGCCGCAAAAATGCCTGACGATTATCTTCAATCATAGCAATTTCCTGCGGTGTCGCATCAATAAATAAAGGTACTAAAAATTGCTGGGAAGGAATGTCTTCGTGGCATTTCACCAATTTATCATAAAGAATACGCTCATGCGCTGCATGCTGATCGATTAGATACAAACTATTTTCTGATTGAGCCACGATAAAAACCCGATCAATCTGGCCCAATGGCCAGATTTGGTCCACACCGTTTTCATGATTCTGCATTTCTATACTTGAAGTTCTCAATACATTATCATTTTCAACAAGTTTTTCCTGCATAACATGCAAAGGCATTGCCGCCTGTTCAAAAATACTCTGAGCGCCTTGACTTATATAGTAACTTTTACTTGTACCAGTTTCAGCATTCTCATTTTTTTGTGCATCCTTCCAGATGTTTTCCTGAAAATATTCACGATTATTGCTGGCAAGGTTTGAATCAGTTCTAAGAGTACGGCCTTCTTCATTAGCAAATATTGCTTTATTATCCTGCACAGATGCTGAAGCACTAAGAGGCGTTGTTAAAGCACTAACCAGCGCATGATAAACAGTACGGTAGACCATGCCCTCATCACTAAATTTTATTTCACTCTTTTGTGGGTGAACATTGACATCTATACTCGAAGCATCAACATTTATATTCAAGACCGCAAACGGAAACCCCGCTTTAGGAATTTGCGATTGATAGCATGATCAATTGCTTTGGAGATCATGCGATTACTTATAATCCGCCCATTGACAAAAATTGTCTGCCACTGCCGTGTTCCTTTTAGCAGCGTTGGTTTACCTACAAAACCACTAATTGTAATACCATTTTCCTCACAAAAAACCGGTAATAATTCTTTACCTACATTTTTGCCATACAAGGCAACAATTGTATCGACTGCATCACTGTTACCGGGAGTACTGACAACCATTCTGTCATTATTAATCAATTGAAACCGCACATCCGGACGTGATAAAGCAACTTTAGAAATAACCTCACTGATATAACGCCCCTCAGTATTTATTGTCCGTAAGAATTTTCTGCGGGCAGGAACATTAAAGAATAAATTTTCAACAATTACTGTTGTACCGACAGCTCCACCTGAAGAAATACATTCAAGACTTTCGCCGCCGTTTATGGTAATCGAAGTTGCGAGGTCTTCGTCTTCGATTCTGGTCAGCATTCTAAATTTTGAAACAGACGCGATACTTGGCAATGCTTCACCGCGAAACCCCAGGGTCTCAAGGCTTAATAAATCCTCAGCCATGCGTATTTTGCTTGTAGCATGCCTTAAAACCGCAAGACGGGCATTTTCTTCTGACATACCGCTTCCATTATCTACAACGCGAATGTATTCGATACCACCATCCTGAATCGTTATATCAATTTTGTCAGCACCGGCATCAAGTGAATTTTCAACCAATTCTTTAACCACAGATGCTGGCTTTTCAACAACTTCACCAGCTGCAATTTGGTTAGCGGTGTTTTGATCCAAAACATGTACATTCTGCTCCATTATAAAAGGCCGCCCTCTCTTTTTGCTTCCTCCTGCAGTTTGTATAAAGCATTTAATGCCTCTAAAGGCGTCAACGTCATAACATCCATGGATATTAGACTTTGACATAAAGATTGCGTGAAAAGAGACGCTTGTACGTTTTTCTTTTCTGGTTGTGTATTTGCATTCGCCTGTTCAGCGCAATGCGAATGTTTGTCAAAACCATCATATTCTTGCAGGATTTCTTCAGCACGGCTAATAACTTTTTTTGGTAAACCTGCCAACTGAGCGACATGAATACCGTAACTTCTATCCGTGCCGCCACGGATAATCCTTCTTAAAAAGATTACTTCCTTGCCACGCTCTTTGACCGCAACAGAATAATTTTTAACTTCCGGCAGGACATTTTCCAGTTCAATCAATTGATGGTAATGTGTAGCAAATAAAGTCTTCGCCTTAATTTTCTCATTAATAAACTCAACAACTGAACGTGCAATGCTCATGCCATCAAAAGTACTAGTACCACGGCCTACTTCATCAAGAATTATGAGACTGTCTGAGGTTGCGTAACGTAGTATTTGTGCCACCTCGTTCATTTCCACCATAAAGGTACTCTGACCAGTAGCTAAATCATCGCTGGCACCTACTCGTGTGAAAATCTTATCTACCGGACAGATATTAGCAGCTCTGGCAGGAATAAATGAGCCTATCTGTGTCATAAGTACCAGAAGAGCTACCTGCCTCATATATGTGGATTTACCGGCCATATTGGGGCCTGTCAGTACAATCACCCTTTGTACCTGAGCATCCATCATTGTATCGTTAGGAACAAATATCTCGCGTTGGAGCAACTTTTCAACAACCGGATGGCGACCATCCTTAATTGCTATTTCATGCCTGTTATTTAATTCCGGTCTTATATAGTTGTTGCGAAAAGCAACAATTGACAGGGAAAGCAGGGCATCGACATTGCCAAGAGCACGTGCTGTTGTTTGAATTTCTACCATCCTGGCTCGAATTTTATCTCTGATTTCATTAAAAAGATAATATTCAAGTTCCTGAATTTTTTCTTTTGCACTTAGAATTTTATTTTCAAACTCTTTTAGTTCCGGCACAATGTATCTTTCTGCATTGACAAGAGTTTGCTTCCGAATAAAATACTCTGGTACCAAATTAATGCTACCCTTGGAAACTTCAATATAGTAACCAAAGACTTTATTATAGCCAACTTTTAAAGTTTTAATTCCGGATTCTTCTTTAATTCTAAGTTCGAAATCACGCATCCATATTTTATTGTCGCTGGCAATTGTGTGAAGTTCATCGAGCTCAACGTGATAGCCGTCACGTATCATGCCACCTTCGCGAATAGTAAAAGGAGGCTCATCAACTATAGCAGAAGCGAGCAAACTATATATATCTTCATGCAAAGAAATCTCATTATTAAAACGACTAATCAGTCTCGTCCTGTTAGATGCTAAGAGCGCTTTGATTGCAGGCAAAACTTCAAGTGAATTCTTTAAAGAAATCAAATCCCTTGCATTAGCAGAACCTACCTCCAAGCGAGCTAATATTCTTTCTAAATCAAAAACGTTTTTTAGCTTTTCACTTAAGCCTTCCCTTAATGAAACATTTTCAACAAATCCACTAATTGCTTCCTGCCTCTCAATAATGGAGGTAAAATCTAATAGTGGACATTCTATCCATTGCCTTAATTTTCTTCCACCCATGCTGGTAGACGTCTGGTCAAGCACTTCAAGCAAAGTTCCGTGCTTTGTACCATCACGCATATTTTTAACCAGCTCCAGATTACGAATTGCCGTTGCATCAAGATTCATAAACTTCTCTTTATCAACACATACAAGGCGGTTAACATTCGTAAGATCTGACTTGACCGTTTCGTGAAGATAAGAAAGCATAATTTCAACTGTATTTCTGACAATTGCGGAATATGACCCGCTATTTCCAAAATGTTTAGAAAAATAATCACTATCAGCTTTTTCAAACATATACCTGCTTACCATACAATCGGGCAGTCTTTGTTTTAAAAGCTGTTCCAACCAACCCCACTCATCACTGCCAAAAGATAATACTATTTCTGAAGGCTGCAAGCGATATAATTGTTCCCAGACTGCATCTTCACTAGTATCACCTGTTGCAGTAAACCACAGACATTCCCCAGTTGAAATATCAACTGCTGACAGACAAAGCTCACCACCAAGACTTGTGAGTACCACAAGATATTGATTATGATTAGCCTCTAGTAATTGTTCATTGAGAGCAGTGCCTGGGGTAATGATTTTTATTACTTCGCGCCGTACTATGCCTTTGGCTAATTTAGGGTCTTCCACCTGCTCGCATATTGCTATACGATAGCCTTTGCTCACCAGTTTAGCAATATAGCCATCAACTGCATGATAAGGTACACCGCACATAGGTATTTTATCTTCAAGGCCTCCGGCACGACCAGTCAGTGTAATATTCAACTCTTTAGAAGCAGTCAGAGCATCTTCGAAAAAAAGTTCATAGAAATCACCTAATCTGAAGAACAAAAGTTCATTTTCATGCTGTCTTTTTACTTCTAAATACTGCTGCACCATCGGAGTATATTCTGGGGTCATGATTCTGCCTTTCCTTTCAATAACCATGTTTGTGCTGAAACAATTTCAACATTAACTGCCTGCCCTATAGTATATTGTTTTCCCATAACTGGCCATAATACGAGCTTATTGGTCCTGGTTCTGCCAGCCCAGAATTCACTATTGCTGTGACTAGGACCTTCCGCCAGTACTTCGAGCTTCTTGCCGATAAGCAGCTTGTTTTTAGCTAAACTACTTTCATTTTGAACTTCCATCAAGCGGTTAAGACGTTCTTTTTTTACATTCAGTGGAATTTGGTCTTCAAAACCAGCAGCAGGTGTGCCTGATCTTTTTGAGTAAATATATGTATATGCAGCATCAAACTGAACTTCTTGCATCAAACTAAGCGTATCTTGAAAATCCTCTTCTGTCTCGCCCGGAAAGCCAACAATAATATCAGTAGTTATTGCAGCTTCAGGACAATATTTTTTAATAGAGTCAACTAACGACAAATATTTCTCACGCGTATAGCCTCTATTCATTGCTTTTAATATACGATTGCTGCCAGATTGTGCAG
>JGI24731J21663_1002781_pt1 | contig 9988 bp, 7 predicted proteins | sample EPASupsiteHSE605_FD_21663 | JGI IMG/M metagenome (IMG submission 21663) | reverse complement strand
CTTCGAGAGGCCTTTTTCCATACACGATAAAGTAATTTTTATTCTAAACTCGTTTTTTCTTGAGAGTTATCTATATGAGCGATGATAGTAAGAAAGAGAATGTTAAAGTTTCTATTGATTTCCGAGCGAAACAAATCAGTGAACTTGAACAATTACAAAAAGTTCTTGATGAAAACAACGTTCTTCGTTCTAAGTTCAATTCTCTTCAAACACAAGTTGCACCATTAGTTGATACTTTTAATGCTAATGGTAATAGTGGTCAGTATATTAGTGATAAAGTTTATAGTTCTGAAGAAGTTGAAAACATGCGTTTTAAACTTGAACAAACACTTACAGAATATCGATCCGAGACTCTTTTAGCAGGTCAACTTAATTCTGAGATTGAGAAAATGTATAGTGAATTATCCTCACTTAAAATGCATTTTCGACTTGATCAAGATCAGCGTTTGAATTCCCAAAATGAGCATTCTACTGAAATTCTTCATAATTTTCAAGAAAAGACCGAACGTGTTCAAGAAACATGGTCAGTAGAACGTCAGCGTCTTGAAAAACAAATTGGATTTTTGCAAAAAGTATTTGATTCATCTAGTTCTGATATCAAAGAATTTGAGGAACAATATCGTACTAACAACAAAGGAATTCAACATTTATCATCATCTATTACTATTGCTAAAGAAGATATTCGAGAATTTTCAGATCAATTAAACAAAATCGAACCTCGATTAAAAGAGTATGAAGAACTTCAAAAGAAGCATCAACAAAGTGAAGTTTTAGTTGTTGAATTATCCGATCAACTTGAATCACTTAAAAATCAAGTTGAAACAGAATCTCTTACAGCTAATGTTCGTCGTCAAATTGATAGTGGTAATAAGAACATCAGTGATCTTAATGGTCAAATTGATAAAATTATTTGTGAAACTAGTAGTATTCAAGAGAAATCACGTGAATTACGCAATCGTATTAGTGAATATGAAATGAAATTATTGCGAACTGAGAATGAAATCAAATCACTTAAATCCGTTTCTAATAGTTTATTAGAACAAAAGAAATTGCTTCAAGAATCATTAAGATCATGTCGAATTATTTATGAAGAAAAAGGAGGCGAAAATAGTCTTTTAAGCAAAAATATTGAAGAAGGTATTTGTATTGATCGTCCCTCATGGTATATTCGAAAACAAATTCTTAATCTTAAAGAAGAAGTTGAAGAAATGGAAGTCATTCAAAATCGTCAAGCAGAATATGAAAACAAAATAGTTAATAATAATAGTTCTAATATATCAATTCCACAACGAAAACGAGTTCCAATGATTCCATTTAATCATTAGGTTTGTTATAAAAAGAAATTTTCATGTCTTTTTTATTCCAAGAGCATTTTGGTTCATTTCCAGAAATTGTTTTTCAAGGTAATTCTAGTCGAATTAATAGTATTTTAAATGGTTTTGTTGTATTTTATTGTTGTTTTGAAAGTCTTCGAAGTGATTACGGGAGTAGTATTTTTTTGTCTAATTCGTTATCTAAAATAGTTATTGATAGTAGTTCATTTATTAATTGTTCATCATATTATGATGGTGGGAGTATTTATTTTTATTGTCCAAGTGAAAGTGGTTGTATTGTATCTCGAGTTCGAGGTTTTAATTGTTTTTGTGGAAATAATAATGCATGGGATCGTGGTGGTCAGTTTAGTTTAATATGGACATCATTAACAGGTAAAAATTATTTTTTTGATTGTAGTGTTTCGTATTGTTCACCAAGTGGTTCCTCAACAAGAAGATCATCTGTTCTTTTAAGACTTGGAAATCAAAAAGTTCATTCATTTAATTCTTCTAATAATCATCTTTATAGACATTCATCTATTTGTTTATTTGGATGTAATACATTATTAATGGAATATGGTAGTATAGTTGGTAATACAGCAATCGATTGTATGTGTTTTTTATTTGTTCAGACTATTACAGAGTCTAATGTTATTAAGTTTAATTTTGTTAATAATACTAGTCCTTATTCAGGATTATCATTATCAGAAGATTGTCAAACTGTATATTATTTAGATTGCATGATTTATGGAAAACAAAATGTTCATTCATTGTTTTCAGTAACTAGATCTCCAAATTTTGTTGTTAATAATTGTTTTATATCATCTGGATTTGTTTTTGGAAGTATGAACGGTAATAATAATACTATTAGTGAAATCAATACATATTCTATTTCACATTATTATTTCGAAAATTGTTATTCAATCGAAAAAACCAAAATTATGACTCGATCTTTTCTTTTTTTGGTTTTTCTTAATCATTTAGTCATCAATACATATGAACATAAAAATACCTTTTCTTTTTAATTAATGTCTCTTTTTATGATCCTTTTTATGGTCCTTACTACTATGTTTAGAACTCTTTCTTCTTGGTTCATCATCATCATCGTCATCATATTTAGATGATTTTCTAGAATGTTTCATTTCGGCTTTACGATCATGTTCTGCTGCTTCTTCATCTAATTGACGCCAATCTTTACCTTCTTCTTCACTATCTTCATCTTCAACTTCTTCATCACCATTAACTTCTTCATCATCTTCATCACCATCAAACTCTTCATCATCCTCATCATCTTCACCTCCTTCATCAAAATCTTCTTCAAAGGCTTCACTTTCTGCATATTCCTCTTCTTCATCTTGAAGAAATCCATCCCAACCGCCTTCTTCTTCAAATGCTTTACGACCCATCTTACTAAGATGACTCAATAATCCTTTCCATTCAAGATTAACTTTATGCTTATAAAACTTAATATTAACGGTATTTAGCCATTTTTGAATCAATTCTAAATACATAACTGGAATCTGGGTAATAGTAAATGCTTCTGCACTCCAATCACGAAAAACTATCGTCATATCAAAATACTTAAGAGATAACATAACACGCTCAAATTGAACAACTTCAATATCATCAACNAAAATAACATGAGGAGGGGATTCAACAACTGAAACAATACAATTAACAAGAAGATAAATATTAATGACTTGACGCATAACAACTCCAGAAAACATAAGATTACGATGTGGTTGTTCAAATTTTGGTGGATTAATAAATCCATTCTCTTTACTTCCAACTTCCTCACAAAATGTAGAAAACTCTTTGTTAATACGTTTACGAAGACGACGATCATGCTCTTCTTCTGCAAATTCTGCTTGATCGGTCATCATATGATTTGGATGTGAAAGTAAATCAATATCTTGAACTATTTGTCGAATAAATGTAACATGAGATTCTGCATGACCATTAATCTTAATAGGCTTACGAAGCATAAAATGAAGAAGAACAACACTTTCTTGTGATGAACGTTGAAAATATGCTAATTTAATATTATTATACATAACATGCAATGTTTCACCATGATTAGTACGATATCGAAATCCATTAATATGTGCTTCAAGATTACCAATACTCTTCTTACCACTAAGTGTTGGACGAGATCGAATATTACCACTTAGACGTGGGAATGGACGACCTTGAACAACTTTCAATTCTTCATTAACATAAACTTCCCGATCTTCTCGATGTTTACGTTGAGTGTTATTAAATCGATTACGTAACTCGGAAATTTGTTTTGATATATCTGCAAATTTGTTATTACCTGGAGTATTAAATGTAAGTTCTTTAACATAAATATCTTTAACTTCTTCATCTTTAACACGTGGAAGATCAAAACGAACACTTAATGTAGAAAGAGTACCATCTGGTGACGTGGTAGATTTAACCGATGAAATATTTCGAATATGAAATGGAACCATACTACCTAAAATAGGAAAACAAACTGTTTGTCGCTGTTGATGAACTACAATTCGAATAGTAGAACGAATGTCTGGAATATCACGTTGATCATGATAAGAAATATGTTGAATATTATCACTAACAGAATTAATCTCTTCTTTAGGACCTTGAATGGTTTGACGTTGAGCAGCAAGTTCCGCAAAAACAGTTTCTTCTTCTGCTTCAATCTTTTTCTTACCTGATGAATCACGACCACGAGTACGCTCAGAAATAGAACGATTATCGTTAATAAGACTATCAATAATAGATTTTTCATTATCATCATCAAGAGAATATGCAATAGACTTAAATTTAGATCGTGAAGATGTAAGCAATTTAGGACCTTCATCTGTAATTTGAATAGTATCAATCAATGATAATGTAAATGCTTGTTGATTTTCAATCTCAACATTCTTAAGATAACTAGTTAATATTATTGAAACTCCATCGGTAATAATTTCTTTAGAATCTTTAACTATACAATGATGCTCGGTATTAATAATAACACCACTAAAATATCCGATGGTTTGAGGAGCAAATACTCGATAAATTTCATCTAATGAATTAATAAATGTGTCATAAACTTCTCCAAAACTATTACCAATTTTACATGATAAAACAGCGGCATCTCGAGCTTTCACTAAACTTTTATATGCTGATTTAATAATACTACTAGAATTAATCAAAAAAGTACGACCAACAACTGCAACATATGATTTAAATCGAATACCAATAGAACATGAAATAATATCTCGACTTAAATTACCTGGTAATTGTTCGGGTGGAAATTCAGTATTAATAGAATAACCACTACTAACAACTGGACGAAAACATGCTTCAACATCGGATGGATTTAACTTAGGATAAATTTTATTAGGATTATTTAAATCTGATCGAGTAAAATCTGATAATTCTCGAACTCCTGATAAATCATTATCATTAATAGATTTTTCCATAAGTGGTTTAAAAACATTTTGAAGTGCACGTTCCGCAACACGTGCTGCATTTCGAATACGAGAAAGTTCACTAGGCTGATGAAAAATTAATACTTTCTCCAATAATGGACTGATATCGGTAATACCTACAAGACTTTGTTCTTCGTTCTTTAAAAATTCTTGAGAAACTCCAATATCTTCATCACCAATAAATTCTTTAACAATAGTTTGAATATTATCACTTTTAACTTCTTGAACTTGAACAAAAACTTTATTAGCTTCTCGAAACTCCGAAATTTGATCAAAGTCTTTTTGACTACTAACATAAATACCAATCTTTTCTGCTGTAATTAAAACTAATGAACTATTAAAATAATAACCTGTTAACCATTGAAAAAGAGAATCGTCTAAACTCAAAAGTTCGCTCTTCTTTCTACTAGTATAAATTAATGATGATTTAATATTGGAATTAGAATCATCTGACCATAAAATAGTTTGAAAATGTTTCAATCGAACATTAAACTGTTCAAATGCAGATGTCATTCCTCAAAACTTGTGTCAAAACCGTGGTTAGTTCTTCAAAATGGCTCTAAAATTATAAACGGAAAAGTAGATTTTTTGTTGTTATTCCGAGCTTGATTATGTTTAATCATATTTTCATATTGTTTAATAGGTAAATTTCAAAAAATCTGATTTTGTCCAAAAAAAAGAAAAAATAAAATTGTATTTAGAAAATGAAGAAGAGCTATTTGTTTAAATCAAATGTTTTTTGGAATATTGTAATTTTGATTATTTGTAGTTTATATATAATTCTAAAATATCCTAAGGAAGAAAATATATATGTTTCTGAAGTGGTTTTACCAGAAAAAAAGAATTCTAGTGGAAAAGGAATTGTTTTGGGTTATTATAATGATGGTAATATGAGTAATCAAGAACATGTTTTTCCTAATCGCAGTTATTTGATTTCATTACGTGATAATTTTGTTGATTGTGTTATTGTTAATTTTTTTGGTCGTCCATTAGAAGAAGAATCATTTATTAAGTCTCTTAAAGTATTTTTAGATGAATGTCTAGAATTTTCAGTTTTTGTTGGTTTTACATATCGCTTTCCTCAAGATCGAGTATTGGAAACACGAATTTCTGATTTGGTTTTTCTTTATAATCAAGTTTTTTCACATCCAAGTTTATTAAGAATTGATGATAAGCCATTTTTGTTTTTTTCAACATTTTATTATCATGATAACAGTCATTTTAATATCATTAATAGTCTTTTAAATCAATCTATTGAGTTTTACTATTCTAGTACAGGTATGGAAAATCGACATATAGTTGTTGCTTATGAAGATGGTTGTCAATCATATATTAGTTATAATGATGGTGATAGATTTTCACTAAGTTCAGATATGAGAACATGGAGCAGTTTATCAGAACTTTGTTCAAAACGAAATTTGGTTTTTATTCCAACTATATGTAATAGTGAATCAGATCATTTTCATCATCATGATTTTATGTATAATGAACATAATTATTCAAAACGTTCAGAGTTGTTTTTTATTGAACAATGGAAAAAGGCATCATCAATAAATGTTAGTATGGTTTTTCTTAGACCTGAAAAACATTATGATTGGATTAATAATTCTAATTTTCTTTCTTTAACTAAGAATCAGTCATTTATATTTAAATCCGATGTTAAATAAAACAAAATATACCTCTATATATGGAATATGTATTTTTACTCCGATTTTCCTTTTAATTCATTAAGAAAGGCAATTAATTTGCTAGTATGTTGTTGTGATAATTCAGCACGCTCTTTAAGTTGTTCTTCATCTTCTGGATAAAGACCTTTAGTTGATAAGGTATCAATAATCTTAGAAATTTCTTCTTCAAAACTCATAATAGAAAGAACACTAACAGCAACATTACCTTCAACTGCTGCATCATTACAAATATTTAACAACGCTGATTGGAAATTCTTAAGAAGTGATGATAAAATCGCTCCAACTTGTGAGTTATTGCTTTCTTGTGTGCTAGAAAGAAGCTCAAAAAGAACAGAATGTGCTTGATGAAGTTGATAGTCTGTTTCTTCAAGCTTCTTATCAACATTAATAAGTTTCTTTTCCATCTCTTCTAAATCAGGAACTGTCTCAAGAAGGTCGTTCATAATAATTTGTTGATCACGATTAACTGCTTTTAACATTTGGTTTTCTTGTGATAATGAAACAAGACGATCTTTTGCAGCATTTGGTAAAGCCATGATATCAGCAGCTGACTTCATTTAGACTTTTTGAAATATCAAAACGGTCAAAAAATGTTTTCTTTGTTTTACTAATCGTTGGGGTGGTTTATATTATCGTATGGGAAGATTATTTGGGTGATTGATTTTCATCCTATCATTTGTTTATTATCATGTTGGTGTGTCATTTTTACTTAGTAATTCATGTAAAATTCTTTTCTTCGGTTTAGTTGAAAGAAATAGGGACTGAAATGCTGTTTTCTCGAATGGAGAAATAATGTAATGTTGTATTACCTAATTGGGTATTTTCCAATGAAATGAATTATTATGAATATTTGAATATTATTTCGATGATATGGAGAAAAAATGAAAATTATATTTTAAAAATGAGTTTTGATACAATAAAAAAAAGAATATACCTTTATCAACACCAATTTTCTTAATTAACAAACAAGTATTAGGATGATTCTGATTGATTGTTGTGTTATTGCATTCTTTTCGAGTATTTTTTTTAAAAATTCCCATTATTATTCAAAATATCATGCTTTGTTATGTATTCCTCAATTAAAGGTTGTTTCCATATTTTTGATATTTGAAGAGGAGTTCTATTAAACCAATAATATTAAAAAGTTCATCTTTAGCATTTATATCAACTTTTTGATTGATAAGATATTCAACAATATCAAGATGACCTTCTTGTGAAGCAAAATGGAGCGGAGTCCATCCAATGATTAAATCAAAAAATCTTAAGTTCTAGCATTTATATTGGCCTTTTGGTTAACAAGAGATACGACAATAGCAAGATGGCCATGACTTGATGCAAAATGAAGGGGGCTCAAATTATTCAAAAAACCACAATAAATCTATCCATTGAATTAATATCAGCTTTATTGTTAGATAAATAATCAACAACATTTAGATGACCAAAAACAGTAGCCCTATGAAGAGGAGTCTCATAAAATATATAATATCAATATCAATCGCTTTTGCATTAATATCTGCATTCTGGCTTACTAGGAATTTTACTATATCAATTTGACCATTAGAAGAAGCATAATGAAGAGGAGTATGATTAAACAAAATAGGCAGCATTTTTCAGTTATTGCATTCAAATTAGCTTTTTGATTGATCAGATAGTCAACAACATAAAGATGGCCATATCTAACAGAGAAATGAAGAGGTGTTGAGTTTTTCATATTCACTCCATCATATGTATCATTTTGATAAATTACATTCACATTTGTTCCATTTGCTAAATGGTACATAATGCTTGATAGTTTTCCTTTAGCTGATGCTTCAAAGATACTTTCTTCAAAATCGGGCGCTTTGGAATTCATCCATTTTCCATTTTGGATTCCTTCAATTTCTTCTTCTTGTTGTTTCAACTCCCTTTCTTTCTTTTTCATTGTTTCGTTTTCTTCTTTGTATTTCTCTAATTCTTCTATTCTTTTCATTAAGCCTTCGATTCTCGTTTGTTCATCCACAAATACCTTTATTTCACATATACTTTGTTGTCCTTGCTCAAATCTCTTTATTAATTCATTGAATTGGTGATTGTTGAGAGAGAAGAAATCATCAATTTCATTATCGGAAAAAACACTCAGAAATTGGTTTAGTTCTTCGATACTCTTTGCTGGTTGGAATTTGATTTTGGAAAGAAAAATTGATGCATTAGAACCATGAAATGAAACACAATGCTCAAAAAATGGTTGAATAAGAGAGATTGGGAAAACAGATTTGGTTTTCTGAAAAACTCGACTCAAGAAAGGAAGACAAACTTGTCCAAAATCAACTAATGGTAAATAAGACTCCAAATTTTCTATGATAATATTCTCATAAAACATAAAATCAAATGAATCTTCATGTTGTTTTCCCAGGATAGTAGATAGAATTGGCTCTCTTGAACTTTGATTAATCAATACACAGAGGGAATAACATCCCATTAAACGACAAATCTCTAAAACTTCATCAATATCTCCAATTTCTGGTTGTTTGATTCGACAATGAAGAAGATCCAGAAAAACTAAAACTGATTTCGGAGAGAAAACATGATTAATACTGAAAACACCATGAGGATTGTTGAGATAAAACTCTTGAAACACAGAACTGTGAAAATAAAAACACCCAATATTCACAGCATAGACTTTATTTTGATGTGAAACAAAGCCATTTTCAAATTGTGACTGGATTCGCAATCTAAATGAATCGACAACAAGAAAATTGCATTCCCACTCATTAAATAGACAAAGAACCTGAATTTGGTCTTCAAAAGCTTCTGGAACTTTGCCTTTTCCTAGAAAATCAAAAAACATTTTCACATAAATATGGTTTGATTTAGAAATGAAATCAACATTTTTTTCTCCATTAAACTCTCGATAGTACTTTTTCATAACTACTTGGTCGTTTTGAAGAACAAATTCTTCGTTTTCATGTCTAAAAACAACAAATGTCATTAAATATATTCAAAATCAAATCATTATCTAGGCTTTAAAAAGCAGGTGGTGTTTGAGATATTTGTGATTCTCTTTGTCAACTTCTTAATGATGATATATTTGAGGGAGTTCTCTCTCCTGATACAAAACCAAAATGATTACCCGAAATTTTTTTGATCAATTACTCAACATGTTATTTGTATTTTAGTTGGTATTGATAATTTTCATTCATGAAGTTGTTCCTATGACATGTTAATATTTGTCGATAATAACTCATTATCGTGTTTAAACAATTATTTAGTTGAAATTGTAGGTCAAAATCGTATCTTGATGAGAGATTCATATGATTTGGAAGCTTTTTCTTTTCCCGTTCTTTCCTGTTTATCCTCTAACTAAAACCCAAAACACCAAAGCATCACATATTCATCAAACCTAGATTATCATTTCTCAAAAATGACTTTCACTAATGATATCTCTTATAATCTCCTCCAATATACCCTTTAAAAACCCGTGGTTGATAACTTATTAAAAAATACTAAGAATGTGGTATTAATTCTCTTTTGTTTATTGTCCTCCTTTCCTCTT
>JGI24731J21663_1002778_pt1 | contig 9994 bp, 7 predicted proteins | sample EPASupsiteHSE605_FD_21663 | JGI IMG/M metagenome (IMG submission 21663) | reverse complement strand
AAATCATATTCTTCAATCTGTAAAAAAGTTAAATTCTATGGGATGCACAATAATATACACTACTCACTACATGGAAGAGGTTGAAGCTATTTGTACTAAAATAGGAATAATAGATCATGGTAAGGTTATAGCAGAAGGAACTAAAGAAGAATTAAAATTAATTGTTACAGATAAAAATACTGTAAAGATAAGTGTAGATTTAATTGATAAGGTAGATGTAGAAGAAATTAAAAAGATAAATGGAGTTATAGATGTAAGTGTTGATGAATATGAGATAAAAATAAGTTCCCATAAAGAAGTTAATAATTTAGATAAGCTAATAATTTATTTTACTGAAAGGGATATACAGATACAAAATATTGAGACTCATAAACCAGATCTTGAAACAGTATTTTTAACCCTTACAGGCAGAAAATTAAGAGATTAGGGGTGAAATTATGAGTATATTAAATATAGCTTTTAAAGAGATTAAGGAAAGATTTAGAGATAAAAGAACTATGCTAATAATGACCTTGTTCCCTATTATTCTGATTTTAATATTAGGAACAGCATTTTCAAAGGCTATGAGTGATACTATAGACTTAGGTAAAAATGAAGTTATCTATACAGTAAAAGGAGAGGGGAATGTTTCTAAAGCCTTCGATTCTTTGAAGGAGGACCTGAAAAATTACAAGGTAAGCTTCATATATGAAAAAGATGAAAATAAGGCATTAAAGGCAATTGGAGATTCAAATTACTCCTGCTATATAGTATTTGATGAAAATAATAAAGAAATAAAGCTTTATAAAAATGATAGATATAATTTAAATGCTAGTCTTATTGAAGGAATATTAAACACATTTGTTCAAAGATATAACGTAATAAGTGAAATTGCATCAGTAAATCCAAGGGCCATAGGGCAATTAAATAGCGAGAAGCATCCTCAGTATATAAGTGTGGAGTCCTTAGATAAAAAGAAGCAGCCAAGAGCAATTGATTATTATGGAATTACCATGACAACTCTTATTATATTATATGCTTCTATGACTGCAGGCTATGGTATGAGTTCTGAAAGAACTAGAAAAACTTTAAATAGAATTTTTATAAGCCCTCTAAAAAAGCAGGAAATTTTTACAGGAAAGGTATTAGGATTCTTGGCTATTACTCTAATTCAAATTGCTATAGTTCTTTCCTTTGGAAAATTTGTTTTAAAGATTAATTGGGGTGATAATATTTTACCTGTAATTGCAGTACTAGCGGCGGAAATAGTTATGGCAGTTTCTATTGGAGTAGCAATATCCTTTATAGCAAAAAGTGAAGCAGCTATGGCTGGTGTATTAAATATGGTTATTGTTGTAATAGCATTTTTAGGAGGGGCTTATTTTCCAATAGATCAAATTAATAGTGCAACTCTAAATGCTATTGCTAGATTCTCACCAATTAGATGGGTTAATGATACTATGTTTAATGTTATATATTTAGGAGATTTTAGTAAGATGATTCCTACAATATTAATTAACCTGATTATAGGATTAATACTGATGTTAATATCATCAATGGCATTTAGAAAGGAGGAAGTATAAATGAAAAATATAATATTACTAGCACTAAATACTTTCAAGGTTACCTTCAGAAAAAAGTCCAATATATTGGTTTATTTAATACTTCCTGTAGCATCTATATTATTTATGATGAATGCTATGAGTGGAGAAGGCAGCGGAACTATAAAAGTGGGAATAGTAAATAAAGACAAAGGTTCAATGTCAGAAAAAATGACAAAGTATCTAGAGAATACTGGCAGATTTAAAAATATATCTATTGAAGAGGGACAGATTAGTGATTTTGTAGTAAATAAAAAGGTAGACTTAGCCTTAGTAATACCAGAGAATTTTGAGAAAAGTATATATGATGGCACTTTTAAGTCAATGAGAGTAGTATCTTTAAAAGGACAAGAAGTAACTGTCTGGGTTGAAAGTTACACTAATATGTATGTTAATAATCTACTAGATATTAGCAAAGCTTCAGGTGGAAACAAAGAAACCTTCAATAAAATATATGAAAAATTTGAGAAGGGACAGGTCTCTTTAAATGTAGAGAAGGTTAAAGATAAAAGCTTGAGCAAGGGTATAACTCAGCAAGGTTTCGGGTTTTTCATAATGTTTATGTTAATAAGTTCTAGCATAACTTCAAATATAATACTAAAGGAGAAAAAGGAAAGAGTTTATCAAAGGATATGCTCTACTCCAGTAAGCTCTAAAATCTATATTGTGGGAAATATTATAGCTAATTTAACAATAATATCAGTACAAATAATACTAGGATTAGTTGCAATAAAGAAAATTCTTAAGATTGAAACCTATATTCCAGACTTAAAGCTTTTTCTAGTGATGTTTATTCTAGGAATTGTAGCAGTTGGAATTGGGATGGTTATTGTTGCTTTTTCTAAATCCTCAGCAGAGGCAGGCAATTTATCAACACTTATAGTTACCCCTACTTGTATGCTGGGAGGATGCTTTTGGCCACTAAGTCTAATGCCAGATAATCTTCAAAAGGTATCAAATTTTATTCCTCAAAAATGGGCAATAGATGCAATAGCAAAGCTTCAAAACGGATTAAGCCTTTGGGATATAAGAATGAATATATTTATAATGCTAGGCTTTGCATTAGTATTCTTCGCACTAGCTGCATTTAAGATGAAAAATACAGATAAGACTGGAAGCTTTGTTTAGAAAATTAGGCTATGTTTTAAGAGATTTTTGATTTCGTATAATATCGAAAACAATTCTAGATTTAGAATAACTACCGTAGCTAAACTTTCATTAACTCGCACAGCTCAGACAAATGAAAGTTCTTAACGCTACAATAGTTATTCTAAATAAGAATTGTAATTTCTAATAAGCAGAGAACCCAAATCTATGATTTGGTGTGAATCGCTTACTCCTTGGAGGAACGACAAGGAGTCTCATTATAATGAACTCATCAATCTTAAAAATAGCCTTTTCGCACTAATGGAAAGTTTTAAATAAATTCAAAAACCAACATTCATTTAAAACATAGCCAAAAATTAAAAAGAAGTTATGAATCGCTAGTAGCTAGTCTCTATTGGAGTTTGTTGTATATATGGAGATTAGTTACTGGTGATTTGTTTTTCTATTTTATAAGTTGACATGCTTTATCTAATTTGCTTCTAAATCAAAAGGAGAATTGCCTATACCAGCATAATTAGCAATATCTAATATAACTTCTATATAAAAAAGTTCAAACTTATATCTCAATTAATTTTACGCAAAAAGTCATCTTTTAACCAGAAATATATTACGCTAATAATTATTAAAAAAATTAGTGCAAGCTCAGTTAATGATTGAGATTTTTTGATATGCGCTATACCAGCAAACGCCCAAATAAATGCGATTAGAAAATATCCAATTCCATCTACTCGTGCTAATCTCTTTGGGTTTACAGAGGAATACTTCTTATTTATTATTTAAGTTATCTATTTTTGCAATCATTATAAAAATCCTCAATATACTTCATATCCAAACTATTATTAAGAATTTTATAATTCTTTGAAATTTGTTCATCATCCATATAAACGTGAATAAAATTGGCATTTTCTATAGTAATCTCAATTACACCATCTTTGTTACTATAAATGCCAATATCATATATATCAATATTTTCATGAGGCATTTTTCTTTTATACTCAATTAATTGAATATTACCTAAATATTTTAAAAACTCATTAATTTTTTCTCAATGCTTTATTTTTGAATTACTTAGCATATTAAGGTATAATATAAACTTAGATAAATAGAGAAAAAATCAACTCCAAGGAGGAAAAACATGAGACTTAGGAAAAAAAGATGGGCAAGACCTAAATTAGAAGAAAGTCCTTTCTTTAAATCCTTTGAAGAAGCAAAGGATTTAAGAGGAAATTGGAAGGAAGAATTTAAAAATGATAATGATATATTTTTGGAACTAGGCTGTGGAAGAGGAGGATTTGCAACTCAAGTAGCCTTAAAATATCCAGAAAAAAATCTAATATCCATAGATATTAAAGATGAAATTTTAGTTTATGCCTTAAAAAATGTAGTAGAAGCTGAGCTTACTAACGTAAGAATTATTGCAATGCAAATAGCATTTATTGAGGAAATATTTAAGGGAAATGAAATCAGCAGAATATATATCAATTTCTGTAATCCTTGGCCAAAGGATAGACATAAAAAGAGAAGACTTACTCATTCAAAGTTTTTAAATAAATATAAAAGTTTTATAAAACCAGGCACCGAGATACATTTTAAAACAGATGATATGGAGCTATTTGAAGAGTCCTTTGAATATTTCAATGAAAGTGGTTTTGATATAATTTACAAAACCTATGATCTTCATAATAGTGATTATGCCAGTGAAAATTTAATGACAGAGTATGAAAGTAAATTTAAAGAATTAGGGATAAAGAGTAAATTTTTGATAGCGAAGCTTAAGAATTTTACGAAGTAAAATTCTTAGTAACCAGTAACCAGTAACCAATTCCAAGTAACCAGGTTTATTAACTCTACTGGCAACTGGTCACTGGTTACTTAAGAAAAATGCATCGCATTTTTATTTTTGGCGGAAATAATTACCTGATAAGGTTTTGTAAAGAATAGTTAAATATGCTTTACAAAGCCTTTTATTTGCTTTTCAGATGATAAAATATCAATAAAAGAATTTATTGGTAAATTTATCTTGTGAGGGGTAATGTAAGATGAACAGAATTATTCCGGTAAAAATTAAAAAGCATAATGAGAAAAAAAGTAAAATTGATAGTGAAAAGCAAAAGGGTTTATTTAAAAGCATAGAAATAAAAGTAATTTTTCAAATTACTATACTGGTGGTAGTAATATGTTGTACTTTAGGCGGAATTTCTTATTACAGTGCATCAAAGGCATTGAAAAATAGTATAAGCACCACACTTTTAAATAGAGCTGAGGATGGTGCAAAACTAATAACCTCAATGGTGGATCAGGACATAAAGGCTTTAAGTGTTCTTGCTACAAGACCTGATATGCAATCTATGAATTTTGAAACTCAAAAATCAGTATTGATAACTGAGGCAGAACGAATGGAATACTTAAAATTAAGAATATTAGATAAGGATGGAGTAATTCACTCTACTAATGGCTCTATTTATAAGCCTAATATGGCAATTGAAAGTAATGAAACAATATATTTAAAAAATGCTATGGTAGGAAAAGCAAGTATTTCAAATCCTTTTGAAACCTCAGAGGGAGAAAAAATACTTTCTATAGCAGCTCCCATAAAAAATAATGGGGCAGAGGTTTTAGGGGTTATCATTGCTGATTTTAGCTTATCAAAATTAAATGTAATAGTTCAAAGAACTAAAGTTGGAGAAGAAGGCTATGCTTTTGTAATAGATAGTAAAGGATATAAAGTAGCTCATAAGGATATGAATTTAGTTTTAAAAAATGATAATGATCTAAAAAAAGCTAAAGAGGATAAAAGTTTTGAAAAACTAGCTGAAATAGAAAAAAAAATGATAAATAAAGAATATGGCTATGGAACTTTTTCAAGTGATGGTGGAGAAATGATTATCTCCTATGCTCCAATTCCAAATACTGATTGGTCTCTAGCCCTAGTTATTCCTGATCATGAAGTTTTTAAGGAAGTAGATAAATTAAGAAATAATGTTATATTTGCTACTTTAGGCTTTATAGTACTTGGAATAGTTGTTAGCGTTGCCTTTGCAAGAGATATAAAAAAGCCTCTTGTCAAAATAGAAAAGTATGCAGAGGAGCTATCTGAAAGAAATCTTTCTCATAGAATAAGTATAATGAGAAAGGATGAGTTTGCGAAAACTGCAATTGCCTTAAACACAGCTGTAGATAAATTACAAAAAGCAATTGGAATTGTAAAAATGGAGAGCTTTAAAACTTCAACATCAGCAGAAAATACTTATAACAGTATTAATGAAGTAAATAGTCTTTTGCAGCAGGCACAGGCTGCTTCTCAAGAGATAACTGCTGGAATGGAAAGCTCTAATGTAGCTGTTAAAGAAATTAGCAATAAAACTCACAAAGTTAAAGAAGAAGTAAATAGTGCACTTATAAATATAAAAGATGGTTTAGATGCTGCTAGCAAAATAAAGCAAAAGGCAGATAGTGTTAAGGATAGAACCTATGAATCAAAGACACGAATATCAAATATATACGAAAGCTCAAAGGAAAAGCTAGCAAAGTCTATTGAGGATGCAAAGGTAGTTAATGAAGTATCCAAAATGGCTGGAAGCATATTAGCTATTGCTAAGCAAACAAATCTTTTAGCCTTAAATGCAGCCATTGAAGCTGCTAGTGCTGGAGAGGCAGGAAGAGGCTTTGCTGTAGTTGCTCAAGAGATTAGAAAGCTTGCGGAGGAGGTTTCAAGCACTGTTAATGAAATTCAAACTTTAGTAAATAAAGTTGTCTATGCAGTGGATGACTTAGCAGAAGCATCAGAAAATACACTAGGAGCCTTAGAGAAGGAAACTATGAAGGATTATGATGAATTTGTAATTATGGGAGAAGAGTACAAAAAAGATGGTGATATAATAAAAAATATTATTGAAAATTTTACCAATACTACAGATAATATTTCTACTTCAATAGATGAAATAGTAAGTAACATGGAAGAAATAACAACATCAATGAACGAAGCAGCTAGAGCTTCCTTTGAAATAGGTGAAAGCATAGGAGAGATCAGCAGTAAGAATGAAATAATTACCTATGCATCAAAAGAAAATTCTAGCAGCTCAAGCAATTTATTAGAATACATGAATAAATTTAAAACACAAGAAATTTCTTAATAAATGTAGTTTTAATATTTTTCCTATACAATATGGGTTAACAATCTTAATACACAGCCGATTATTCCTTAATTTGCTTTCATATATAAATTTAAAAGGGAAATAATATTACTGTGAAGTAATTTTATTAAAAGATAATAGGGAGGCGAAATTAATGTATATGGATTTTAGCTTTGCTCATATAATAACCGATATAGTTCGCGACCCAAATAAAAATATAGTAGGCTATAGATTAGAAAATGGTCAAGTAATATCAAAGGGAGAAGCGTTAGATCTTTCTAAACAAACTGCAATTAAGGGAATCAGTGAAGGTGTATATAATGAAAGAGGAGAGTTTTTTAGTAGTGTCCCTCAAGATGAATTATGTAACCTTACAGAACTTCCTGTAATAGAAGTAGACAGAGAATATATTAAGAGTAAATAGATTATATCTAGAAAGCTTTTAAACAAACTTGTTTAAAGGCTTTTTTAGTTAAAATTAAAAATGTTACCAAATTTTAAACATTTACTGTTTGAAATATAATATAATTAGTATATAATTACACATAATGTAATTAAATTGGATTTTTGGGGGTAACAGTATGAAAAATAAAAAAATAATATCCTTAGTGATAACTGGAGCTATTATGGTAGGGTATACGCCTTCTATATTTGCCTTAGAGACACAAAAGGTTGGAGAAGCAGTAAAAGTAGAAGACAAGCTTATCGCTGCTGCTACGAAGATTTCCAAAGAAGAAGCCATTAAAATTTCTAAGGAAATACTTAAAACATATTTTAATACAGAAATAGATGAAAAAAAGTTTAATTGTAATATAAATTTGAGAGAGGATTATTATAATAAAGGAAAAGATAGCTATGCTTGGGATATTAGTTGGAATCTTAATTCAAGCAAACAGTATTTTAATAGCTGGGCATCTATAAATGCTAATAATGGAAAAGTAACTAGCATTAATATATATAAAGGTAACCAAGGAGAAGCAGCTAGTATATCTAAAATAACTGAAGAAGAAGCTAAGAAAATTGCAGAGAATTTTATAAAAAAGATAAATCCAATTGAATTTAAAGAAGTACAATTAAATGATAACACAGGTGCTTCATCACCTTATGATTTATTCAATTACAACTTTAATTTTACGAGAAAGGCAAACGGAATAACCTTTGGAGGAAATAACATTACAGTTCAAGTAAACGGTGCTACCTCAGAAGTTACCGGTTACAATTTTACTTGGGATGATAATCTACAGCTACCAAGTAAGGATGGAGCAATGGATATAAATAAAGCAAGTAAATTATTAAAAGACAATATAAAGATGAACTTAAATTATAGAATTTCTGTAGATAAATATGGTCAATACGATAAGGTTTTAACTCCAAAATTAGTATATGTACCCATATACAAGGATGGACAAATGGTTGATGCTAAGGATGGAAAAATAATTAATCCTAATCTAGTTACTGATAGTAAAGTTACAAGTAGAGATTTATCAGATAAGGAAAAAGAAGAGTTTTATAATAAGGCCAAGGAAGTAAAGAATTTAGAAAAAGAATTAGATAAAGAGTCAGCAGAAAAAATAATTAAGCAAACGCTTAAAGATGTATTTGGAAAAGACCTAGAGATTAATAACATAAGCTATAGAGATGTTCAAAATAATTATGGATATTATCAAGGAAACAATAAAGCTTGGTCAGCAAGCTTTAAGGGTGTAGGGGGAGATAATTATAATTATATGCAAGATGATGGATTTATTGAAATCAATGCCGAGAATGGATCTATTTTAAGCATAAGAAGATATTATTATCCAGAAAAAGTTATTGTTAAGCCTACTGTTAGTAAAGAAGATGCTTACAAGAAAGCAATAGAATTAATAGGTAAGTATTACCCAGATAAAGTAAAACAAATAAAAACAGAACAAAGCTTTTATGATCAAATTTATTATATAAATGGAAAAGAATCTTCTATGCCAAGATATTATATGAATTTTGCAAGAAGTGTAAATGGAATTAGTTTCATGGAAAATAATATATCTATTGTTATAGACTCAGATACAGGAAATCTTTCAGAGATGAGCTGTAATTGGAGTAATGATATAAAGTTCCCAACTGTAACTAGGATAGTATCAGAAGAGGAAGCTAAGGAATTGTATTTTAATACTTTTTCTACAGAACTTCAATATAGTAAAATTAATGTTAGTAAGGATCCTCAAAAACCTACATTTGAAGCAAAACTTGTGTATAAACCGGTTTCTAAAATAAATGGAAATTTATACGGAGAATACATTAATATTGATGCAATTACAGGAAGACCTTTAGATTACAATGGAAATGAAATTGATAATAATATAAATGCATTCAAGGAGAAAGTTAAAGGAAATAAATACGAAAAGGAATTACTACTATTGGCTAAGAGTTCTATTATAGATACAAAAACTTTTGATTCTAATAAGGTTGCCACAAGATTAGATTTGATAAAAATGCTAGTCAATGCAAAAGGATATAGACCTTATATATTAAAAGATATGGAAGACCTTAAATTCAAATCAAGTTTCCAAAAAGGAGAAGAAAATTATAATTATCTTCAAATGGCTGTATCTTATAACATTATTGAGAATGCAGAAGGAGATATAGATTTCAAAGCAGAACTTACTCGTGAAGAAGTTGCAAAGTTTTTAGTAAAAGCTCTAGGCTATGAAGATTTGGCAAAGGTAAATAAAATTTTTGTTTTACAAAATAAAGATTCCAATGAAGTAGATGCTAAGTTAAAAGGTCATGTCTCAATAGTTGAAGGCTTGAATTTAATGGATTTAAAGGATGGTAACTTTAAACCAAAGGAAAAAACTACTATGCTTGAATTAGCAGTTTCTGTATATAATTCACTTGGAAAGCTTCAAAGGGCAATGTATTAATATTTATCTATGTTTTAAAAGTTTATTCACTTCCTATAATTATATAATTCAATTTTAAATTTATAGTAACTGCCTAAAAATATTTAATATTATTTTTAGGCAGTTTATTTTTGAATGTGATGCATATTATGATAAATATAATATACAATATATTAAAAAAATAAGAAATTGTATATTATACTATTGAAAATGTACTTGGAAAGTGACATAATATTATATGGATTGCAGTTGAATAAATTATTATGGGGGGGCAATTAATGTCTACTAAACA
>JGI24731J21663_1002771_pt1 | contig 10021 bp, 5 predicted proteins | sample EPASupsiteHSE605_FD_21663 | JGI IMG/M metagenome (IMG submission 21663) | reverse complement strand
AAGTCCCCCGTACGATATCGTCAGTGGGGTCTCCTGGAATGTAGATTCAGCAAGGGCTATGACGGTTTTCCGGGAGATCCCGGCACCGAAGCAGGAGCTTTTTCTCATACACTGACCGGGAACTTTCTGCGCCTTTGATTTAGCAATTTTCTGGCAAATAATGCAAAGCATTCCATACAAAACTTTCAGAACAAAAAATAAACTTTTTATTGGCTGATTTACAAAACATCGTACTTTTGGGGGTGATGTCCCTCAGCTATGCATTTTTGTTTAAGAATTGAAGGTGTTGAGTGGCTGGTATATATAAACAACTCATTGGCAATTAAACACGAACACAACAGCATGACGAACCGTCTTGAAAATATATACTCAGACTTCCGGACTAACTATAATAACACGCCTGAGTTTGCGATTGACTTTTATGAAAAGAATTCGATCTTTTTCACGAACATCGAACAATTCGAAGATAAAGAAGAACTTAGGATGTATATTGAACTTGCTAGTAAATATGCTGAAGCCATTTATCAAAAAGACCGCTGGAACTTAGCTGTTGACTTCGTTGACAGACAACAACTATTTATTGACAACGAAATACAACGACTAAACGCTGACGACCTGAAAAATGCCTGGTATCATAGTTTGCAATTCGTGAAAGGAATGGCAAGTTATAACCTTAAGGACTACAAGACGGCAACACCAATATTTAAAAATCTGGTTAAGTACGACAACCAAAACGACCGCTACAAAAAATGGTTGGCGCATTCTACATATGGGCTTAACCTTTGGCTTGTAAGAACAATAAATGTTGTTTGTGTGGGACTTTTAGTGATAGAAATAATTTTTAAATCACAAATCCCAAATTATTATGTAAGACAAACTATTTTATTAATCGGCATTATAGGACTTTTATCAAATTGGGCTTTTGAATACTTTCTCAAACAAAGATATCGCAATACAAATACAAACTGAGAAAAAAATGCTGAGAACAACAAACCTGCGATGCCTTAGAAGCCAGTATAAAAGAAAGTGCCGCACAAAACGAGCAATTGTTGCAGCAGGTTTTAAGGGAGGCGTTGAGTGCGCCTGGGGGAGGAGTTGAAAGTTTGTAAAGTTGAAAGTTCATAAAGTTTGTAAAGTTTATTCACCCATTAAATTGCTTTTAAAGGTGTTCATGGGCTCGCCACTTCGTGTCTCGGTTGTAAAGTTGAAAGTTCCTAAAGTAATTTGCTTTGGGAGATGCTGCAAATGCGGTGTTTCGACATAAAACTGTTCGAACATAGCAGTGATGCTGAAACTCCGTGAGGATATGAAATCATCTAATCACAACCACCTCTAAACCACCAACATACAAAACTTTTTAACTTTTAATCGCAAAAATTATGTTTTGTATTTAATTAGTTTTTATATTTGGGGGGTGGGATGACTTTATCATACATTACAACAAAATTCGGTAGTATTATATGATTTTGTCATACACATAAAATAGTTGTGCTTCATGTTGGGGAAACATTTAAACAATTATTATGAGCTTTGAAAATGAACTAATATGTACTGATTCCAAAGGGAATAAAAACAGATTTCTTTACTCAATTACCAAATCAGACGAGGATGGGCGTGTAAAGTGGATTTTTAGAGTTATGCCTGATAATATGAATGCCTCTGATTGGTATGAATTCGCGGTTACCAAAATTGATGATTTTACTGGAAAGGTTACGTTAATGAATAATAGGAATATGATTCAATATAGAGGTAAAGGCATCACCGAAAAACTCATTGATGAATCAAGCAAGGTACTTAACATAACAATTGTCTCAAGTACAAATATTCCGAGTGCAAAATCTCTTGCAACTGAATGGCGAACAGAACCAGCAACAAAAATTTGGGAAAGGTTAAAAGCAAAAGGAGCAGCTTCACATGATGAACAAACTGATATTTACACCTATTTAAAAAATTCACTCAATGAGTCTTGAAACGAAATCACAAGAATTAAAAGACCTTGTATCAACTTATGATACTCAGTGGTTTCTTGGTGACCTTTCAGGGCTAATGAAGAATATCGCATCTGGAAGAGCTCAAGATCAACTAGGCAAGCTTTCCTCCCCTATGCGTCAATTGTATTTTCTCGGAGGTTTAATGGTTACTTCTGATGACGCCAATGGAACAGACATTCAATACACTCCTGACAAATGGAATCAGATTATAGAACTGTTAAACAAAATTGAACGAGAATACGACAAGCTTTTCTTTCCAAAGCCAGATGAGGAGATTGACGAAGAATGGAAAAAAATCAGACAAGTTGCAATGCCTTCATTTCTTTCCTATTTTAATCAAGGCCCTCTTAATTACGAGGAACAGACCATCAATTGGGTTAATGATCTTTACTCCCAACTTGACGAAACAATTGAAGTGGAAACAGGGGTGAAAACAAGTGATTTCATTCAGTTCTACAACAACCTTGATAACTTAGTTCAGCGAAAATTTCAAGGTTTCGGAAATAGAAAAAGCATTTTTCAACAAGATTGGCTTACCTACACAAAAATCCAAATAGGTGTTGTGGATGAAGCGCCAGAAGAGATTAAAAAACTCGGAGAAGAAAGTAGACCTCTTTATACTTTTATTGCTGACCATGGAATCATAAATCGATTCAAACCAGAAGATTTGGTAACAGGTGAAATATCACTTAATAAAATCAATTCAATTTTGTCTCTTCTAACATGTTCAAGGAGTCAAAGCGATTTTCTTTACTACACCTCTACAAGGCCAAGCAATCCATTGTATGAATTTCCAATCATAGATATTGGCAATGGGCTATATCAGGTATTTGAAGTTAAACAGGTCATTCATGCTGTTGATGATTTGCTTCAAAGAGTATGTTCGAAAAATGCGAAAGCCAAAGACAAACTAATTGATAAAAAAGGAAAGCTTCTCGAAAAACGAATAGCCGACCTTTTCAAGAAGTTTTTCAAAAATGACTACAAGCTGTTTGAAGGCTATTATGTGGATGGCTATGAACAAGACATTCTTTTTCTTTGGAAAAATTATGCATTCATCATAGAAGCTAAAGGTTATAATCTTAGAGAACCTCTTCGAGATCCGAATAAGGCATTTATCAGAATCAAAAATGATTTTAAAGCATGTATTGGTTATGGTTACATTCAAACAAAACGGGTGGAGCAAAAATTTATAAACCAATTACCTCTGCGTATTGAAGATAAAGATGGCAACCTGATTGAAGAAATTGACACAACCAAATACAAAGAGAATGATTTCTCAATAATTGTAAATATCAATTCATTTGCACAAATCCAGAATGACCTTTCTACATTATTGGAAATTGATGAAGATGATCTCTATCCTTGGGTAATAAAAATTGATGATCTTGAAACATTCTTTCTAACGATGATTGCGAAGAAAAAAATGCCAATGTTTTTTATCAACTACCTATTACTTAGAGATAGGTTGCACGGAAAACTAATTTGCTCTGATGAACTTGAATTAGCTGGAGGGTACTTGACTGGGGCTATTAACGAAAGTACGATTGAAAAGGTAGACACAGTCATAACCACACCGGATTTGCCTGCAATATTTGACGAACAATACAATAAAGGAATGGGATTTAAAAACGAGAAACTATTAAAAGAAAAGAAAAGTGGGAAGTACCTCTTTTGGTAAGATTATTCAAGTAAAAAATAAAACAGCACTAAAGCACTACATTGTATATGCACTATGCGTGGAGAACAGTAAAAATCGAGTATTTTTACTCCAAAAAAAATCATTTCTGGTAGGTGAATACTTATTCGCTCCAAAATCAAGCACTACGATTATACTTGACACGTTATCCACAAACCCAAAAACAGCACAACAAATATTTTGCATCATAAGTCAGACAAAAAAATAAAACCGCCTACCCACCACACAAAACAACATATTTGCAAGCCCACACAGATTTGTTTCAGCCTTAAAAGAAAAAATGCAAATATGGCTTGTTGTTTTGCAAATAATTGTACTTTTGGGAAGTGATTGATTAGGGTCATATTTGCCTGAATTTGAGGGGTTGTGGTGGCTTGTGACTATATAGCTTTGGTAAAAAAACAACAATAATATGCCGTTAAACTCTGCTCATGAAGGATACGAATATCAGGATTTATTAACAGCGTTTTTTATTTTAGAAGAAGTATTAAACGAGAATGATAGCATATTTAAGATTGACAATAAAGAGCATTCTGATGATAGATTTGATGATTTAACGATTATTAATTCCAATGGAGTGTATAAAAAGCAAATAAAATACAGCAATGAATTAACTAACCATACAGCCACAAAAGATGATTTTGCTACATCAAACAAATATGATTTAGCTATTTATGATTTATTCAAAAGTTGGAACGCTAATAAAACATATAATTACAGAATATGTTTAGCATGGAATGAACCAATTGATGCTTTGAAAGATTTTATAAAAGTGTCTTTAAAACCAAAAACATTTATAAATGGCAATACAAAAGTTTTCGAAATAGATATTGAGAAACTTTGGATGGATGGAAGTCTTCCAGAAAGCTCTTGGCGGAAATTTAGAGATGAAAGTTCTACAATAAATAGAGATGATTTTAAAAAATTTTGCAGTGAACTGATTATTGAAACGAATTTCCCAAAACAAAGTTCTGATACATCATTTTCAGGTGAACTTGAATTCTTAATACTAAGTCAAATCGAAAACTTAGGTATTGGCGTTTTTCCAAACACTCACTATAATACCAAATCATTTGCCTTAGAATTACTGAAGCAAATAACAAGAAGTCGAAGTAGAGGGCTTGAAATAAGCACAAACGAAATATTCAGAAAGTATAATATCAAAACTGATTTTGGGTCTATTGAGCAGGTGTTTCCAATTGATGACCAAAAAAATATAAAGACTGAAAACAATATTAAATCATTTATTGCTCATCTGCAAAGTAGCAATAAGATTATTCTGAAAGGGGAACCTGGTAGTGGCAAATCTTGGTTTGTGCAAAACATTCAATCTGAATTAATTAAAAAAGAATATAATATAGTTCGGCACTATTGCTATACTGAACTAAAAGACAAGTATTCAAAAGAAAGAATAACTCTTAATGTTTTTTATGGTAACTTGATTAAAGATATTTTAGATGCTTATCCGTATTTAAAAGACAGAAAACACAAAATGTATGCAAGTAACTTGCATGAATTAAATCAGTTACTACTAAGCATTAATAAAAACACATTAGTAATAATTGATGGAATAGACCATATTGAAAGAATATATTCATATAAACAAGCGGAATTAACTTTAAATGATATTGCAATTATTGAAGCAATTAATAATCTTCAATTTTCAAACAAAGTTAAAATTCTTGTTGTTTCTCAACCAATTGAAGACCTTGAAAAATTGTCTGAATACACAACTATAACAATTCCTAAATGGACAAAAGTTGAAGTATTAGATTATTTTTCGAAAAATCATGTAAAAGATATAGAACTTGAAGGGAAAAAACAGCTACATGAGTTGCTAGCCGAAAAAAGTAATGGAAATCCATTATATTTAAACTATATTGTAGAGGAAATTAAAAATTTTCAGTATATAACCATTCAACACATTAATTCACTACCTGCATATAGCTACAATTTAGAATTATACTATCAATACATAATAGATAAGCTTAATTTTGATAAAACGGTTCCTCAAATATTATCTGGCGCAAATTTCAGCCTTACAAAATCAGAATTAAAGGAAATTACACACCAAGGAAACATTGTCGAAAATTCTATAAACGCATTAAAACCAATATTAAATGAAAAATTAACAAATGGAGGCTTTATAATTTACCATGAAAGTTTCCGACGATTTATTCTTGAAAAATTAGAGAATGAAGAGGTAAATATCGAGCGAGCAATTTTTAAACCGATAATTGAATGGTTTGAAGAAAAAGATTTATTCAAATTTGCAAAAGCTTATCGTTTTTGTTTTCAACTTCTTTACGATATTGGTGAATTTGACAGTATTTTAAAATATCTAACTCCAGAGTTTATTACAAAGAGTATATATAATGGACACTCATTTGATGCTGTTAAAAACAACTATTACTTTTTAGCAAAATCAGCATTAAAGAAAAAGGATTTTCCTAATATAATACTTGTAAACGAACTTAACAAAGTATTAAGTTCAACAGAAGATGTTTACTATGATGAATTTAATATGTATTTTTCAGCTCTTGGATATTTAAAGGGTTTTAAATCTGTTTCAAACTATTTAGCTTTTGACGAAAAACCTACATTACCTCTACTTGCTGGATTAGAAGCCTGTTACTTATGTAGCCAAAATAACGAACCTGCACCTTGGGATATATATTATGATTACTTCAATAATCAAAAGGAATTTTCAATTTATGAATTTAAAATTTATATCAGAGGACTATTGGTTTTTAAAGAAACAGAGAATTTAGTAGAAATCGCTTCAAAGGTTTTCGAGAAGCACAAAAAATATATCCCTATTTATGCAAAAGAACTTAATGAATATAATGACAGTGATTATTTATATGAACTACATGAATACAATGAAATTTTCACCAAAATTTGTAATTACAACAAACCTATTGAAACTTCGAGCAAAGATTTATTAACCCTAGCAAAAGAGGTTTTAGATTTTGATAATTATTTTAATAATGATGTTCCTTTTTTGGAAAACTTTTTCAATCAGATTGATGCAAACATTGGAAATGCAAAACTGATTAATGATGTCCTGAAATTATTCACGTCAAAAAACTGGTTTTATAATTGGATTATTTATTACATTAATATCAAAATAGTTCTTTCAAAAGGAAATAAATGGAATTCCTCAACAATACTGGAAGCCTTTAAGTTTCTTACTTATGATACTGAACCATTCAAAGGAAAACCTAGAGCCAGCGACTTATACTCATTAAGGGATTTCTTGTATAATTCTTTTGCTGAAGGAATTAAGTATTTAAAAAATGAAACTGAATGGAAAGAGATAATAAAAATTCTTGTCAAACTCAGCAATGAAACCACAACTGAAATACAAAAGAGTCTTGGAGGTCCGTTATCAACAGATAAATTATTCCAATTGCTTGATGAATATTCTAACGATATAAACAGGTCTTTAATAATTAATGAATTTGTAAATCTAATTGAAGAAAAAGAAAAATATCATCTTCATTCATACCTTGCAGTATATTGTTTTAGGCTAACAAAGCTATATTCAATTGAAAGAAATTTGGAACAAGCAGATAAATATTTTCAAAAGGGGATAAATTTCTTTATTGGTTATACTTGTCGTAGAGATAGAACAGTAGAAGACCTACTGTATTCAATTGAGAGTTATTCTAAAATAAACCATGCATCAAGCAATAATTATATCAAAAGAATAAAATCTCTTATAAATGCTGTTACTGACCATACAGACGGAAAAGAAACACAATGGTTTCCTATTGAATGGTATCAAAAATACTTTAAAATTAATCACAAAGAAGCAAGCTTTTACTTGCTATCACAAATAAAAAGGAGGTATTATTGGGTATACGAAGAACAGTTGCAGGATTTAATAGTGTTCTCGAATGGGGAAATTAATCATTCTGTTGAAGCGTTTATCTTTCTATCTTACCCTATAGATGCAGATGAAGATTATTTAAACTATGGACTGAATTTAGTTGAAAAGCTAAAAATAGAAAACCATGTTTTATCTATGATTTTAATAATGAATATAATTGAAAAATCAACTAATAGACGCAATGATGGTTTTAGTAAATCATTTCTTGATAGATTCAATAGCATATTAAACGATTACAAAATAGAAGATTTTAGTGCAACGAATAGTTTACCTAAAAAAAAGACATTTTCTGACGAAACAAATATTATAGAAACAATTAAAACTAATAGCTTACCTCGTAAGCAGTTTTCAGAAATGACCGTTTCTGATATGATTGAATATTTTTCCGAGAACAAAATAAAAGTAACTGAACTCAACTCATTATGCTATTTTTTTGACAGTTTGAGCGATTTAACACCAGAAATTGAAATACTAATTGAAACTATTGTAAAAAAACATGAAGAATACCCAAAAAATCAAAATATTGATTTATCTATAATTTTTAATTTAGACAATGATTATTCAGCCTATTATTGGGTTACTCAGTTTGTTTATGAGCATGATGACTGGAGTAAAAACTTTCAAAACAAACACGCTTTTACTAAAGCATTTTCTATAAACAAAGACTTAGCTATTAAATCGCTAATAAATCAAATTGAAAAATTCACGATTTTAGGTGGATATAATCGTGCCGTATCAAGTGGGTTGATAAACAATTTAATAGAGGTCAATTACGATGTGGAAATAACCGAAAAAATGTGGCAAAATCTCTATAATGCTACAAACTTTAGATTACCGACACAGGAAGAAATTCATTGGAACGAAATTTTAAAAAACGAATTAAACTTAAATATTGAGGAAATATTTATTTGCATTTTATTCACTCGTTTCAATTCTAATACAACAGAAAGACATCATTGGACTCTTTCGGGTCTATGTTACTTGTATGATAATAATCCTGCTAAAATGATAAAACCAACAAAATGGTTTCTTCAAAACAAAGAGTTCTTTTTAACAAGTAATACAATAATAATACTTGAAAAATTGCTTGATATTAGTTCATATTCAAAGGAATATATTAAAAATTTCGAGAAGGAATTAAATGATTTTGTTCCTTCAAAATATTTCTTGATTAATTTTCTAATATCAAATTTGCTGAACAAACATCTACCTACAACATTCAGCACTAATAAACTATATTATCCAGCAAATAATAAAGAGATTGATCTATTTACTAATATTAATTATCGTAATGAAATAATTTACAGAAAAGGTTTCGAATATGAAAATGTAGTAGGTAAGTACAAAAATTCCTTTCACGACGAATATTCAAAATCATTTCAGTTTTTAGGAAACTATTCGATTGAAAGATTTGTAAAAAATATATATTCATCAAATTATCAATTCGAACTGATAAACACATTACTATATGAGGATTTAAAGAATTATCAAAATCAAACAGATTTATATGGTTTTTTGAAATTTGATTATAAAACAATTGTAGCTCAAAATCAATCCTATGTAAAGCGGCCAAATTTGCCAAAACCGTCACAAATTGAAAACGAATGGGCGAAAACAGAAATTGCAAAAGACGATTGGATTAGAATTGGATATTACGAACATGAATTATTTGAAATAAGTTATAGTAAAAATAATGAGTATCGTGTTTTTGAAGGGGTTGTCTTCAATTCAACTCTTGAAAGTGATTTTCCATTTTCAAGATATAAATTATATCCAATTCATCTTTGGGAGAAAGTAGATATGAGTGGTATTGATGAGTTTCTATGTGTTTCGTTAATTCAACAGTGGGATTCACTTGAAGATTACAAAATATTGTGGCTTAATACTGGAATTATTTCAAAATTGAAATTAGTAAATGAGAAATATACAAATGGATTAGCTGCAAAAAATGAATTAGGAGAGATCGTCCTGAAATTTAATCGCTGGTCATCAAAATATGTTGGTAATGGTGAGTTTGCACGGATTTCTGATGAAATACCGAGATTAGAGGGTGCGGAATTGATGTGTCGCAAAGACTATTTTGATAAAATTTGTGATTTCTTTAAACCTGAAAAACCATATTCATATCGATTGAAAATATAATAACATACACAATTACAATTTGCAATAATTGCGGGCTTTTGTGGTAGTATGAAAAATTCGTGCACCATTGAAACGATAGCGACTTTAATTGTCGTAACCAACGCATTTTGTATTTCGTTAGCCTTCAACAAAACTCCAATCCACCTCCTCACCCCCTCTCAAACCCCAACCTCTTCCCCACTTTCGTTCCGACAATTTTTCCGTTGTCCCAGGCCAGGTGGCCGTTGACGAAGGTTTTGGCGATGGTGGCCGGCAGGGTTTCGCCTTCGAGGGGCGACCAGCCGCATTTGTAGA
>JGI24731J21663_1002750_pt1 | contig 10097 bp, 7 predicted proteins | sample EPASupsiteHSE605_FD_21663 | JGI IMG/M metagenome (IMG submission 21663) | reverse complement strand
GCCAAAACCTATAACCCCACCTGTCCTCCCCTTAAGCTAAGGGGAGGGACGCAATGTTGTCGCTGTATCGGAAGTCCCAGACGAAGCCGCTTTTCACGTCCCCCCTCTTAAGTTAAGAGGGGGACAGGGGGAGTTATCCATCGGTGCTGAATAATTTTACGAAGAAAGTAGATGAGGAGTGACAGATGACCGATAAAAAATCAAAAAGGCCCTTGGTAATCGGTAGCTTTCTGCTGGTGACGCTATTAGTCGTGGCCGGATATGCCGTGTCCGGTAAACTTAATCCCGCTGAGAAAAAAGTGACTGTAATCCGTATAGGGAGCACGGCGCCAGGCCACGTGAAGTTCCTGCTCAATCAACAGAAGCATTGGCTGGACGAGGAATTTGCCAAAGACGGCATCAAGGTCGAGTATTTCCCCTTTGCCGGAGGTGGGCAGGAGGCTGCCACTGCTCTGGCCACCGGCGGGCTGGACATCGCGTTCACCGCGTCGGCTCCTGCCCTGCGCACAGCGGCATCGGGCGCCAATGTCAAGTTGATAGCCCTCTCCAGCTTCGGAAGTAACGGCGGCTCTTCCATCGCGGTGCGTAAGGACTCGTCGATCCAATCGGTCAAGGACCTAAAAGGGAAGAAAGTAGCGTTCCTGACCGGTACAGTGCGGCATTCCACCATTACCAAGGCCTTGAAGCTTGAGGGGCTTTCGCTCAAAGATATCGATGGACTCAATCTTGCCTTCGAAGCCTCCGGACCGGCTCTGATGCGGGGAGACATCGACGCCATCGTCGAGGGGAGGACCACATTCACACCATTGGCAGATACCGATTCCATCAGGATCATCCTCGACGGCAGAGACCATCCCGAGTGGTCAAGCCCTTCGGCTATTTCCGTCAACGGCGATTTCCTGAAGAAACATCCTGATCTCGTCAAACGTTTTCTGAAGATTGACCTCCTGAGCGCCCGCTGGGCCGACGCCAACCCCGCGGAAACGATAAAGATCATTGCCGATGCGACCAAAAAGAAGTTGAGCGCCGTACAGAAAGATCATCCGGACAACAAATTCTACACCGAACCCAGGATTTCCCAACAGGCTATCGATGCCTTCAAATCCGAGGAGATTTTCCTCAAGGATGCCGGCCTCGCCAACGGCACGGTGAACTATGGTAACTGGATCTACAGTAAGCTAATTGATGAAGTGTATGCGGAATTCCCTGGTAAATGAGAGACCTCTATTCCTCCTGAAATGTATCCGGTGCTTTGCACAATCAGACTGCTGAGGATTTAAAAGATGACAGTTAATAAATCAAGAAAGCCTCTGATCATCGGCATCATTCTGCTGGCAACGGTTTCAGTGACAGTTGGCTATGCTGCGTACCATAATGTTCATCACCCTGAGGAGAAAGTGACGGTGATTCGCATTGGCAGCACTGCTCCGGGTCACTTGAAGTTCATCCTCGGTCGGGAAAAGGGATGGTGGGATCAGGAATTCGCCAGGGATGGCATAAAGGTCGAATACTACCCATTTTCCGGCGGTGGACAGGAGGCCATGACAGCCTTGGCAACCGGAGGTCTGGACATCGCCTATACCGCCTCCACACCCGCCCTGCGCACCGCGGGGTCGGGCGCCAACGTCAAGTTGATAGGCCTTTCCAGCTATGGCAGACCGGGAGTCGGAGGCAACGTCTTTGCGGTCAGAAAGGACTCTCCGATCAATGCGGTAAAGGATCTGAAGGGTAAAAAAGTTGCGTTTTTAACCGGCACCAGTGGACACTCCTCCATTGCCAAGGCCTTGAAATTCGTGGGGCTTTCGCTCAAAGATATCGATGGGCTCAATCTTGCCTTCGAAGCCTCCGGCCCGGCCTTGGTCCGGGGGGATATCGATGCCATCAGCGGGAATTTAACAACTTTTACTCCCCTGTTGGAAACCGGCTCGATACGGGTTATCCCCGATCTCAGACCACGTGCCGAATGGTCCAATCCTTCAGCTATTTCAGCAAACGGTGATTTTCTCAAAAAGCATCCTTCTCTGGTTAAACGCTTCCTGAAGATCGACCTGGAGGCCGCCCGCTGGGCCGATGCAAATCCGGCGGAAACCATCAGGATTTTCTCCGGGGCGACTAAAAAGATAGAGAGCGCCGTGCAAAGAGATTATCCGGACAATAAATTCTATCAGTATCCGAGAATTATTCCGAAAGCGATCGAGGGGTTCAAAGCCGAGGAGGCGTTCCTTCAGGAGGCCGGTCTTGCCAACGGCGGCGTCGACTATGGCAGATGGATCGACAGCAGTATCATCGATCAGGTGTACGCGGAATCGCCCGGGAAATAAACCCAAAAACGGCAGTTAGCCACGAATGACACGAATAAACACGAATGTTTTTAACCCCTTGTTAAGTCTTGAGTAGTCACCGCTAAAAGGCTTTTTATAGGATTGCAAGCCAGTTTTTACCAGCTGTACGGAGAGATAAGAATGTCAGGTTGGCGCATCATGCTGTCATATATTTACCGGAACAGGCTTGTCTACAGTGTTGCGGTCATCATCATCGCGACATCGAGCCTGTTATCGGTATTGATTCCCAGGGTGCTTGGCCGCTTTGCCGACCGTTTGCAGCATGGCAACCTGAGTATTGCGGATACGGCCGGTTGCGCAGGGGTGCTGATACTGCTCGGTCTCGGCAGGGTGACGGCGGCATGGACGGGGCGCACCCTTTCCCACCGCCGGGGGCGCATTCTCACCTATGACCTGCGCCGGGACCTGCTGCAAAAATGGGGGACCCTTTCACCGGCCTATTATCACGGCCACAGCACGGGCGAACTTTTGTCCCATGCCCTGAGCGATGTGGAGGTCATCCGGGAATTCGCCACCATGGGGATCAATCAGGCGGCAGCCGGCCTGACCATGCTGACGGCCGTGCTGTATATGATGGTGGTGCACGGGGACTGGAGGCTGACCATTGTCGGTCTGGGGCCGCTCTTTATCATCCCGGTTCTGGTCAGATATCTGGGGCCCAAGATCAGGACGCAGTCCACCCATTGCCAGGAGGCCCTGGGCTCCATGGCCCAGACCGTTGAAGAGGTCATCGGCGGTATCCGCGCCGTCAAGGCCTTCGGCAATGAACGGGTGGTTATCGGACAATTCGAACGGAAGGTGGATACCATCGTTGCGGAAAAAATCAGATTTGTCCGCAACTCTTCCCTCTTCGGCGCCCTCGTCCCCTTGATGGCCAACCTGGGTTTCATCGGCGTCCTCGGTTACGGCGGCTTCCTGACCATCACGCGGGTTATTACCCTCGGTGACTATGTAGCCTTCACCCTGTACATAGCACTGCTCCGTAATCCGCTGGAGCATCTGGGGCAGGTGCTCAACGTCATTCAACGGGCAAGCGCATCCCTCAACAGGATCTCGGAGCTGATGCAGGTAGTGCCGGCAGTCCGCGACCGGGAAGGGGCATTGCTCGACCGGCCGCTGCAGGGAACCTTGAGTGTGAACGGACTGACCTTCCGTTATCCGGGCACAAAGCGGGATGTCCTGACCGATATCTCCTTTCACGTGAAGAGGGGGAAGACCCTGGGCATTATCGGCCCCATGGGGAGCGGCAAGACCACGTTGGCCGACCTGCTCCTCAGGCTGTACGACCCGCCGGAGGGGACGGTTTTCATCGACGGCGCGGATATCCTTCAGTATCCTCTGGCGCGGCTCCGGCAGGGGATGGCGTATGTGCCGCAGGACGGCTTTCTTTTTTCGACCACCCTCACGGAAAACATCGGCTTTTCAGATGAGGCGCCCGACCCGGAACGGGTAAAAAACGCCGCGAGAATTACCGCTGTTTACGAAAACATCGAGCGCTTTCCAGAGGGTTTTGCCACCGAGGTCGGAGAACGGGGGGTAAGGTTGTCCGGCGGTCAGAAGCAGCGCGTCGCCATAGCGCGGATAATTTACAAGGATGCGCCCATCCAGATACTTGATGACAGTCTGAGTGCCATAGACACGAATACGGAACGGCAGATCCTGAGAAACATGGGAGACAAGGGACGCCCGAAGGCGCGTTTGAGCTGCAAAGACAAAAAGACGACCATCATCATCTCCCATCGGCTGAGCTCGGTCCAGCAGGCGGACGAGATCCTGGTGCTCGACGACGGGCGCATTGTGGAAAGGGGTGACCACGCCGGGCTGATCAAGGCGGGCGGCCCCTATGCCAGATTATGGCAGATGCAGGCCGGTCTGACGGAGGAGGGGTCACCCGGGCGACCCGGTTTGACGGATGACGAGGCCTTCATCCCCCCCGGTTTGACGGAAGGGTTGGCAGCCATGCAGGCCGGCTTGACAGAGGAGGTGGCATGAGCACACAAGTGCAGTCACAGGGTGCTCTGCGCACCCTTTTGCCGTACATGCGGATCTATCGGGCGCGCCTTGCCCTGGTGCTCTGCCTGGTAATTACCGTGGTCCTCATCGACCTGGCGCAGCCTTATCTGGTCAAAGAGGCCATAGACCGCTATCTGGTGGTGCCGAACTCCAATGCCGAAGCCATTTTCTGGATGGCGGCAGGATATCTCGGCATGTCGCTCCTCTCATTCGGCCTGACCTATTACCAGGACATCCTCCTGCAGTACGCAGGTCAAGCCATCGTCAGGAGCATCCGTGTCGACCTGTTCAAGCATATTCAAAAACTTTCCCTGCGCTATTTCGATCAACATTCTGCGGGGAGCATCATCACCAATGTTGTCAACGACACGGAGTCCATCAACAATTTCTTTACCCAGTTCCTGCCGAACACGTTACGCGGCTGTCTTTCCCTGATCCTGATCATGTTTTTCATGCTCCGGCTGGATATTCCCATTGCACTCTACTGTTTTCTCCTGATCCCGATAGTTTTGATTATTTCGCTCTCCCTGAGAAGAATATTAAGCAAGACCTACCGGGAGATCCGGAGCCGCCTGTCGGCAACCATTGCCTTTCTTGCCGAGAACCTGACCGGGATGGCCATTGTCCAGATCTTCAATCAGGAGGCCAAACAGCAAAGGAAGTTCGACGAGAAGAACAAGGCCCTGCTGGACGCGACAATCTTCGAGAACCGGATCAACGTCCTCCTGAACAACCTCACCGAACTGGTGGGTGACCTAGGGGTGGCGGCGCTGGTATGGTTCGGCGGCCGGGCGGTTATCCAGGGGGCGGTCTCCTTCGGGGTGCTCTATGCGTTTGTCGGCTATGTGAGGCGGTTCTTCCAGCCGATCAACATAATCACCCAGCAATTCAACGTGCTGCAATCCTCCATCGTCGCCTCGGAACGAATTGCCCGGACCCTCCGGGAACAGCCGGAAATCAGGGAGCTGCAGGGAGCATCGGCCCCGTCGGTGCATGGCCGGGTGAGGTTTGAACAGGTCTCGCTCGCCTACCGGCCGGGACATCCCGTCCTCAACAAGATCCAACTGGCGATTCAGGCCGGGGAACGGGTCGGTTTCGTCGGCGCGTCGGGCGCCGGCAAGTCATCGCTGATGAACCTGGTAACCAGGTTTTATGACGTAACGGCCGGGGCTGTAGTGATCGACGGTAAAGATGTCCGGGAATGGCCGCTGGATGCCTTGCGACAGACGGTGGGCATAGTCCAGCAGGATGTCACCCTCTTTTCCGGAACCATCATCGACAATATCCGGTTTTTCCGGGAGGAGATCCCGGCGGAGCGGGTGAAAGAGGCTTGCCGCCTGATCGGCGCCGAGCCTTTAATCCTGAAGCAGGCGAAAGGGTATGACACCATGTTGTCGGAGCGGGGGAGCACGCTGTCCGCGGGTGAACGGCAGCTCCTGTCGTTTGCGCGGGTACTGGTGTTCGACCCGAAGATCCTGATCCTCGATGAGGCGACCGCCAGCCTGGACTCCAATACCGAGGCAATATTGCAGGCGGCGATCCACCGTGTTTCGCAAGGCCGCACCCTGATGGTCATTGCCCACCGTCTCTCCACGGTGCAGGAAATGGACGCCATCGTCGTGCTCGACCAGGGAAAGATCGTCGAAACCGGCAACCATCACGAGCTGTTGCGGCGGCAGGGGTATTACTGGCGGCTGCACCAGTCGGGAATACTGTTGGAGGAAGCGGTATGAAGCGGCATCCGCATAACCTTCCTATGTGTGAACCACGCATTAAAACGAAAAGCGGAGGAAATCATGATTTGCAGGAACCGGATCACCGGAGATGGCGTGCCGATGCCAGGCAGGACGCCTCGTGCGTTTCTGACAAGCGCCGGACTCGCCCTTACCATCTCCATGGCGGTGCTCGCACTGCCGCTCTCTCTTCCATGTCAGGCTGCCGGTCAAGCTCAGAGAGCACCGGCGCTGGAGAAGCTCGACGGCTTCACGCACGGCCCGCAATTGGGGAACGTCACCAGCCGGTCGGTGCGGGTCTGGGCCCGCACCCGTAAGCCGGGCTCGTTCAGCGTGCTCTACTCCACCTCGCCCGACCTTGCCGATGCCACGAATTCGCCGGCGGTCCAGACGAGCTGGGAGCACGACGATGCCGGCTGGGTCGAGCTGACTGGCCTCAAGGCCAACACCAAGTACTACTACGCCCTGATGCTCGATGGCCGGGTCGCCGACACGCGGGTATGCGGCAAGATCAACAGCTTCCTGACGCTCCCCGACGCTGCTGACTTCAAAGACCCCGTCCTCAACCCGCGGGGCCTGTTCAACTTCAGCTTCGAAATCGGCACCGGCAACTCCCAGAGTCTGGGCAAATACCCTCTGGCGCCCACCTACGCCACGATGCTCAACAACCTGAAGGACCGGGTCCATTTCCAGATCCAGAACGGAGACTGGATCTACGAGGAGGGGCGCGAGACCACGGAAGAGAAATGGGCGGCGGCAAACAGGGTCACGGAGGTTCCGGGCAACGTCCCTCTAGCCAAAGGTATCACCGGCGTCTGGGAGAACTACAAGATCTACCTTGATCGCTCCCGGGCCTTGGCTGACTTCTACCGCGAGGTGCCGCTATTCATTACCGTTGACGACCACGAAATCCTGAACGACGTGGTCGGCAGCGGCCATACCGGTTTTCGGTTCGACGCGCGCGGCAAGGGGTGGCAGCAGGGTCTGAACACCTGGGGGGTCGACCGCGACGTCGAGCGCGCCGTCTTCCGCGACCCGGCATTGGCTGCCTGGGATGACTACGTTGGTTGGAGCAACCCGGACGTAGGCAGGCATCAGCAGACCCGATTCGGTCTTGGCAAGCTCACTGAGGGGAGCGACGTGTTGACCGACCCGAAGGCCGATTTCACTGGCCTCGACCTGAAGAAGGCTTCCAATCTCCACGTGCTGTGGGGCTTCGGCAACACCGGCGTCTACGAGATCGTGAAAGTCCTGGGACCTAATCAGATCCAGCTCCGTCCGAGCTTCACCGCCACCGAGGAAGTCCGCTACAGCATCGGCACCAACCGCTACAGCAAATTCCGCGTCGGCAACGCGGAGTTCTTCCTCCTCGACTGCCGCTCAAACCGTACGCTGCACGACAAGAATAAACCGATCGATCCCGACGCGAGCATGCTGGGCAAGGTCCAGGAAGAGTGGCTGTTCGATGCGCTCAGGAAAAGCGATGCCGAGTTCTTCTTCCTGGTCTCGTCGGTCAACTTGGCGGTGCCGCACGACAACGGCGCGTGGTACGGGCAGGGCCTGGGGGCCGCCGACAAGGATGACGGCTGGACCGACCAGCTCTACGAGCGGGAGAAACTGCTCAAGCTCCTCGACTCCTTGCACAAGCCGGCCTTCGTGCTCAGCGGGGACCTCCATAAGTCGTTCGTGGCGCGCATCACGCCGGGCGTCTACGATATTGCCACCGGCCCCCACACCAGCGGCAACCACCGTCTGGGAGACGCCGGCGGCTCGCCGCCGAGCGGCTGGTACAACTCTGGTGACCGGCTGATCAACCTGATCTGGACCAGCAACCAGTACCGCAACGACAGCATTCGTGCCGGCGCTAAGGGATGGCCGATCTATACCGTGGTCCGGGTCAACAACGCCTACAACGTACCGGACAAAAACGGGCGCGACCGCTGGCTCGCCTACCCCGAGCCGCAGGTGCTGTTCGAGTTCCACGACGGCTACACGGGGGAGCTGGTCTTCGCCTACGCCGTTTCCACATCGGACGCGAAGCCGAAACCTGTCCTGGTGCCGCTGGAACGCGTCAGAGCGCTGGGGGGCATATAGGGGGACGGAACCAGCTGCCAATTCAACAGAGAAAAGGGGGGGTGCTTGTGAAAAAATGCTTACTAATGGCTGTAATCGGCAAATGAAATGACAGGTTCGTTAAAATGAATGTATCATTGAAATCTTGGGCGCGTTCATTGAAAACGCAAACGACAGCGCTCTTCTTTGCTGTCCGTGATCCACGTACGCCGTTTCTCGCGAAGGTTATTGCGGGAGGTGTCGTCGCATATGCGCTCAGTCCGATAGACCTCATCCCGGATTTTATCCCTATCCTCGGCTATCTTGATGACGTAGTCATCGTTCCTGTGGGGCTATATATTGTCCTTCGGCTCATCCCGCAAGAAGTCATGGCAGACGCTCGATTACGTGCGGAAACTTTGGCAGAGGCAGACAAACCAAGGAACTATCCGGCTGCCGTTGCGATCGTTTTAATCTGGCTGGCTGTTGCGACGATATTAACGCATTGGTGCTATCAATACTTTATTGAGCATTAAGAAGGAAATTGAAGCGAGCGGTCTGTATGCCTCAGCAACCATCCCCCATCATATGCAAAAACTGCGCGCTCATGCTTGCCCGGATCGTCTATAGGCGACACTGGTGGTTCCCCCTTGTACGGGAGCCGCTTCTGTTGGGTATGCGCATCCTTGCCTGGAGACACCGCATCAACGCACGGAAACATGCGGTACGAAACCCTCAATGCAAAGGCTGCATCCGCTTCATGAAATCCGAGCTGGAGGAGAAGTCCGCAACCTTTCGCTTTCTCAACGACCGGATCGGCAATCGCTTCAGCAATCTGCGGAATGCGCGGCTCACCCGGGCGGAGCTTGACGAGGCCAAACGATTCGCCAGGGAAGCCATGGGGTTGGAATGTAAATAGGCAAGCATGATCGGCCCTGTTCATCGTGACAAGCTGTGAGATAGGGAGCTTAGACCAGCAGCAGGCTGGCAAGTTAAGCCGCTAAATCCACTTCAAGCATATAATTCCTCCATGTGCATCATATTCTAAGCCCTCTCCGTCCCCCTAGCCCACATGCGCCGAAGAAACGACGCCTTTCCTGAATCAAGAGACGGGCTTCCGTGCGAAGCCCTAAGTGAGAAAAGGCAGAGTATCGGGGGCTGCTGCAATATTCAGATCTTGACAAAAGCATACACTGAATACATATTAAGATGTATAAAGCATGCATACAGGGGACTATCCATGAGAACTACGCTTAATATCGAAGATGCTCTGTTGGAAAAAGCTGCGAAATTGACTGGCATAACGGAAAAAACATCCCTTGTCAGGCTTGGGTTACAAGCACTTATTGCCAAGGAAAGCTCGAAGCGACTTGCCGGATTGGGTGGGACTGAAAAGAATTTGAAGATGATTCCTCGAAGAAGAACAGAGGGTATGTAACATGATTCTTGTTGATACGTCGGTCTGGGTAGAACATTTACGCTCCGGGACTATCGGACTTGAAGCACTCTTAACCGATGGCCAGGTAGTTATTCACCCATTTGTTATTGGTGAACTGGCATGCGGAAACCTCAAAAATAGAACAGAAATACTCTCTCTTCTTCAGGACCTTCCTATGGCATCCTGCGCAGATGATGATGAGGTAATTGAATTCATTAACGATCACAAGCTTATGGGTAAAGGGCTCGGTTATATCGACATTCATTTGCTTATGTCTGCCCTGCTGACCAGAATACCCCTATGGACAATTGATAAACGGTTGCATGAGGCTTCGCTGTCACTACTGCCTACACATTGACGCCGTGGCACTGCACTAGTACACTGTAATACTTATTCTTTCGCAGCTAACCCCACCTGTCTCCCCTTAAGCTAAGGGGAGGGACGTGCTAAGTGAGCTGGCTGGTTTGCTCCCCCTCTTAAGGTAAGAGGGGGTTGGGGGGAGTTAGATTTAGATGTTTC
>JGI24731J21663_1002747_pt1 | contig 10117 bp, 9 predicted proteins | sample EPASupsiteHSE605_FD_21663 | JGI IMG/M metagenome (IMG submission 21663) | reverse complement strand
CACTATTTAGTTTCAGGTGCTTTTAAACAAATCTTTCTAAGATCACTTTTCACCATTCCATCACTGTACTCATTCTCTATCGGTTATGTTAGTTATTTAAGATGTAACAGGTAAATTCTGCTGTAAAATAAAAACTAAACTACTTATTTTTATTTTAATTTCTGCTGGAGAGGATCAATACCGGACTGTAACCGCGTATCGTTCGCCTTCTCTTGTAACAATCTTTAGTCCTCCATACCAACAACATCTTGCACGGTTTCGGTCGCCCCTACTAACGTGTACGTATGATTTTTTTATATGACGTATATGTACTAAGATGTTTCATTTCCATATACCATACTTTTATACATAATAGTATACATGCTTTTTAACAAATTATACTATTTTCATATAGTAGCTACCAATATCGTAGTCCCTGCTATGAATTTTTAAAAACTACTATCTTTCGTCTATAAACGTATTGTATACTAACATACCTAGGCATCCACTAAACAGTTCTACACCAACTTCTATTTATCTTATATATAAAATTATTTCATAGAATTATAATAATGTATGACTATAAATAAAATTAGCTATATATTACTAAAAAATAAGATACAAAAATATATACACTTGTGAGGCAACTATTAATATTAACTTAAAAGTAGCTGTATGCAATAATACAAGTAGATAGTTGTATCTATAGGTAAAATGGGATTCGAACCCATGTTAGCACACGGGTTGCTAAAATACTTTAGCAAAGTATCGCCTTCAGCCACTCGGCCATTTACCCTTAACTATGGGAAGCGAGATTTGAACTCACATTCTTCTGCTCCCAGGGCAGACATATTACCTTTATACAATTCCCACGATAATCCAACCAGACTAAAATTAAGCACACTAATTATTTTTGGCGTAGAAGGAATCGAACCTGCACCAACAGTGCCAAAAACTGCTGCTCTGCCACTAAGCTATACGCCACTAATAAGAAATAATAATGCCAGAGGCGTACTAAAAAACTAACCATACTGCCTAGAAATGGAATCGAACCACTATACATGGATTTTCAGTCCATCGCTTTACCACTAAGCTATCCAAGCAAAAAAAAGACTGCAGCGGATAAGCACAATAGGAAGAATAGGATTTGAACCTATGAAATCACGAATGATTACAGATTTACAGTCTGGTGCTTTTGACCGCTCAGCCATCTTCCTAATAAGAAGGCATATAATAAAATAAGCAAAATAACGGCATACTACCTATGGGAATTGAACCCATACTATTACTTTGAAAGAATAATGTCCTACCACTAGACGAAGGTAGCATTACAACTTTTTTAAAAACAGTAATGCAAAAATAATAAAATAGTTAAGCAGGTACTACACTACATTGATATAGAAAATACTATAACAATGCTACACAAATTTAGACGAACTAGGATTTGAACCCAGGTTTAAAAGATTATTTTAAAGTTGGTTTTCAAAACCAATGCTTTCGACCACTCAGCCATTCGCCTATGTAAAAAATTGTAACTCAAACTATAAATGTACTACTCGCTACGAGATTTGAACTCATATGCCTATAAAAAGCACAGATTTTAAGTCTGCTGTGTCTACCGTTGCACCAAGCGAGTTATTTTAACTTGTCTTACTATATACAACATTAAAAGTAGAAAACTATAAAAAAAATACTACAACAACTAATACATAAATTAACGCTGCCGTACACTTTTTTGCTTACGCTTATTAGTAACAACCTTATAGTGTTGTTTTGGTGGATACAAAAAAATGCGTGGATAGTAGTATTCTGTTGGGCGATTCGATAATTCAAAATAAAGATTTAATTTGCGCGCAGTACTCGCATTTGTATGTGTGCGCTGTCCGTGAACTGGATATTGCATGGCAAATCTACGTGCCTTACGTGATTTAGATGCTAATAAACGTTTTAAATACACACAAATTAATTCCAAACCTATACGATCAAATCTTCTTATATTAAAAAAACCTTGTAATTCACGTATAGAATGAGTACACTTATATCTAAAAAATGTAGCAAGCATACAATTATTACTTGCGCCTACACGACTAAGTAATAATTCAGCTAAATTTTTACCAATACCAAAACGTATACTAATAAATTCCCAGACCTTTGCCCTGCCTATATTATGATGCTTATGCTTATAACCATACGTTAAGAATAATTTATTATTATATGGGAAGGCATACTTCATATTGCTATGTATTAGACTAGCATTTGGTACTGGCTTATGCAAACTAATATATGGTACAATAGCTTTTACTTCCGTTGTTAACTTACCTTTTTTTTTTTTGCTATTTTTTAATACAGCAACCTTAGTTTTGGAGTTGGCTATTCTCGTACGTGATTGCTTAATAATTGGCAAAAGTGTATTTTTTTTTTTTATAACAACTGCATCCTTTCTGTCGCTATTCTTAAATACTGCATGTTTAGTAGTGGCTAAACTTTTCTTTTTTTTCTCTGGTACAACCACTTTTAATGGTCGTGCTTTTTTTTTTTCTATTGTGTATGTCCCTCTTTTTGGAGCAACAACGTTACCTTTGGCGCTTGCGATTGCTGTACTAGATTTCTTAATAGCTGGCAAAAGCACGTTTCTTTTTCTTATAACAACTACGTCTTTTCTGTTAGTATTCTTAAGTACTGCATGTTTATTAGGCACTAAAACTTTCTTTTTTTTCTCTGGTACAACTAGTTTCAATTGTTGTATATTTTTTTTCTTTTCAGGTACAACTACTTTCAATTGTTGTACATTTTTTTTTCTTATATTCAGCCTGATAACATGTTTCATAAATGAACATCTACGTGCAAATATAAAATGAATACTATTTATTGGACGCAGCTTCTGCGCACGCGCTACCCTACCAACTTGTGGGTAAACACACACTGTAGGTTGTAAACTGTCTGTTATTGTAGCTGTAATGTAGTACACTTTAGTACCATTTCTTGTTGGGATAATGAAGCGTGCACGATCTAATGTAAAAACAACACGTTGTTGCTGTGTAGCACAACTTCGTTGACCAGTCAAATGCTTGGCAAACAACTTCAATATTGGCACATGTAAAGTGTACATAGTGTGCTGTATTGAAGTTAAATGTTTCATATAAACAAATTTTCGCCAGAATTCAAATGGCGTGTGTGTTTTATGTAACCATTCGATAGTTTCACCATTTGATGCCATATATGGAAAAAAAAGGACTTTCCAAAAAGATACACACAAAACAAACTTGCTAACACTACGCGGCACAACAGTATATGTACTTATTATTTTATGTAAACGTGTGTATAGTATAGATGGATAGTTTAACAAAAACTTTAAATACCTATTATTAAAGTGCCAAACCGGATTTTTTAGTCTATATTGCTTAAAAAGGAAAATAAAAAAAGTACTACACACATAAGTAGGAGCAATGCATAAAAATGTATGGCCTGTGCTACTAGTAATAGTAGATTTGGTACAAATACAAAAATTCATTTTGACAACCAGTATTACTGATATAAATATTTATATAAAGTAAAAAGACTATACCTATACACAGAAAAGAATAAATAAAAATAAAATAATGCTATCGGTATTGATGCTGTATTACTAAATATTGGATAAGTAGTACCTTGTATTTCCCCAATAGTATCCACTACGTTAATTGTTGGAATATATAGTCTACTGCTCTCCGCGACTATCCCTTGTTTATGCGTTGCTATAATTGCTACAACTACTGTTGGTAACTTATAAAATGTTTTAAAATGCCGTAAAAAAATTATGACACGCCAATAACGCGTTATAAGTCTTCTAAATGACTTGTGTTCAATCATCTGACTAAGCTGCCAACTAGTAAAAAAAAAAACCTTAAAAAAAAGTAGAACGAATGTTAGTGGACGTTTAGCATACAGTAGTTCATTAAATAAAAATAGCTGTATAAGTATATTGAAAAAACAACTATAGTAGTTTGTAAAGGCACCAAAGCGCCATTTTTTAGAAACAAGTGAATGATTACTGTGTCTGAGTAATGCTATACAACTATAAACAAATAACAAATGTTGATTGTAACTATCTTGATAAAAACATATAGTACCACGTGACTGCGCTACTAAGAATAAAAAAGCACATGCGCGGCGTAATAAACTAATTAGTACCGCTAAATCAAAAATAGGAAAATGTACGACTTGCCGCAGTGATGTTATACCAGAAAATACTTTCTGCATCTGTGCTATGTGTGGCACTGCATAGACACGTATGACGCAAAATAAAAATTGATTTAATATGGTATTATACCCTATATTTAAACTAGTACCAATATGGGCACCAAAACTATAAAAAAACTTAAACATTTAATTTACACGCTAGCTGCTTATATTAAATACAGTCTACATAGCTGTACATATGAAAGGCATATATGTGCTACATATCTATAAACAAAAAAGCATAATATAGTGACTAATATAAAAATAAATACATAAAGACTACACAAATAAAAAGAAATAAAAAAAGTAGGCGTATAGCTACAACTATGAAACCTATAATAAATTGGTGCAGGCAGATAGATATTGTTAACAAAATAACCTGCAACATTGAGTAATACAGGACTAATGGCACTGAATACTACTGGAAATGTTAAAACAGAATGTGCCAACGAAAAAGACTCACAATTTGAAAATATAAATAGATGGTTAGTAAAATATGGTACTGTACTTTGATGTTTTGAAAAGTAAATAATAGTATAACCAAAATGTAAAAAAATATGATGTGCACGCGGTAGTAATCTCAAAAATGCATTTGCAAAATAAAATACAAATGTAGCTGTTATCGTTTTTAAAAATAACAGTAACCGCACACTACGATATATAAACAATAAAAAATAATAGTACTGCATACCTGGAATATATACACTAACACACATTTTAAAAAAAAAAATACAAATGTACAGTTGTATATAATTAAGTAATGCATGCAGGTATCGCGCAACTACAATAGATTTAAATAAACTATGTGCTATAAGTAACATCGTCTACGGCTAAAAAAAATAAATGACTATAATAATAAACAGTATATACCGCATGCATAAAATGTAAAAATGAATTTGTACCAAAAAAAGTCTCATACTCATTGAACGTACATGTAATACATTCAAACGAGAATAAAGAAACATGTGTACCAATACATATACTACCTAGTTCTGTTATAAAAAAAGAATATATCATTATATAAAATAGAAAATAACCTAACTGCAGATTAACAAACTAACTTGCATAGAAATTTAAAAATATGTATCAAATATAGTACTATTACGTGTTGGTAGCATATGATCATTACGTACATACGTACTGTGTGCGAAAGAACGTTTAACTGGTTGTGCGGCCTGCACAAAGCGTTTAAATAAAATACTCGGATGACATAACCAATTAGCAGTAATCGGTAGTTGAAAAAAAATAAAAATACGATTTGTATTAAATAATGTATAAAACAAATCACGTAAAATCAATACAACAGTAGAAGCAAATAAATAAGTAAAAAAAAAAAAAATAATATACATTTTAAAAATATTAAACAATGTGATAAGGCGCTGCTCGGCAAGCTGGTTTGTCTCGCGTATGATGTTTTGTAGAACAGGAATGCAGCTTTCATATAACAAAAATAAGTTACGGCACACTAGTGCTGTAAATAAATATATTCTGGCACAGTATACTGCAATATGCGTAAGTGGCATACGCTGTTCAACATATATATATGTAATTGTACATACTTTTTTAAAGTAATACAAATAAATACTTACATGTAAGCGTAAATAATATAAATATGCATATTGTACTACATGCATACGATGTGGCTGGGTAAGACGTTGTTTATAAAGTAAGCTGCATAAGTGGCGTAACCCTGTTCTTCTGTCTACACGCGAAATATGTGTGTGTACTCTAGTTGAATACAACTGCTTAAACAAAAATAAAATACGATCAACAATGAGTTTTATTTTACTTGTCGCACTAACTGTTTTTAAGAACGTGAGCTTATTTATTATTTGTGGTGTAATTGTATATGTTTGTTTAGTAAATATGCGTAACAAAGAAGAGAGTTTAAATAATATTTGCCGTTCAATAGGTGTATATTTTGATAGGTATATACGGATACCTGTAAAAACATATATACGCCGGCATAAACTAGTATATACGTTGCTTACATTTTTTTGTTTAGACATAGACGGCGTTGATAATTTTTTTTTAATAAATATACGTTGTTGCTTTTTGTAACGTATATTTACATTTATATTGCGTTCTCCAAATATAAATGCAGCCAGTACTTTTTTCTTTACAACAGCATTTACAGAAGAAGAAATACTTTTACGAAATTTTATAAAATACAATGGATATATTCTGGTAGTAACTGATAAATAAGTAATAAATGTTGTATACAATGCTTTATAAAGTAGTAATTTAGCAGACATCCGTAGGATAATTCTACGTGTCGTATATAAAATAAAAAACAATAGAATATAGAGTTCTGTGTACAAATGTGCTGCTATTTGAAGTGGTTGGCTAGTTCTGATTAAAATATTTTCTAGGAATGTACGTTCATGTACACGAAATGTTTTAATCTCTAAAAAACAAAAAGCTTGTAAGTGAATACTATCACTAGTTATGCATCTACCGTTAATACTAAGCACACCTCCTAATAATAAATTACGTAAAAAAGCAATAGAAAAATTAGGGAAAAAATAGTGCAACACAAAATCATAACGTTTAAACAAGTAATAAAAAAAATAAACTAAATCCGTAGTACGTAATTGCTTTTGGATCGACTTATAATAACGTAATAATTGTTCACGTGTTAAAGAAAAAACACTACCTAATACATAATCCAATAAAAATAATTGGCTGTAGACCTGTTCTTCTGCTGGAATACGTATACGTTCTACAATTTTATGTAAATAATCAGGATGCTCAAACTCATTTAGATTCCCCAAAGTAATTTTACCAGATAAAAATGTATTTTTATAAACCGTTCTAGCACGTCTAAAATATAAACGGCGTATAAAAAACTTTGTAATATCGGATAAATTAACCGTACGTGATAATAAGCTAACGGTATATGTAGATTTTCTATAAGATATACCTTGCATAGCTGAAAAGTAGGAACGTTTATGTAATAGTGCAAATAAATGCTCAACATACACATGCATAAAAAAAATACGAGACGCTGCTGAAATTTCACCAGGACGTTTCGTTGTAGATGCTAAAAAATTTTTACGTAGACGTGTTGTAAAATTTATACTAACTGGTATAACAGCTTTATCTATGAACTTGTGCTTTAGATTTGGTTGGAGTGTAGTTGTACCATCAAATTGTAAAAAAATATCTTGTATTTTTGTAAATAATGCAAATACTATTTTGCGCGCATACAACTGAAAATACATATTATTATCATCAAATTCTAAAAGGTTAATAGCGTAAAATATTCGAGAAAATGCTGGTATCAACATACGTACACAACGTTTAAAGAACGAAAAAAAATTGAAAATCGTAAAATGCGTGCTTGTGTGGTTTTCAAATTCAGAAGAAAGAATACCAAATAACAATTTAAATAATAACCCAGTCTTATAAAAAGATGAATAGTATGTATTAAAAAAAACTGGATGTGTTGTATCGCCATATACTTTTAGAAGATGTAGACTATTAGTGCGTAACGTGGATGCAAAATTAGTTTTCAAAAAAGAAGAATCCTGCCAATTTAAAAGACCACTTTTAAATTGTAAACTAGTAGAAAAAAAAAATGTAAAAAATAATAAAAAAAAACGTTGGTAAATAGCAATTATTGAAGAAAAACGAGAATATACAAGTAATAACAGATAAGCAAAATAGATAATATTTAAAAACTTTTTCTTCTTAAAATAAAAAAAATTACCTATGTAGTGTGGAACACGTATATTTTGATTTAGGCCAGAAAATACAGCATTAGTAGCTGTGTTAATCGCATCACGATGATACAAAAACGTATACAGACTGGAGTACATTATATATATACATAGATACTATAGAAAATATGGACGAGTGGAGTTGAACCACTATCTACTGGGAATGAGCCAGCTAGTCTGCCGTTAACCTACATCCATGCACGTGTGGCGCAGTATGCGCCACAAACATAAAAAATAAAACCTCTACAGCACACAATATAAGTAAAAAATAAATACAGCTGATTTTCAGCCACAGGTTCCCCTACGGCTACCATGTTACGACTTAACTTCAGTTATGAACACTACGATAGCACCGTGTTAAATAATGACCAGACTATAAATATGGCAATACCAATACACAAAAAATATGGAATATACACCATATCTATATACACAAATAGATAAAATCAGTCACCAATCAGCCAGCACTCAGCGTAATGCCCACTCCCACTGCTTGACGGGCGGTGTGTACGAAATTAGTATGCATATTCACCGTATCGTTCATAATATACGATTACTAGCGATTCCTATTTCATATTCTCGAGTTACAGAGAATTTTCCAAACATGGATAATTTTTAGAGCTTTACATTACTTCACAATAACGTATACTATTTGTAATTACCAATGTAGCACATGTATAGCCCAGCATATAAAGGCCAGAATGATTTGACGTCATCCAAGATAATATCTTTTAAAAAAAGCTTTCCGAAGAAAAATGATTCAAAATAAAAGACATTAATTACGCACTACCAACTTTATATTAGTAACTAGCGCGTTGGGTTACGGCCGTTCCTTGCTGTATGCAGCACATTTCACAACACGGCCTGACGACAACCATGCAGCACCTGTAGTAGTTCAATGTTACTATATGTTGGTTAATATAAACTAACCACTGTTATATATACCGTGTATGTTGTATGGATTCTATAAGCCAGACTACATATAGTATAACAAATAATAGTACAATAGTTAAAAAAACTAGATACTACTTCTGTTTTAATACAGTATACAAACCACGGCACTATTGTTGTAACACAGCTAATTGTATAGCAACATATAGCCAATACCAATATGGTTAGAATATGTATTATCAAAGTACTAAGAACTAATATGCAAATACTGGTAAGATTCCTCGCGGTGTATCGAATTAAATCACATGCTCCACCGCTTGCAACTAATTTACGCCAATTTCTTTGGATTTGAGCCTTGCGACTGTAGTTTCCCGGCGGAGTGCTTGCGCGTTAGCTTACTTACTCTACGTAAATAATAGATAAGTAGCACTCATCGTTTACAGCCTGGACTACTGGGGTCTCTAATCCCAATCGCTCCCCAAGCTTTCGTGCCTGAGCGTCAGTTAACCATTGATCTTCGTCTTCACCTACGGGCGTTTCACCAAATTTTAAACAAATTCCAGCGCTATGACTTGTACGTATCACACAATCATCCAGTTAACTCAAGTAATATCGTATTGTTTCCGTTATACAAGCACTATACTTTTAGGAAAACAACTAACATTACAGCCTGCGCACCCTGTACGCACCAAATAAGCTGATAAAGATATGCACCACCTGTATTACCGCGGCTGCTGGCACAAGTTTTGTCCGGTGCGTCTTTTTGTATTCCAATGTGGACATTGTTTCATCGGTTACTAGAGTTTACAGTATTTATACATTCTTCCTCTTTATTTGTTCCTGGTTTAGAATTAGCGAAATCCATTGACCAAAGTTCTCCACTGCAGCCCCTGTACAGGGTTAGGACAGTATCTCAGTTCCAATATGACTGTAAAAACCTCTCAGCCCAGCTACGCATGAATGGCTTGGAACGGCTGTTACCCATTCCAACTACCCTTAAAACGAAAAGGTAAGATACTAACGATAGATAGAATACATCTTATTTCAGTATACGTGTATGTCATAGCAGCCAGTAGCATACTACACACATAAATACGTATAGTATTACCTTGGGATTATGACAACGGGAACATATCCCAAATCGTTATGCACTTTTACCTTATTTCTTCTACATCCGTATGCTATAGGTATCCTTTAGTGAGTAAAATAAACCCATTCTTTATGCTTAGAATACACTATTATACTTGCAATGTGTTAGTGAGCAAAATATATATGCACCATTATCATCGACAGAGTCGATCAATCAT
>JGI24731J21663_1002745_pt1 | contig 10119 bp, 8 predicted proteins | sample EPASupsiteHSE605_FD_21663 | JGI IMG/M metagenome (IMG submission 21663) | reverse complement strand
GTACATGGAAAAACTTTTTTTGTGGATGAAATAAAGACCTATAATGTTCCTGCGGAAAATTGTTTAGATGAATTGATAGGAAAAATAGACGGTTTTATTGTGTGTCGTAATGCTTTGGATCATTGTGAGGACCCGCTTAAAATTTTGGAAAACATTTCTGATTATGCTGCTTCCGGGGCTTATTTGTTATTATGGACAGATATTTATCACCTAATGGGCTTGGATGAAGGACATCGAAACATTACTCGAAGTTCAACTGTGCTTGAAAAACTCCTTAGAGGTCTTGAATTTGAAATACTACAGGAGGGAGCCAAAATAAGAGATCCTAATGAATTTATCGAATTTGGTATACTGGCACGAAAAATTTAATAATAGGTATCAAGGGGTTATTGGCACACCCCCTTGATACTTAAAAAGGGAGATTGAAGCATGAGAAATCCGCAGGTCAGTGTTCTAATGCCAGTTTACAATGGAGAAAGATATTTGCGGGAAGCCATTGATAGTATTCTTCAGCAAACATTTTCTGATTTTGAATTTATTATTGTCCTTGACCCTTCGGATGACAATAGTAAACCTATTATTGAAAGTTATACCGATCTAAGGATTATTCTGGTACAGAATGAAGTGAAACTCGGATTAGCCGCTTCTCTTAACCAGGGATTGACAATCTGCCGGGGGGAATATGTGGCCAGAATGGATGCCGATGATATAAGCTTACCAGAACGACTGGCCAGACAGATTGATTTTATGGAAAAGAACCCCATGATAGGCATATCCGGCACTTCCATTAAAACCATCGGTAACAATCCTGGAATGGTAATAAGCCATACCTCTGACCCGGAAATGATAAGATCTTTTATGTTATTTCAACCTCATATGACCCATCCCACTGTTATTATACGCCAGTCTATGATAGATCAATATCATTTTGCTTATGACCCGGCTTTTATTAAGGCAGAGGATTATAAACTCTGGAGTATATATTCTCGCTTCTTTCCCCTTTCCAATCTAAACGAAGTATTATTACTCTACCGTTTACATTCACAAAATGCCCAAAAGCTCGATTTTGCAGAACACCAAAAATACGCTGGCCTGGTACGATTAGATGAATTGAACCATCTGGGCGTTGATGTAACAGACCAAGAATTTGCTTTGCATCAAGCTCTAAGCATTTTCAGATTTGAACCTAGTGTCAGCTTCGCTGCTGAATGCCGGCAATGGCTGGATAAACTAGAAAAAGCCAACCAACAAAGCAGTTACTATCCCGAGCCTGCTTTTCGTAGATCTCTGCAGTATCTATGGATTGAAATTTGCAGGTCATGTAATATTATCAATCCTGAATATTAAATATAATTCTGCTTCCATATTTTTCGAAGCAAAATGGTAATTCCTGATAGGCTTTTAATGCAGTTCGTACTGCTTTTTGCTTTTCCGGGGGACAAAAGAAAAGAAAATATCCTCCCCCACCGGCCCCTAGGAGCTTTCCCCCGTAGACACCAGCCCGTTTGGCAAGACTATATATTTCATCAATTTCCTTATTTCCTATTCTACCGGACAGGGTTTTCTTTTCTTCCCAGTTTCTATCCAGTAATTGTCCCAGTATTTCAATATCCAAATTCAAAAGATATTTTCTTCCTCGTATAGCCATTTCCTTGATCCGGTGCAAAGCGGATATATTATGGGGTCCATTAGTTTTTTGATCACTTAAGATCATAGCGGCTTTTCTGGTAATACCGGTATAAAACAGCATAGAAGACGAATTAAGCAGGTTCCTTGAGTCATTATCCAGAACAATTCTACTTACATTAACCTTATCATCAGGTTCAATAAAAATATTATTAAAGCCCCCAAAGGCCGCAGCATATTGATCCTGTTTGCCTATAGGCTCACCCAGTCTATTAATTTCTACTTCACAGGCCATTTCCGCCAGTTCAAAGGCATTTTTATACTCTCCTTTAAATGCAAACAGTGCATTTAGAAGTCCCACCGTAAAGGAACTGGAGGAACCTAATCCACTTCCTTCGGCTGGAATATCGGCAATGCTGGTGATTTCAATGCCTTTTTCAATTCCGGCCATTTGTAGAGCCTCGCGAATGATACCGTGTTTTATTTGTTTGATATCTTTTTCCTTTTCTCTTTCCGAATAATTGAGGATTATATAGTCATCATGTCTTGATTTAACAATGATATAAATATATTTATTGATTGTGGAACTAAGCACTGCCCCTCCAAACTGCTGGTAATAATCTGCAATGTCAGTTCCACCCCCGAAAAAGCTAGTTCGTAAAGGTGTTTGGCTTATTATCAATTCTTATCTCCCTCCAGCCATTCCTTAATGATCTGCATTATCAGGTGATTCATTATCAAATGTATGTCCTCAACTTTTTGCATATCATTTATAGGTACAACAATAGAATTACTGGCAATCTCCTTGAGCCGCCCGCCATTGCACCCGGTCAAGGCAAAGGTTTTTACTCCTTTAGAATTGGCATATTCTATAGCCAGAATGACATTTGTCGAATTTCCGCTTCCCGATATAGCGATAACCAGATCATCAGGTTTTAAATAGTTTTCCAGTTGAAATTTAAAAATTTGCTCATACCCGATATCGTTGGCAATGGCTAATACAGACGGTATATTATCATTCAGGCAAATGAAGCGGAAACGCCGGCTGAGATTTTCGCTTACCCCTTTGTTAAAGTCGCCAGTGAAATGGGATGCGGTAGAAGCACTGCCTCCATTGCCAAAAATATATACGGTGCCCCCATGGGCATGGACATTGATTAGCTGATTTACCAAAAGAATGATCTTCTGGCGATCCAATCTGTCGAGGGTCTTTTTTAGTTCATCCATATAGGTCTCAATATTCTTATTAAATCGTTCGCCCCTGGATAAGATAATTTGTACAGCCTGGAGTAGATTATCAGCCCAGAAATGGGGCTCAATATTATATTTACCATCGATGCCCGCCTGACCGGTAGCCAGTAAAATGCTTTTTAGCCCGGCTGCAGCACCTGTCTTTACATCCACAGTGCTGTCTCCAACAATATAGGATTTAGTTAAATCAATATTAAATTGGGCTGCGGCTTTATCAATCAATCCGGTTTTAGGTTTACGACAATTACATTTTATCTTGAATTCAGCATTTTCTTCTGGATAGCCGCGGTCAGGATGATGAGGACAGTAAAGGATTTCATCTACATAAACACCCATTTCCCCCAGAACACTCTCCATTTTGGCATGAATAGTATCCAATTCTTCAATAGAACAGAGGTTTCTTGCTACTACCGGTTGGTTGGTAATAATTATACTTAGATAACTGGAATCATTTAAATGCTTTAAAGCCTGGTAAACTTCAGGTATTATTTCCAGATCCTCGGTCTTACTTATCAGGTCTTTATATTTATTAATCGTTCCATCTCGGTCTAAGAATATTGCCTTTTGCTTTCGGGATAGATTTTTCTCCTCTACAATACCTTCATATATATGTCTCTGCACCAGACAGTATCGCTCTGGAGTCCCCATATCCTTAATGTATTCAGAGGTTCTATAACCATAAACTTTATTACTGGTAATAGCAGCCGCAAGAACATTCTTTTCCAGATCCTGCTGCTTATTTTCCTCGATATACTCAAGTATCTCTAAATTAAAAACAAAAACACCTGCATTAACGCAATTAGAATAGTACCCAGCAGGCCTATCATTTTTACCTAATATACCTCGAACCCGCGTATGATCTTCTAGTATTATCAAGTCGCTATCATAAGGATGGTCATTAGGATGAACTACAAGGGTAGCTAATGCCTCCTGGCTTCTATGGAAGTCGAGGAGTCGTGTGAAATCTACATCCAGGACTAAATCACCATACAATAACACAAAGTCCGATGTTAGATTATCCTCCAGGTAATAAAGGGCTCCCGCAGTTCCCAATGGATACGGCTCCTGAAAATAAGTAATGGTAGCCCCAAAGGCACTGCCATCCCCAAAATAATCCTTAATCATATCACCCCTGGGTCCGATCACCAGGACGATATCCAATATCCCATATCTGCACAGGTTCTCAATTTGGTATTGAAGTACTGGTTTGCCACCAATACTGACCAGAGGTTTTGGGATATCAGGAAATTGTGACTTTAATCTCTGCCCCTCTCCTCCTGCTAAGATTACCGCTTGCATTTTCACATCTGCCAAATCCTTCAATCACTTCACCCTCAATATGCATTCCCATCCACTTTAGGCATATGGTTGATTTAATATATGACTTTCAAATATTATTGGTGTGCGTTACCGGGAGGTAAAAAGGATGGTCTAGCATTGAATTATATTAACAAGAGACCCAAGAAAACACTTGGCCAGTTTTTTTGGTCTCTATGATAAGGGGACCCTTCAGCTATTCAATATCTTTCTTATCGATAAGCGTAAGGCTTCATCAGATGTATACCTGGATTGCCAGTTAGTATCGTGAATTTTGGTTAGATCATACTGAAATTCCGGTACGTCACCTCTCCATCCTACATTTCCGCCAGAATATATATATTTAACATTTTGCAAACCCATTTCTTCACATACTATGTTAGCAATGGAAGTAACGGTAGTCTGTGAGTCTACTCCAATATTGAAGCAGTTAATCATCTCTTTGTGGTTAAGCCATATATGGAAGATTGCGTCGATTAAATCGTCAATATAAAGATAGGGCTTGCTTTGCTGCCCATTCCCTAATATCGTAAGACTTGTCGGGTTCTTTATTAATTTTGTAATGAAGTCAAACACTACTCCATGAGTTAAACGTCCCCCTACCACATTGGGAAAGCGAAAAATCCAACTTCTTATATTATTCATATAGCAATATGATGCTATAAAGGCTTCCGACGCCAATTTGGCCCCTCCATAATAGGAAACCGGCCAAAGGCTGCCGCTATCTTCACTAATCTTAACTCCGGGTTTATGCCCATATACGGCCGAACTGGATGCGAATATTATTTCTTTTACCTGGAATTCCCTCATACACTCCAGAAGATTGCTACTGGTTATAAAGGTGTTTTTTAGGTCCCTAGTCGGATCATGGGCACTGGCTTGAATGTCTGAATTAGCAGCTAAGTGAAAAACTGCATCAAATTTATAGGCTTCGAAAAGCCCATGAGCCGCCTCATATAACGACAAATCCAATGGTATAAACCTAAAATTGCGGTTTGATAAAAGATGCCGAATATTATCTTCACGACCCAACATAAGATTATCCGCTGCTACAACCCGATATCCTTCGTCTATTAATCTATCTGCCAGGTGGCTTCCTATAAACCCGGCCCCGCCCGCTAACAATACATTTTTGACTCCTTGTGCTGGAATTATTCGAAAGCCCCCCTCAGCTCAACTGCATGCCCAGCCTCGCGCAGGGTTTTTTCCTGCCGAGCTAGTTCCATGTCATAGTCTAACATCATTTTCACTAATTCCTTAAACGTGACCCGGGGTTTCCATCCCAATATAGCCCGGGCTTTCGATGAGTCCCCCTGCAGGGAATCTACTTCAGCAGGGCGAAAATAACGGGAATCAATAACAACATAATCATGCCAGTTTAATTCCAGTTGATTAAAAACTTCATATAAAAAATCCCTTACCGAATGAGACTGTCCTGTTGCTATTACATAATCACCGGCCTTTTCCTGCTGCAACATCAACCACATGGCCTCAACATAGTCCCCCGCAAATCCCCAATCTCTTTTAGCATCAAGATTCCCCAGGTACAATTTATCCTGCAAACCTAGCTTTATCCGGCTGGCGGCACGAGTTATTTTCCTGGTTACAAATGTCTCTCCGCGCCGTGGAGACTCGTGGTTGAACAGGATACCGTTGGCTATAAACATTCCATAGGCCTCCCGGTAATTTACTCCATACCAGTAGGCAGCGACCTTCGATACTGCATAAGGACTGCGGGGATGAAACACAGTCGTTTCATCCTGGGGAGGTGGAATCATACCAAACATTTCCGATGAACAGGCCTGGTATATGCGAACTTTCTGACCGGTAACATCAATGTAATCCCTTAAAGCTTCCAGTAAGCGCAGTGTTCCTATAGCAACAGTGTCAGCGGTGTATTCAGGCTGGTCAAAAGAAACCCTGACATGCGATTGAGCGGCCAGATTATAGACTTCATCTGGACAGACCTTATGCAATATACGTCTTAAACCAGTACCATCGTTTAGGTCCCCATAATGAAGAAACATACGAACCCCAGCATCATGTGGTTCCTGGAAAATATGGTTAATCCGATAGGTATTAAATGTGGATGCTCGGCGTATAATACCGTGCACCTCATAGCCTTTTTCTAAAAGAAACTCAGCCAGATAAGAACCATCCTGTCCCGTTATGCCTGTAATTAGAACTTTTTTCCCCAACAACTTATTACCTCCCCATTAAAACCCCAATGCTTGGATAGATCAGAAATGTAATATATTTTTATATCCTGCTGAACCTCTCATTATTAACTGGGATGTTATTTCGAATCTTTCTAGCTTTCTTTATTACAATATGATGCAACGAATAGGAAGTGTTCCAAGCCGCCTCGATTAAATGAAAATTTGGTATTAGATTATATTTCACCATTGGATGAAGTGTCTCATATACTATCGCGACATGTGTTTTAACAGATTCATATATTCCAAACCCTGCAAATAGTCATGTTTTATGTTTGCTGTTAAACAATGAGACTGAACTTTGGAGGTGATGCTATGGAAAGATATGCCGTTATTATGGCAGGTGGTGCAGGGCTGCGTTTGTGGCCGCTTTCAAGGCGAAATAAGCCGAAGCAGTTTTTAAATGCAGGCAGTGATAAATGCATGCTGGTTCAAACAATTGAACGAATTACTAAAATCATTCCCGCCGAAAGGTGTTATGTTATCACTAATCAATGTTATAAAAGCATGACAAGAGATGTAGTCAAAGGGCTGGTGCCTCTTTCAAACATAATTTCTGAACCTCTAAGCAGAAATACCGCTGCCTGTGTAACATATGCAGCATTGCTGCTCAAAAAAAGACACGAAAGTGGAATCTTATGTTGTATACCGGCTGACGGCTATATCAGTGACAGTAATGCTTATAATTCTGCAATAAAGACAGGCTGCGAAGCAGCAGAAATAAATAAAGCTCTGGTAGTCATAGGAATCAAGCCAAGATACCCGGAAACAGGATATGGGTATATTAAAGTAGACATGGACCAATACCGGGGAAAAGGCATAGTATTACCAGTAATACGGTTCCAGGAAAAACCTGATGTCAATACAGCAGAAGGATTTGTCGCTTCTGGTGACTATCTATGGAACAGCGGAATACTTATTGGAAGCATGGATGTCATATTAAACAAGATAAAATGTTATCTCCCGACACTCTTCGAAAAACTATCAGGAGCGGTAGAGATTAAAGAAAAGAAAAATTCCACTTCAGCTTTAAAGCAGGCTTACCGNGAGATACAGCCTATCTCTATCGACCAGGGAGTTCTGGAAAAATGCAAGGATATTCTTATTGCGTACGGTAATTTTGATTGGAACGATATTGGAAATCTGGATGCATTGGGCCAAACAATGGATATAGACTCTGAGGGAAATGCAGTAAAAGGGGTCCATATCGGTATTGATACAAATAATTGCGTTATATATGGCAGCGACAGCCTTATAGCTACAGTCGGCCTGCAAAATATGATAATAGTTAATATGGGAGATGTATTGCTTATATGCCCTAAGGAAAAAGCCCAAGAAATAAAATCTCTTACGGAAGTTCTGCAGCATAGAGGATGTAAGAAGTACCTGTAACCAATAAAAAACCGCAGTCCGAGCGGTAGGGTTCTCTCCCGTCGCATTTGTTTTTATCAATGTTCGGCCGTAGTTTCGGGTAGTGATTATTCAATCATCCTGCAACAGAAACTCCTGGTAGTACTGACTTCCACTTTCCAGCTTGGCTTTTACCAAATACTTTCCGCAATTTACATTGGTAAAAAGGTACCAACCTTCACTATTAGTTGTTTTAGTCTGAATCAAAGTCTCAATGCCTTCTACTACCTTATACAATCCAACACATGCATCACTGAGAATCTCACTTTCACCTATAATTAGTCCACTAATGGTACCTTCTAAGCCTCCAGATTTTCTAAACAGTTGTATATCCGACTTGATTAATAATCCTTTTTCCACCAATACAATTATTGAGCTGGTAGAATAACCTGCTTTTCTTGCTATTATTGAATATTTGCGTGGTGTAATTCTATTAATTAAATACTGACCTTGAGGGTTGCTGGTGGTTTCTGCAGTGAGTCTCCTGTTCGTATCCAGCAGAATAATTGATGCATCCATTATTGGTTGTTTTGTCCACGCATCTGTTACCAATCCGTAAACAACTCCTTTATCAGCCGAAGGATCACTTTTTAATTCTATATTTATTAATTTGGGGTTATTCGAATGTAAAATAAAACTGGTAGTTCGAGCTGTTAGATAACCATCTGCTGCTGCAGTTAATTTATACCATCCCGGTTGAAGGATATTTTCAAAGCTATATCTTCCTTCAATATCAGTTAAAGTATGTACCAGAGGATTATAGTCCCTGTCCAACACCTTTACGGTGGCCTTATTAATTGGCCACCCACACCCAGCGTATACCTGACCGGTTAATATTGTTTTAGGATCCCGTGGTCTTTTTTTTAATACTAAATCTACTCTGGCTTCTTCGGTTGGTTTCAAATAGAATTTTTTAGATTGAACTAAAGGATAAATGTCAGTAATAACCATTCTCTAACACCCCTATAATAAGTAAAATCCAATCACCATTAAAACTCGCATTCAAAATATGATATGTATTAATGAAAAGAAATGTTTTGCATATGTAAGGTTGAACAGCCTTCTTTTGCCTAACTAATATCAAAACCGCTGCCTGTCTTTTCCTCATAGCAGCGGTTTTGCGGATCAAGTAAGTACAGAATTAAGGTACTACAAATTTAAAACCCAGTTTATCTGGTCTTATTTCCGAAAGACAAATTCCATGTGTAAAATGAGTCAGGAGACAAATCTATCAAGAAGCAGCTACAACCTTATCAAACTTGGCTTTCACTACATAAGTCCCTGCTACCGCCCTGCCGAAAATATAAAACCCGTTAGCGTCCGTAAACGTAACCTGCTGCAGACTCTCTGTACCATTCAGATTAATTAGATATAGGCCTACGCAAGCATTGGCAATCGGTGCTCCGCTTTGATTGACAATAAATCCGTTAATAGTAGCCTGAGGCAATGAGTAAGGCTGTAAACTTACATTCGTATTAATAACACTGCCTCCGGAAATGGTAATTGGTATAAAGGAGGATGTATAAAAGCCGCCTTTACTGGCGAGAAGAGTTTGAGTACTATCAGGAATTCTATCTATCAAGTACTCTCCATTGCTGTTAGATTTAGCAACCGAAAAATTGGTAGGTGTTGAGAGATCTGGTATCAGACCAATAGTTGCATCGTCGATTGTTGCTCCTGTTGCCAGGTTCGAGACAATTCCATATATCGTATTAAGAGGGACAGTAAGAGGAGTAATAGTAAAATTTATATCCAGTGTCTGCCCACCGATAATAGAAAATGTTTGCCCTTCCGACATTGCAAATCCCTGTAAAGCAATATTTATGGTATAAGTCCCGATCGCAATATTTTCAATAATATAATTACCGGCAGGATTCGTCTGAGTATGATCCACTGGATCACCAGACTGAGTACGAAGCTTGACTATAACATCTGCTACAGGTAAACCACTAACAGAATTCGTTACTCTTCCCCTTACCCGGCCTGTTTGCGGGGCTGATTGCGTTAATGTCAGATCGGTACGGTTCTCTTCTGTTGCCCCTAACGGAAAAGTTGAGGACCTTTTCAATAGATAATCATCAACTATTGGCATCTTGTTACCCTCCTTATAGCGTTATGTCTACTTTAGCTTTCACCAGGTAATTACCCGTCAGAATTCCGCCGAAGAGGTAAAAACCAGTGGAATTGGTAAAAGTCTGTTGAATCAGAGTCTCAGTGGAACCTGACACTGAATAAAGTGCAACAGTCGCCCCGGCCAGCAAATTACCGGCTTGGTCTTTGATAAATCCCTGAACAGTTC
>JGI24731J21663_1002743_pt1 | contig 10125 bp, 6 predicted proteins | sample EPASupsiteHSE605_FD_21663 | JGI IMG/M metagenome (IMG submission 21663) | reverse complement strand
GGCGGTCGGGAAANCCGGCTGTGGCCGGTTTTCCCGACAACGATCCGACGAAGGTACGTCCGCCTAATACGGGCGTACGGGCGGCGGCCCCGGGGGTCCTGGCGGGTGGGGATGACCCGGAGCCGGCAGGAGGACCGGAGGCGGCGGCGGGCCAGGCCGCCTGGGCGGCGGACAGCCCATGGCCGTCAGGGCAAAGGCGAAAAGCGCCAGGATACACAACAGACGTTTCATGCTTCCTCCCTGTTTGCGACGCAACTTTTGCGCGTTGGTTACGCGCCGGGCAGCCGTTGCGTTGTAACGGGAAGCGGCATTTCTGCCAAGCCGCCCCGGAATCCAGGGCTGTTCCTGGCGATTTTCCTGCCTTTTAAAAGGGTTGCGGTTGGCGGCCAATCGACGCCAGTATGCCGCCCTACCAGAGGGAACGGCGGCAGAATGCCAGGAAATCTTCCTCTTCCTCCTGCACCGGCGCGCCTTCGTCTGTCGGGGTTTTGACGTCCTCCTCGCCCCAGGCGCATTCGGCCTGTTCTGAAAAAACGATGCATTCCACATGGATGCTTGGCGAAAACATGGCAACCTCCTGGATATCCGCAGCCATTTTTGCAGATTTTGTTCCAGGCGGCAGTAGTCTTTTCCCGGGCGGGCAAACGGAGTACCCAGGCCGTATGCAGGCATGTACAGCATTCTTCCCGATCCTGCCGGTCCGTTGCCGGCGGCCGGCAGCCCTGCCCCGGCCGGCCTTCCTGCGTCAATTTTACGACTGCACCCGGGAAAACCCGGTGGCGCGGCCGCTTTTCCGGATCCGGCGGCTGGCCGGAGCCACATCCCGGTGATGCGGTCGGCGCGGGCGCGGTTCGGCCGGTTGGCGCACGGCCTTCGTCTGGCCGCGGCAGCTTCGCTTGCGGCTTTTTTCCAGGCCGGCGGGCCGTCCCAGGCGGCGGCCCTGGCTTTTTACGCCTTGCTCGCTGCCATTCCGCTGCTGTTTTTGATGATTGTCCTGTACGGAGCCGTGGCCGGGGAAAGCTGGTCGGCCCAGATGCTGTTGCGCCGCCAGTTGGCCGATGCCGCGCCGTTTATCGACGAGGTGCTGGTCAGGCGGGTGCGCCGGCTGGTGTGGGCTTCGCCGGGCATGACCTGGCAGAGCGTGCTGTTTATCCTGTGGTCGTCGTGGCTTTTCATCGGGGAACTGCGGCGGGCGTTGGCTCTGCCCTGGCGGGAGTCCCGGCCGGCGGTCCGGACATGGCCGGGCCGGTTGGCCGGGGTCTTGCGGGGAGCCGTGGCCGGGACGCTTTTTGTCGTGGCCGTGTCGGGCGTGCTTTTTTGCGCCCACCTGCCGCGCCTGAGTCCGCCGGGAAGCCTTTTTCGCGAACTGTCCGCAGCCTGGGGCGTGGCCTGCCTGACCGGGCTTTTTTACGCGGTCTATCTGCTTTTTCTGCCCGGCCGGCGGCCGCTTCGGGCCATGCTCGGCCTTTGCGCCGTTCTGGCCATGGCCGCCTACGGGGTCAGCCTGCTTTTCGTCGGGGTGGTGGCCAGGCTGCCCCGGTATCACATGGTCTACGGTTCCCTGAGCGGCGCCGTGCTGTTTCTGCTGTGGCTCAACTACAATGCCGGTCTGGTGCTCTGGGGGGCATGGTTCCTGCGCATCTGGCAGCGCGACCATGCCCGGGCCGCACCCCGGCGTCGGCTGGCCCTGGCCGGCTGGCTGCGGCGCGTGCGGCCCTGGCGGAAAAAAATCGGCGAATCCGCAGGCCGCGCCTGATACCCTGTGGCGTAGCCGTGCCCCTGCCTGTCCGCTGTAACCGCATGCCAAAGGTGGGGCCTGGGAGAAAACGCTTCTAAAAAAGCGTTTCCCCCCGGAGTTCTGTCGTTACTCCTTCCTATGCCGCGCCGTCACCGAAATGGTGATGCCGCCGCGGGCGGCGAAGTCGCCGGTCACTTCCATTTCCAGGGGCTGGCAGGCGGCGACCAGATCGTCGAGGATGCGATTGGTCAGCGTTTCCATGAAGGCGCCTTCGTCGCGGTAGCTGAACAGGTAGAGCTTGAGCGACTTGGACTCGATGCAGCGGGCGTCCGGCACGTAGCGGATGGTGATGGCGCCGAAGTCGGGCTGGCCGGTTTTCGGGCACAGGCTGGTGAACTCCTCGCTGCAAAAGCTCACGGCATAATGCCGGCCGGGGAAGGCGTTGGGAAACGTCTCCAGCAGCCCGGGGCTGACGGTGCGGGGATACTGGGTCGCGCCCTGGCCGAGGGTTTTCAGATCGCTGGTGTCGTCCTTGGGCGTGGCGTTGGTTGCGGCCATGGCCTGCTCCTTGACGGCCGGTCGGGGCCGTGGTTGTCATGGGTTCATTGACAAGGGCAAAAAGCCTTCCTACCTTTCCCGGCTCCGATATTCAACGACCAGGGAGAACCCCATGTCCGGCTCCTATGCCATAACCGTTGCGGCCTCGTTCAGCGCCGCCCATCGTCTGCCCGGACATTCCGGGCCCTGCGCCCGGATGCACGGGCACAATTTCGAGGTCACGGCCGAGCTGGCCGCCGCATCGCTGGTGGATGGCATGGTGGCGGACTTCCTGGATGTGCGGGCCGCTCTCGATGCGGCCTTTGAGGGGCTCGACCATGCCTGCCTCAACGACCGTCCGGAACTGTCGCCGCCAACGGCCGAGGTCCTGGCCGCCTGGATTTTCGGGCAATTGCGCGACCGGCTGGCCGATGGCCGGGTGCGCGTGGCCCGGGTCACGGTGGTGGAGAGCCGGGGACTTTCGGCCAGCTACACGGAAGACGCATGAGTCTTAGGGTCCACGAGATTTTTTGCAGCATCCAGGGCGAGTCCGGTTTTGCCGGCTGGCCCTGCGCCTTTTTGCGCCTGTCCGGCTGCAATCTGGCCTGCTCCTGGTGCGACACGCTCTACGCCGGCGATTCCTATGCGGAAATGACCGTGGAAGCGGCGGCCGGGGCGCTTCTTGCCCACGGGCTGCCGCTGGTGGAACTGACCGGCGGCGAACCGTTGCTCGCTCCCGACACGCCGGCCCTGGCCGCGCGTCTGGCCGACGCCGGGGCCACGGTCCTGGTCGAAACCAACGGCAGCCTCGATATCGGCGTGCTTGACGCGCGCGTCATTGCCGTCATGGACGTCAAATGTCCGGGCAGCGGCATGGAGGCGCGAAACGACTATGCCAATCTGGACAGGCTGCGGCTCCGCGACGAGGTGAAATTCGTGCTGACCGGGCGCGAGGACTACCTGTTTGCCCGCGAGGTGGCGGGGCGGGTCTGGCATCGCCAGACCGTCCATTTTTCGCCGGTCCCCGGCCGGCTCGATCCGGCCGAACTGGCTGCCTGGATGGTGGCCGACCGGGTGCGGGCGCGCCTGGGCCTGCAACTGCACAAATACATCTGGAGCCCCGATGCCCGGGGCGTATGAGGAGAGGGCCATGACCCAGGCCAGGAAAGCGGTGGTGCTATTTTCCGGCGGCCTTGATTCCACGACCTGTCTGGCCGTGGCCAAAAGCCAGGGATTTTTGCCGTGCGCGCTGAGCTTTGCCTACGGGCAGCGGCACAGCGTCGAGCTTGACGCCGCGCGGCGGGTGGCCGCCGCCATGGAGGCCCACACCCATCTTGTCCTGCCCCTGCCGCTTGGGGCTATCGGCGGTTCGGCGCTTACCGCCGACATCGCCGTGCCCAAGGACCGCGATACGGCGGCCATGGAGGCAGAAATCCCGGTCACCTACGTGCCGGCGCGCAACACGATTTTTCTGTCCATGGCCCTGGGCTGGGCCGAGGTGCTCGGGGCCCAGGACATCTTCATCGGGGTCAACGCCCTGGATTATTCCGGCTACCCCGACTGCCGGCCGGAATTTATAGACGCCTTTGCAATCATGGCCAATCTGGCCGTCAAGGAGGCGGTGGAAGGGCGGCTGCGCATCGCCGTCCACACGCCGCTTCTGCACCTGTCCAAGGCCGACATCGTGCGTCTGGGGACAAGCCTTGGCGTGGATTACGGCCTGACCCATTCCTGCTACGATCCCGATGCCGACGGGCTGGCCTGCGGTCGCTGCGACAGTTGTCTGCTGCGCCAAAAGGGCTTCATGGAAGCCGGCATCCCGGACCCCACCCGCTATACGCCCGGAAGGTAGGGGCAGAGGAAGGGCAGGGCAGCGTAGCCCGGGACGCAAGCGCAAGGCAAAGCAAAACGCCGAAGGCGGATGCCTTCGGCGTTCATTAAAGGAGCGTGCTCCTTTGGAATCTGGCGGGGCCGAAGGGACTCGAACCCTCGCCCTCCGACGTGACAGGCCGGCGTTATAACCAGCTTAACTACGACCCCGCAATGGACTCAAGCCGATCCGAAGCAAAACGCCGAAGGTGCTTGAAACTTCGGCGATTTTTCAGGGAAGCTGCTTCCCTTGAAAACTGGCGGGGCCGAAGGGACTCGAACCCTCGCCCTCCGACGTGACAGGCCGGCGTTATAACCAGCTTAACTACGACCCCGCATTTCTCTGGTAGGCGGAACAGGACTCGAACCTGCGACCCTCGGCTTGTAAGGCCGATGCTCTCCCAGCTGAGCTACCCGCCCGCCCGGCGAGACACGGTATCTACGCACCTGCCCCCGGCTCGTCAACAGATTTTTTCAATAAAGCGGGTTTGTTTCTTTTTTGTCTGATATTTCAAAAAAATACAGCCGTGCAACGAAACCCGCCAGGGAGCCTTTCCCTGGCGGGTTTCCTGGCAATGCCGGCCCTGGCGTCGCCAGTGTTCCGCTTGTCGGGCCGGAGTCCGGCCGTCCGGGGTCGTTATCGGCCGCCGCTGGTCACGGTGACGGTCCCTGTCTCGCCGCTTGCCCGCAGTTCCGGGGCGTACATGGCCTCGGCCTGGGCCGGCGGCAGGACGAAGACGCCGGCCGTGGTGGCCCGCAGCAGCGCATAATAGACGTGCCAGTCCTTGTCCGGCAGATCGGTGAAAAGCAGCACCCGGTCGTCGCGCAGGTCCAGATAGGCCGGTTCGGCCTTCTCGTCCCCGGATTCCATCCAGGGCAGGCGTTCGGTGGTGGAAAGCCTGGGGTTTTCCACTTCGAGTCCGGCCGGGAGCAGATTTTCCAGCACCACGTTGGCGATGGGGCCGGATGTCGCGCGTACGGCGAATTTGGCTGCCACCAGCGTGCCTTGCGGCACGGCGTCGCCGGCAAGCGGCTGGCCGTCCCGGGTCAGATAGGTCCGGACCACCTCGATTCCGGAAGATTGCGGGGCATAGGCCGAGAGGGCCGGAATGCCGCGCGTGCGCACGGCATAGTAGCAGGCTCCGGCCTCGAAGCCCTGGTCCACGGAAAAGCGCAGGTCGCCGGTCTGTCCGATGCCGCGAAGGCTTAAGACCTTGTCGCTCGAGAAATCCGAGAGCACGCCCTGGCCGGCGTAGAGCATTCCGGAAAACGGCTTTTTGGCTTTCTGTCGGCTGTAGAACTTGCCAAGGGCCAGCAGCGCGAAGGCGTTTTCCTGGGTGGAAGGATAGGGTTCCCCTTCCAGGAGGCGGCCGACGTCCACGGCCAGACTGCCGAGCCGGGGATCGGCCGGGGCGGCGTCGATAAGGGCCGAGAGGTACAGCGCCTTGTCGCGCAGGGTGGATTCGAGATTGCCGCCGGTGTCCTTGCGGGGTTCGCCGGCCGGAGCCGGTCCGGATACCAGGATTTCGGCAGCCCGGGTGTTGCCCACGGCGGCATAGGCTGCGCCGAGAAGGCCTTTGGCCTCGGCCGGCAGCTTTTTGCCGTGGCTGTCGCGCAGATTGTCCATGGCCCCGATATCGGCGCGTCCGGCCCGGGCCTGGACGAACAGGGCATAGGCCGCGAGTTTCTGGCCTTCGGGTTTGTCCAGCTCCGCTTCGCGTCCGGTCGCGCCGGCAAAGGCCAGCGCCTGGGAAAGGACGTCCTTGTCCACCGGATAGCCGGCCTGCCCGGCCTCCATCAGGAAATGGGCGGCGTACAGGCTCATCCAGGCTTGCGGGGCGTCGCCGCCCGGCCACATGGAAAAGCCGCCGTTGTACAGTTGCAGCCCGGCCACCCGCCGGATGGCCGACTGCACCATGCCGGCCGGCGACTGGCCGTCGAACGCGGCCGGATCAAGGGCCCTGGCCAGATCGGCGAAGTAGAGCAGGGGAAAGGCCCGGGACACGGTCTGTTCCAGGCAGCCGTAGGGATAGCCGAGCAGGGATTTGAGGTTGCCGGTGAAGCGGATCAGCGGGAAACGGCCGACAGCGACGTCGCGCTTGGCCGTCCCGGGCAGGAACTCCCCGGAAGCCAGTTCCGGCACGGTCAGGCCCGCCGTTTCAAGCGCCCCGGAACGGACCGAGGTCCGGGCCGGCAGCGGCGAACGCACCGGCACCCGGGCCGTGTCCGAGGATTTCTCGCCGCCGCCCGTGACGGCAACGTCAAAGGCGGCCACGCCTTCGGTCTGGCCGGCAGTGACGGCAAAGGCGGCCGTGGCCGTGCCGCCCTTGGCAATGGCCAGTTCCCTGACCCCGTCGGCCACGGCGGCCGGGCCGGAAGCCCCAAGCGTGACCTTGAAAACGCCGTCCCTGCCCGTGTCGTTTCGCACTGTCACCGCGATCCGGGCCTTGTCGCCAAACGACAGGAAGCGCGGGAAGGACGGCAGCAGCACCAGCGGGCTCTTGACCAGGGTTTTTGTCTCGGTACCGGCGAAGCGGCGGCCCGAAAGACCGGCGGCCATCAGGCGCACCTGTCCCTGGAATTCGGGAATGTCGAAGCTCACGGTGGCCTTGCCCGTCGGGCCGACGGTCACCGGACCGGACCAGAAGGCCACGGTCTTGGCGGCCGGGCTTTGGGAGCGGACAAAGTTCGACAGGTCTTCCAGAAAATCGCCGCCGCCGGCCAGGGCCTTGCCCATGATGGGCGGCACTTCGGGCAGAAGCAGGGCGAAGGTGTCGAAGGTGTCCACCTGGAGCTGGCGCTTGGCATAGAAAAAGGCAAACGGATCCGGCGTTTTCTGGGCGATAAGCTGGAGGATGCCTTCATCCACGGCCGCCACGGTGACGACGGCGCCGGGCGGGGCGGACACTTCGGCCGTCAGCTTGCCGCCCGGGCGCATCTCGGCCGGTGCGGCCACGGCCAGGGGCAACCGGCCCGAGGCGCGATCGACCAGCATGGGGGCTGCGCCAAAAGCCCGGGACGGGCTGCCGGGAGCGGCGTCGGACGCCTTGCGCACCAGGGTGGCCGTCACGTAGACGCCCGGCATGTATTCGGGACGCACCGGCACGGCGACCTCGCCGGTATTGCCGGCCAGATCGAGCACCTGCACGTCATGGACGCCGGAACCCTCCACAGCCACCAGCAATTTGCCGGCAAAGGGCGCGCGCACCTGGAACCGGGCCGTCTCGCCCGAGGCATAGTCGGTCTTGTCGGGTTTGAGTTCCAGCCGGGCCGGGTTTTCCACGGCCCAGGGCGAATAGCCGGAACCGCCGGCGTAGAATTCCAACTGGCTCGACGCCCCGGATTCCGGATCGGCCAGCACCAGCCGGTAGCTGCCAAAAGACGGCGGCGTGAAGGCGACGCTGCCTTTGCCGCCTTTGGCCACGACGGTTTTGGCTTCAAGGGTCTTGGGGTCGCGCACGGATTCGTACTTGAAGGAGCCGTCCGGGCCTTTGCGCAGCACCGTCTGCCAGGTGTCGCGCAAAAGCGTGGCCGTCAGTTCCCCGGCCTCGGCCAGCCGGCCATCCGCCGCCACCAGCACGAAGTCGAAGGTCATGGGCTTGCCGGGCGTCCCGGCCTCGCTTTTCAGGCGCTTAAGCCCCGGGTAGGCCGCGTAGGCATGAACCGGCATCTTGGCCAGCCCCGTGACGCCGCGTCCGCCGCCTTCGCGCACCCGGGCGGTGAAGACGGCCTCAAGGGCTGCCGGCGGCTTCAGATCGTCCGGCAGGGACGCCTCGAAGGAGGCCTTGCCCTCGGCGTCGAGGTTGCCGGTTTCCTCGAAAACCTCCGTGTCTTCGAAGCTGCGCTCGGGATCGCCGAAAACGTAGTTCTCGAAACCTTTGGGGGCAAAGGCCGCCTTGACGAGCCGGGCCCGGACCTCCACGGGCAGATCCGTCCCCGGTGCGCCGAACAGGTAGCGCCCGGCCACCGAAAAGGGCAGCGTCCCGCCCGGGGCGGCCGAAGCAGCACCGGCGGTCACGGCCACGCTGATGCGGTCCGGGACGAATTCCTCCACCTGGAAATGGTATTGGCCGATGACGGTTTCGGCGGCAATGACGTCAAGGGCGTAAGCGCCGGTCAGGGACTGGGCCGGAAGCGCCTGGCGCAGGCTGACCATGCCTTCGGCCCCGGTGACGACGGCCTGTTCGCTGATCTTGCGGCCCTGGGGATCGGACAGGCGGATGGTGACGGGCATGGACGGCGGCACGCCAAGACGGGTGTCGCGCACCACGGCCATGCCTTCCAAGGTCTCGCCGGGCCGGTAGATGTCGCGTTCGCCGTAGACAAAGGCCGTGTAGCCCGAAACGGGCATGACCGCTCCGCCGACGTCGAGGCCCGTGGTGTCCACCCGGAACCGCTCGTAGAGCAGAAAACTCGTGTCCGCGCCCTTCTGGACCACAATAAGGTAGGGGCGTTTGTCGGCCATGGTCCTGGCGCTGATCCTGGCCCGGAAAAGCCCCTGGGCGTCGGTGGCGCCGGAGGCCAGTTCCTGGTTCTGATACGACAGCACGCGCACGCTGGCCCCGGCCATGGGGGCCAGGGTCGAGGCGGAGGCGGTGAACACCAGGAAGTCGTCCAGGCCGTGCTTGGCCACAATGCCGATGTCGGTGATGAGCACGTAGCGCTGGAATCCCTCGAATTTTCCGGGCACGGTCAGGGCTACCCGGTACAGACCCGGTTCCTGCCCCTGGATGTATTTTTCCAGGTTGACGGGCGTGACCACGGCGGCATTGCTTTTATACGGCAGGGGAATGCGGTCGCCAAAGATACGGTCGCCGAGACTGGAATTTACGCCGCCGCCGGATTCGTCGTCAAACACCGAATAATCCATGGAGAAAAGCGGAAAGAGGTTGTTGAAATAGACCCGGTCGATGACCAGTTCGGCCGCGCTGGTGTTGATGCTTTTTATGGCCAGATTCTTGTAGCCGTTTTTCGACAGAAACATGCCCTGGTCCCGGAAATCCACCAGGGGTTCCAGGTCGGGAATGCGCACGGTGCGGGTTGCGGCCGTGTCGAGCACGGCCCCGTCCTCGGCGGCGAGGCCCTTTTCCAGGGTGACGGTGTATTCCCGGCCCGGTTCGAAGGGGCCGCTGACGACCAGTTCCCCTGCGTCGGCCGCCAGTTCGGTTTCGACGGACGGTTCGATGCGGATGCGGCCGGCCGTGTCCTCGCTTGCCGCCACGGGGGTGGACAGGGCGAGGCGGATGGTGGACGCGCCTTCCTCGGAAGCGGCCTTGACCTCGCGCAGGCGCAGGTGCGGGTCGAGCACCACGGGGATGACGGCCACGGCCTCGCGGGCCAGGGCGATATCGCCCTTTTCCGGACGCACGCCCGGGGTGATGACGACCTTGACGTCGCGCTGCTGGGCGCTTTTCTCCACAGGATCGGACACGAATTCGATTTTTTTCGAGGGATAGGACGTGGTCAGGGAAACGGTCACCGGCTTGCCGGGATCGCGGGGATCGACGAGGCTTATGTGCTCGGCCAGGGCTTTGGGATCGACCATGCGGTTGAAGGCCGCCTCGCCGCGCACGACGACCATGGCCCCGCCATCCGGCGCAGGTTCCAGGTGGGCTGTCAGCCGGGCCACTTCGAAGGCGCCGTAGGAAGCCTGCCAGACGTCCTGGCCGGTGAACTCCTGGGGCGGGGCCAGCAGGGCCTGGGGAACGATTTTGACGGAATAGGCCGTGGCCTGGGCGAAGCCGTCCTTGGGTTCAAACCGCAGCATGTATGGGGAAATCCATGACCACCGGCCCGGGGCCGGCGGATCAATGACGGCCGGATCGGCGGCCGGGACAGTCCCTTCCCGGACGCCGGCCACGGGGCGGTCAAGGGCGATCAGGAGATAGCGGCCGCGTTCGGGGTCCATGGCCACGCCGGCCACGCGAACGCCCTCGGCCGGCCGGCCGGCGTCTTCCCTGGCGACGGTTCCCTGCCCCGCC
>JGI24731J21663_1002737_pt1 | contig 10133 bp, 7 predicted proteins | sample EPASupsiteHSE605_FD_21663 | JGI IMG/M metagenome (IMG submission 21663) | reverse complement strand
CGATGGGACTCATGATAGTCCTAAACCGTCTGAAGAAGGCTATTATCTTGTAACTGGCAAGCATATTACAAATGGTGTTATTGATTTTTCAAAGTGTTACCGTATTTCACAAGAAGACCATGAAAAAGTTATGAAAAGAAGTAAACCTGAAAAGGGTGATATTATCTTTTCAAATATTGGAACTCTCGGAAGTACAGTTATGGTTGACCAAGATTTTGAGTATAGTATTAAAAATGTAGCTTTATTTAAACCTGCAAATGAGAGTCTATCAAAATATTTGTACTTTTATTTAATATCACCTAAAACTCTTGAAATTATGCACCAAAAAGCTTCAGGAACATCTCAGAAGTTTTTTAGTTTGGATTTTTTACGGAATATAGAAATATTAGCTCCTGAAATTGATATTCTTGAAAAATTCAAAGATATTACCACTCCTATGCTTGAAAATAGAAGATTGTTACATAAGAAAAACGAAAACTTACGTCAAACAAGAGACCTGCTCCTCCCCCGCCTCATCTCCGGAGAGATTGATGTTGAAAATCTTTCAATCAAGAGAGTATCGGAGGTGAATGATGGTTAGATTAACTCGAGAACAGTTAAAAAGCTATTTTACTAAACCTCACTCAGAGATTGTAGGAAATTATAAAGAAGATACTTTATATGTAAGTACCTTTGATAAAGGTAAATATATTACACTTGCTAGGATTGACGTTTCTCCACAAGTAAAACTTGAAATTCAGGTCAGTTATATTAATGATAAACAAGATATAAATCAATTTAGATTGATAAAGCACAAACTAAATAAAGGTAAATGGCAGGAAACAGAGGAAAAAATAAAGCTTTCCAAGTTTAATATGGCTAAAGTCCAAGAATTTTTTACTGTTTTACAAGAATTAAATTTAGACGAACTGACACAGTCAAAAATTTCACTAAAACAGTTTAATTCTGTTGATGACATAACAAAACAATCATTAAAAAGACTCCTTACTACAGAAGCTGGGATTGAATTAATAAAAGAATTAACAAATAATGCAGAAAACATTGTAGCAAAGGATATTGTTTCAATTTCTTATCGCAAAGAGCAATTGGAAGTATTTTCAAAACTTTTATTTGAAGAAAATTATATTCAGCAATATAAATCAGATAATGGATTTGCCGATAAAAAATATGGTGAAGAAAATATTTGGCAACACTTTTTTGAAAAAAATCCGTGGATATTTGGTTATGGCTTGAATTACATTTGTTGTACAAATTTAGATGAAACTACAAAACTTGAACAAACTGTAGCAGGTTTTACTTTTAATTCATCAGGTAAACGAACAGACGCTCTTATGAGAACGAGAGCGTTCATAAGTCAATTCGTACTTTTAGAAATTAAAACCCCTTCAAATTTGCTTGTTAAAAACCAACCTAGAAATGACTGCTGGTCAATTTCTCAAGACATAACAGACGCTATTGCTCAAATACATAAAACAGTCTATAAATTTAAGGAAGTGTGTTACAACAAGGCTGAATTACGCGATAAAGAGGGAAATATTACAGGATTAAATGTTTATAATGTAACACCCAAAAGCTATTTGATTATAGGGACATTGGAACAATTAAAAGACAATCCTGAAAAATACTCTAGTTTTGAAGTTTTCCGTAAATCAGTAAACCATCCTGAAATTATAACTTATGATGAACTTTATGAAAGGGCAAAGTTCATTGTAGAAAATTTGGAAAATAATGAGCAAAATATTGATAATGATTTAATTAATTATCAAGAAGAAGATGAAAACTGGGAGCCTCCGTTCTAATGAAAGTTCACGATACTACTTTAGATTTTTTGGCAGGAATTGTAACTGGTGATAGAGAAATATCTCCTTATAATAGAGGACGTGATTTACAGGAATTATTTTTTCTTCATGGCGTGGGCGATTTAGAAGATTTAAAAGCTCATTCAAGATTTTCTTATACTAAAGCAATTCTTGAAAAAATTAATGGGACTGAAAAACTTGTAAATATTATTGAAGATATACTAGACCCCAGAAGATTTTTAGACACTACATGTGACCCTATTGAAGCAATAGTACCGCTAAATAAATTTCTTGTTTTTGATGGATATGAAATAGTTGAAGAAAACAATTTTTTCAAAGTAAGAAGCCTCAATAATCAATTGCTTAAAATAAAAGCTCCCTTTGAAACTCCTCAGGAGCTAAATCAGGAATTTATAATTAAGCAAATACAGGAAGCTGAAAAAAGAATTGAAGATAAAAATTACTGGGGTGCAATAACAACAGCTCGTTCTTTACTTGAAGCCGTATTTGAGTATATTGAAGTTCAAGTATATGGTGAAAGCAAAGCAGAAAAAGAAGATAACCTGATAAAGCAATATAACAGGATTAAAGAAATACTCAATCTTGACCCATCTAAAAAAGACCTGTCAGATTCTCTAAAACAGATATTATCAGGCTTAAATAGCGTTATATGTGGTATTTCATTTTTTAGAAATAAAATGAGTGACGCACACAAGCCAAAATACAAGGCTGAAAAGCACCATGCAATTTTAGTTGTTAACGCTTCTTTTACTATGGCTAATTTCTTATTTGATACATATCTTTATCAGAAAGAAAAAGGCATTATAAAATAAGGTAATACATAATGAAATCAGAATTAAAACGAGAATGCAAAAATGAAAAGCACATAGAAAAGTACATAGAGCTTAATATAACTAAGACGGAGGATATTCATTATTTATGTTGTTTTGGTGAAAATTGGTTATTTAGAGGGCAAAACAATAAAGATTGGAAATTGAAAACTTCTATTGAACGTGAAATCGAAAAATCGGGAAATAATGATACAACTTACTTAGAAAGAAATTTAATTAGTTATTTTCAAAGGCAAGCTCATTCATTTATTGATAACTTACCTGAAGAAAGAAATTATATTGCTTGGTTATCATATATTCAACATCATGGCGGAGTTACAAGATTACTTGATTTTTCTCGTTCAATGTATATAGGCTTATATTTTGCAGTAAGGAAACTTGATTTCAGTAGTGATTCGGCGTTATGGGGTATTAATTATGGTAAATTATGGGAATGTTTAAGTGATTTTCATCAAATAAATTATACTTCTTCTAATTATGTTGAATTTAACAAATATACTTTTTGGAATTTTGGTGATGGTAGAAGTTTTAAGGAAGTTATTCTTCATTTTGAACCCCATTTTATGAATAAAAGAATGAGTGCTCAGCAAGGAACTTTTTTGATTCCGTCACATTACATTATTCCTTTTGAAGAAGCTCTTTTAAAGACATTTCAAATGGATTTAAGTACATTTGAAGGTAATAAACCTATTCAAATAGATTCAAATAATAGTTATGCAATTTCACAAAATGCAAATATAATAAAAGTTATAATACCAAGTTATCTTAGAAAAGAGATACTTCATTTGCTTAACAAAATGAATATAAATGAAAAAACATTATTTCCAGATATGGACGGTTTAGCTAAATATCTTAATTATAAAATGTACGAAAAAGGCGATTTTGTATGGTAAACAACTTCTCAGAAGAAGCTCTTGAGCTGGAGACCATAAAATTATTTCAGGAACAGTTGAATTATAACGAATTCAAAAACTGTTTCGATGAAAAGTTTGGTTGCGTTAGCGGGAGTGAGCAAGCTGAAAGACAGCTTAGCTGCCTTGGAGACTTGCAGAACTCATTCTCCGTGAATTCCACTCTTGGCAGAGAAAACTCTTCTGAAGTTGTTTTGGTTCCAAAATTAACCAATGCAATTGAAAAATTAAATCCTCATCTTCCTGTCGAAGTTATAAAACTTGTTATTGAAGAAATTACAAAAGACAGAAGCTCACTAAGTCCTGTACAGGCTAATAAAGAAGTATACAAACTTTTGAAGGATGGCGTTAACGTAATATATAAAACTGATGAAGGCATTGAAACAGAAGAAGTTGTTAAAATTATTGATTGGAACACTCCTAAAAATAATGATTTCTTTTTGGCTTCTCAATTCTGGGTTCTTGGTGAACATTACAAACGAAGGGCTGACCTGATAGTCTTTGTAAATGGCTTACCGCTTGTATTTATTGAGCTTAAAGCTTCACACAAACGTATTGAAAATGCTTTTAATGATAATATCAGGGATTATAAAAATACAATTCCGCAAATTTTCTGGTATAACGCATTTATCATTGTTTCAAACGGTACTGAAAGCAAAATTGGCAGTACCTCAGCAGGTTGGGAACATTTTGCAGAGTGGAAGAAAATTAACAATGAAAATGAAAAAGGTATTATATCGCTTGATACTATAATAAAGGGAACTTGTGAAAAGAACAGACTGCTTGATATTGCTGAAAATTTCTCTTTATTCAAAGATAATGTAAAGATTGTTGCTAAAAATCACCAGTTTTTAGGTGTTAATGAGGCTATTAATAAGGTTATAAAAAGAAAAGAACTTGCCGGTAAACTTGGCGTATTCTGGCATACTCAGGGAAGCGGTAAAAGTTTTTCAATGGTCTTTTTCTCTCAAAAAGTATTGAGAAAAATTCACGGTAATTGGACGTTTTTAATAGTCACCGATAGAGAAGACCTAGATGAGCAAATATACAAAAATTTTGCCAATGTTGGAGCAGTTACGGAAGAGGAAGTAAGGGCTGAAAGCAAGGAACATTTAAGACAGCTTTTGCAGGAAGACCACAGAAACATTTTCACAATGATTCAAAAATTCGGCACAAATGAAAAGGATGAAGAGTTTCCAGTATTATCAACAAGAGATGACATTATAATAATTACTGATGAGGCTCACAGAAGCCAGTATTCAACCCTTGCAATGAATATGAGAAAGGCTCTTCCAAATGCTTCTTTTATTGCTTTTACCGGAACGCCGCTTATAGCAGAAGACAGCGAAAAAACAAGAGAAGTATTCGGAGATTATGTCAGTATTTACAACTTTAAACAGTCAATTGATGATAACGCAACAGTACCGCTTTTCTATGAAAACAGAATTCCAAGAGTTCAACTAATCAACGAAGACCTTAATGAAGACCTGTTGAACGTTATTGAACAGGCAGAACTCAATGAAAAAGAAGAAGAAAAATTTGAGCGTGAATTTGTTAATACATATCAGGTGATTACAAGAGACGCAAGACTTGAAACAGTTGCAAAAGACATTGTTCAACACTTTATGAACCGTGGCTTTATGGGCAAAGCTATGGTTATTTCTGTTGACAAGGCAACAACAGTAAAAATGTATGAAAAAGTGCAGGTCTACTGGAAGAATTATTATAACGAATTAAAGCAGAAATTGAATACAACTCTTTTGGAGCAAGAAAAAGAAGTAATACAAAAGAAAATTCAGTATATGGATGAAACTGATATGGCCGTTATTGTTTCTCAGACGCAAAATGAAGAAGAAACAATGAAGAAAAAGGGTGTTGATATTCTGCCACACAGAATCAGGATGAATAAAGAAGACCTTGCCGGAAAATTCAAAGGTGAAAAGAGATTTAAGGATGAACCTAAGAAATTAAGGCTTGTATTTGTTTGTGCAATGTGGATTACAGGTTTTGACGCTCCTGAGATTTCAACAATATATCTTGATAAACCTTTAAAAAGTCACACTCTTATGCAAACAATAGCAAGAGCAAACAGGGTATTTGAAGGCAAACACAGCGGATTGATTGTTGATTATATCGGTATATTCAAAAGTCTACAGAAAGCTCTTGCGATTTACGGTTCAACAGAAACAGGCGATACAGATATTATTGGAGATGAACCGGTCAAACCAAAAGAGGAACTTCTTAAACTGCTTGATGAAACTGTAAAGGAAGCTCTTGATTTTTGTAGGGAAAAGAAAATCAGTATTGAAGACATTTTAAAGACTGAAAATAACTTTGAAAAGATAAAGTTACTTGATGACGCTGTTGATAAAATTCTTGTTAAAGAAGACTCAAAAAAGAAGTTTCTAGGACTCGTTAAAAGTGTTAATACTTTATTTAAAGCAATTCTTCCTGATATTTCTGCTGAAAAGTACAGCAGGACAAAAATCCTGCTCTCAATTATCGCTGAAAAAATATCAATAATCATAAATGAGCCGGTTGATTATACAAATGTAGAAAACCTTTCAGAGCAGGTAAATACTATTCTTGATGAGTCAATAACTACGTATGATTATGTAATTAAAGGTTCAAAACTATTTGATCTATCCAAAATTGATTTTGAGACGTTAAGAATTCACTTTTTCAACAATGATAAGAAAAATATTGATATTGAAAAATTAAAAACAGCAATTAAAGCAAAACTTGATGAACTTATCAGAATGAATAAATCTAGAAAAGATTTCGTTGAGAAGTTTATGCAAATTATTGAAGATTATAATCTTGGGAAACTTGGTCTTGATGAGTTATTTATGGAACTATACAAATTTGCAAGGGAACTAAACGAAGAAGAAAAACGGCATATGAGAGAACAGCTCTCGGAAGAAGAACTGACTGTTTTTGATATTCTTACAAAACCTGAACCTAAATTATCTAGGAAAGAACAGGAACAAGTTAAATCTGTTGCAAGGGAACTTTTGGATAAACTAAAAAAGGAATTACTTGTTCTTGACTGGCGGAAGAAACAGGAAACAAGAGCCAAAGTTAAGATAACAATCGAAGAGATTTTGGATAAGGGTTTGCCGGAAATTTATAATGTGGATTTATTTAATCTAAAGTCAGAAATGATATACGAGCATATTTACGAAGCATATGCCGACGCTAATGACAGCATTTATATTTCTGTTGCTTAAAAAGTTTGAAATTATGAATCCATGTGCTGTAAAATTTTCAAGTGTATGAAGTATACATGTTTTAAAATTATGGTGTTGCATAAAACAAGGAATTATAAATGAGCGAACTAATTGAAACAGGTTTTAAAGAGGTCATTAATCTTATACAGAATGCTCGCTCTAATGCTTTTAAATCTGTTAATAGAGAACTTATAACACTTTACTGGCAGATAGGTGAACATATTAGTAAAAAGGTTTCTTCTGACGGGTGGGGTAATAAAACCATTGAAACTTTAGCTGATTATATTAAGCAAAATCAGCCTGACATTAAGGGATTTTCTGCTCAAAATCTCTGGCGAATGAGGCAATTTTACGAACTTTATAAGGATAATCAAATTCTGTCACCACTGGTTACAGAATTGAGCTGGACTCATAACAGATTAATCATGAGTAAGACTAAGACCGACGAAGAACGTGAATTTTATATAAAACTTGCTATAAATGAGAACTATTCAAAGAGAGAACTTGAAAGACAGCTTGATAGTTGTTTTTATGAGCGGTGTATAGCATCAAATAAAAACTTGTCTCCCAAACTTCAAGAATTACATCCAAAAGCAGGCGATGTATTTAAAGACAGCTACATGCTTGATTTTTTGAATTTGCCGGATGGTCATTCAGAAAGTGACCTTCAAAAAAGTATTGTGAATAATTTGAAAAGTTTTATTCTCGAATTTGGAAAAGATTTTATTTTCATAGGTCAAGAATACAGGCTTCAAGCTGGAAATCACGATTATTTTATTGATTTACTTTTTTACCATAGGGAATTATGTTGTCTTGTGGCCTTTGAACTAAAAATAGACGAATTTAAACCTGAATATCTTGGAAAATTGAACTTTTATCTTGAAATACTTGATAGAGATATTAAAAAAGCGCATGAAAAGTCAAGTATAGGAGTTTTGCTTTGCAAGACAAAAGATGATGTAGTAGTAGAATACGCTATGAGCAGGTGTCTTTCTCCGTCTTTAGTTGCCGAATATCAGACAAAATTAATCAATAAACAAATTCTGCATGATAAAGTGGAAAAACTTGCAAGCGAAGTAGAAGATTTACAAAATCTGGAGCCGTAATTTATTGTCGGCATTTTGTCGAATTACCTGTAAAATTTACTAAAATCAATTAATTTTTCCAGACTTGTATTTTCTAGGTTTTAAGAAGAGTTTTAAATCATATATGTTTTTTTATCTTTATATTCTTACAAATGCCTTAAAAGGTCACTTAATGTACTAAAAATAAACAGATAGCTTTGTTCTGATATGGACTTTAAAATATTTCTGCCTATCGTAGAATAAAAAATCATTCTTCATGTTTTTTTAATCTAATGATAGAATAGGAGATAATTTAAATGAGTGAAGCAGAAAATGTAGATAATATTTTTCTATCTGTTGAAGAAGCTGCAAAATTAATTAAAAGTTCTGAGAATACACTGTATGTTTATCTTTGTAATAGAGGCAAAAATGGTGGTAAAACAGGAAAACGTATTCAGAGGATGTTTATGTCAAATTTGGTCGCCGGACACTCTTTATCCGTGATAAATTTATTGAATGGGTAAAGAATGGTTGTGTAATGAAGTAGGTAGACTGTCATGACTGTGTTTGAAAAAAATGGAAGATGGAATTTTAGGTTTCAGATAAAAGGTAAGGAATATTGGCGTGCTGTTCCAGAAGCAACAACTAAAAGAGAAGCAGAAAAGGCAGAAGCAGTATTCAAGGGAGATTTATTACATGGCAAATATGACCTTGCTGAAAACCTTGGAGAAATGCCATTCAGTAAATTAATCAGTGCGTTTACTGCTTATGGACAGGTAAATAGAACTGGCTGGTATAATGATAAGTATACTGTAAATTACTTGGCTAAATACTTCAATGGTATGAAAATAAAAGATGTTACATCATTTGTTATTGAAAAATACAAATTTCACAGAAAAGAAAAAGGATTAGCTCCGGCTACAATCAACAGAGAAGTAGCTATTATAAGTAAAATGTTTAGTATTGCAGTCGATAGCGGTTGGACAAATGAAAATCCTTGCAGGAAAATAAAACCTATAAGACAAAGTAACAGAGTTGAAAGGTACCTAACACATGAAGAAGAGCAAAACTTGTTAGCTGGATGTGTTGGTGATGACGATTATATGAGACCAATAATAATTCTAGCTTTGCATACAGGTATGAGAAAAGGTGAAATACTTAGCTTAAAATGGGAAGAAAATGTGGATTTGAAACAACGTTATTTTACTCTGTATAAGACAAAAAGCGGCAAAATGAGAAAAATTCCTATAAGTGACACATTATTTGATGAATTAGTAAAATTGAATAACCATAGAATATCCGAATATGTATTTACAAATCCCATAACAAAAACTAGATATGAAAATATAAAGAAAGCTTTTAAAAGAATATGCAAAAATACAAATATAACTAACTTGAGATTTCATGATTTACGCCATACAGCAGCAACAAGAATGGTGACAGCCGGAATAGATTTAGTTGTTGTTAAAGAAATACTAGGGCATGCTGATATTGAAACAACTATGAGGTATTCTCATCCTGTTCCTGAAAGAAAAAAACAAGCAATAGATGCTTTAAATAACTTTTATAAAAGTACGATCAACATTGTCCCTATAACTGGCTAACTTATTTTAAAATTATAATTTTACTTATTTTAACTCAACTTAACTGGGCTAAAATTTTATTATTTTTTCTATCAAGTCGGAGCTAAGTCGGAGTTAGATTTACTGGGGTGGTTAAAAAAGAATCGGAATGACAGGATTTGAACCTGCGACCCCCACTTCCCGAAAGTGGTGCGCTACCAAGCTGCGCTACATTCCGATATATAATAATCTTAAAAAAATCGGAACGACAGGATTTGAACCTGCGACCCCTACCACCCCAAGGTAGTGCGCTACCAAGCTGCGCTACGTCCCGATCTCTTGTTATATTTAATTTCCGGGTAATAACCAGAAATTCATTTACACGTTTGTGACTGTATTTTAATCTTCAAACTGTATTAGTTATATTATCTGGAATCTAGTCTTTTTTCAAGTTATATTTTAGAGCCTGTTTGGTTAAATAATTATAACCAATAAAAGAGACCTGCTTAGTGATTTAAAATATGATGTAATAAAATCCGAAATTTATTTGTAAGCCAGACAGCATAATTGTGACTATGAGAATTTGTACAGGGGTATTTGCAAGCTTTAGCAACTGGTATTAAGGACAGCGGAAAAAATTCTTCGGCGACGCGAAGGCGGCGGCTAAGAATTTTTGTAGGCTGCTTCTTGTCTATCAAGATTTCACAAGTAATAAA
>JGI24731J21663_1002727_pt1 | contig 10168 bp, 8 predicted proteins | sample EPASupsiteHSE605_FD_21663 | JGI IMG/M metagenome (IMG submission 21663) | reverse complement strand
GAGAGAGATTTATGATTATGTGTTCTTCTCACCAGTCTTTTGCTATGAACACCATTTTGCACCAAGATTAACACCCAAAGAATCACCAATGAACACTCCTAAGCAAACAGCCAAAGAAACACCAACATTTGCCCCAACGATGACTCTGAGAGAAACACCACAAGAATCACCAATCAGAACTCCAAAAATGACACCAGAAATTTCATCCTCATATGCCCCAACATATTCACTTAAACCAACTTGTTCTATTAGAATGACAATGGCAGAAACACCATATAGAACACCAATCCGAACATTGAAATTCTCACCTGTAATAACTTCTCGAATTCCTGATTCAACACCAATTCCAACAGCTGAGAGCATTGATAGAATCGAGAACAGCATATTTGATTCCATAGAGCCTTTTCATATTGCAGTTGGATGTGTTATTCTCATGATCATTTGTTCATTCTTTTTGTTTCTTAGAAGACCAAGACAGCATGATGAGAACACTGTTATTTTCCAAGCTCTCAATGGATACTAACATTTTTTTGATCATTCTTGATGAGTTTTTAACTATAAAAGAGAAACAAATATGATGTTTATTAATAATTTGTTTTGTTATTTTGTCCCATTTGCTTTGTTTTACCAAAAGAAATCATATAATCCATGATAAATTATTGGAAGCAAAAAGAAAACTCTATTAATGGAATTGATGCAATAATTAGAATAGGAAGGATCAATGAACGTGTTCCTGAAGCAATACTGCCACAAAATGAAAGTATAAAAATTTTGATAATTAGGATGTCTGACCCAGGACCACTAATATAGCAATTAATCGGGTTAATGATAGCCAATATTGATGATATGAACAAGATTTCAGAGTACTCATAATCAACAGATGAGCGACGAAATACAATTGCAAACAAAAGATAAAGAATAATCAAAAAATTGTGATTATGAGATAAAAACTCATGAGCAAGATAAGATTTTTGAAAATTAATGCTGAATTTTGGTAATTGCATATATTGAATAGTCAATACAACAACAAGACTAGAAAGAAAGAGTAATATTGCAGAGAAGACTAAAACTTGAATTGTCTTGAGGAGAACGTTAAAAGAAAATGGCGAACCCGATTTTTTCGATGATGTGGACACAGTAAGAACAAAAGAGAATAGTAGAGGAACAAGATAATCAATTCGAATAATAGCAACAATAACACAAGAAACAAACATTAATATTATTAATACTGCAGAAAGAATTGAGTTCATGCATGACAAATAATCTCGCTGCAAATTAAACCCGAAAACTATAAACATTGATACAACAAGAATTGATGGATTCATTAAAAAGATCGAGTATGAAACCTTATCAAATACAAAATACAAAGAAAATACAAATGGTATTATGAAATCTCCACTAATTTTGAAAAAAAGATTGAATAAAAGATAAATTAGCGCCGAAAAAAGGAATATAACAATTATTGAAATTGATTTCCCCCCAAATTGCACGGTGTAAAGTGGATTGCTTATAATGTACTCATTTATTGCATAAGCACATGGTTGTTCATTTTTTTTAGGTACATCAACATCAAATAATTCTATTCTTTGAGACATTAGAAAAATAATTCTCATAAACAGTCCAAAAATCAGAATGTTGGATACATATGTTGGAAGCCTTTTCGGTTTATCCTGAGAACGACGAGTCCCTCGGCTCACAGATGGAGATGTCATCCGACTGCTCTCGTAACTACTGCTAGATAGTATCTTGTCACTAATATACAGGGCTCTGCTCATCAGCCGTTTAATATACGTTTAGCCATTTCTAATGTCATCTCGACACACCAGTAGGTCGAAACCAACTCTGCCAACTCTTGACAAATACCAAAAGAACGAAATAGAAAAAGCCTTTGTAATATTTGATTCTGATAAGAGTGGCAATATTGATCGACATGAACTCACTGCGGCGTTAAGGGCAATGGGTTTTGAATTAACAAAAGAAGACATCAATAGAATTATGGATGATTTTGATAAAGGCGGGAAAGGTTATTTGAACAAAGATGAATTCACAAGAGCTTGTTCTGAGAAAATGGCAAAAAGAGATCCAAATGAAGATATTGCAAGATCATTTTCTTTGTTCGATTATGATAACAACAAGAAAATTGGCTTTAAAGATCTAATGAATGCTGTTAAAGATACCGGTTTGAACTTTAATCAAAAAACAATAGAATCAATGATCTGTGAGTTTGATCTAGATGGTGATGGAGAGATCAGCATTGAAGAATTCTATCAAATTATGACTCAGGGAGCAAATTAAAGTATTAAACCAATTCGGCTTTTTCTTCTTTTATATAAAATCTTTATACCTATGAAGCTACAACTCCATATTGAGATGGACTGTTGTTATGAACTGTTAGAGTATGATATTGATCCATACTTATACTCAATCACCCCACCAAAAATCACATATCTTATCATTAACATGCAACCTTATATAATAACTATCATAAAATTCCCATTTACTCATGTTATCATTTGAAAAATAACTGTATATATGAAAACAAATGAGAAAATATCACTGATCACTCTATTATTTGCCATTTGATAAGTGAATATACTTTCAACAATTGTTCTGTGAATGGTCTCTTTTTGAGTTTCACTGATTGTTTGATCAATTGTTCTCTTATATGACATTCTTGATGTTTCTCCTATTGATCTCTGAAGAAGGGGTATATCAGCATTACAATGAAGAGAATGGAAGAATTGTAATTGATAAGTGATTCTATTTATCAATGTATTATTGTTTGATGTTGATACTGCTGTTGAAACAGAGAATTTTCCAGAGTGGCCTATGAACGAATGAGACACTTCAAGAGAACCTGAGTAAACACAGAATAGAGTGTTTCGATTATAACAGAATATGCAATATATCATCTTTGGGGATGCTTCATAAGCAAATACAACTCCATATTGAGATGGACTATTGTTATGAACAATGTTAGCATATGACATAGAAATTTGTCCTGTGTCAGAAAAGAAATAAAGGCAAATACTATCAGATACTTTGTTGTTTGAGAAAGTGCAGTGTGAGCTTGTGAATGAGGATGGAGATTCGATACCAAAACCCGAACCCCCAGCAGCTTTATTCATTGAACTGTTTGTGTTTTCAACTCTCTGATAACCTGTGTATAAGTAAATAGGATAGTAACCAGATGTAGTATGAGAACAATTTGCTTCTGAAAGATACTCAACCTGGTTCATCTGAGAAGCTTTTAGATAAGCTAAATGACCCGGATATTCAGAGCCGCAAGAGCAACTATTAGCACATATCATTCTGAGACATGAATCAGTAGAATAATAGTATATCGCTCCTCCATCATTAGAACAAACACAGTTATAGAACATTGTGTAATTGATATTCATTGAGTAAGAACTAACAGAAACATATATTACACCCCCTTTTCCAGAGTATGTTAAAAATCTTGAGAAGAAACAATTGGAAATCTTGATATTATTATCGACATATGACCTTCCTTGCCCAATGTTTTCACTTTCACACACCAAACCAGAACACCAAATAATATAATTATTATTCAAACAAAATAGAGGGATTTTTGGTTTTTTCAAAAACTGAGTTATAGAATTATTAATATTAATGCTTGGTTTGTGCTCATCTTGATTAATTAAATAGGAAGTAAGTCTTGCAAATATCAATACAAGAAAAATCCTCAAAAAAGTAGTTGCTTTAAAGATATAACTATTTTGCTTGGTAACTTTATTTCGAATTTTAGAATTTCGGAGTTCTTTTTTTGAGAATCTTAAGGAAAAAATGAACAAATCTGATAATGTTTTTGAAATGTTAAAATTTTGATTAGTTTGGATTACATTTGATCCAAAACTTAGATATTTGGCTAAATATCTCAGAGTATTAAGATTATTCCTAAAAAAACACATCAAAATGAACATTTCAAAAACATGATTAATAATTATAAAAAATTGTCGATTATTCTCCGAATTTTCGAATAAATACATGTTAAAAATCGTATAAAAAAAGCTTTTTTCAGATAATAGCTTGGATCTTGTCATTGAGCTAACCAAATGGAACATTTTCTCAAAATATTGAATATTTGCCAATATAATTAGATTGTAATAACATTACAATGATAAATGTCACATTTATCTTGTTTTTGTTTCAATTTTTTTCCCCAATATCATTTAAATACCTGGATGTGGTGGTGTGATTTATCATTTTCGTAAATGAATTGGGCAAATATCCTTAGCGCTTTGTTTTTATCGTTTTACTCGAGCGTCCAAACCAAAATACTTAATAGGTCTATTTTTTGGATGGTCTTTTTCATTAATATTATTTGATAGAATAAGAATATTCTTGTGAAAGTATAAATCGTTTCCTTGTCAATATTTAAGAGGAATTTACCCATTTGTTCAGACAAATTCTCTTTGAATGTGAGTGGTTGAAGTCATTGAGCAGAGAGAAAAACTCAATGAAGAAACATAATTTTCATAAAAATGCAAGTTTAAACTATCATATTTCATCTTTCATCAAATCATATCTCCTTATCCATTCAACAGTTGCACCAAATACCCTTTCTAATTCTGGTCCAAGGTTTGTAAGCTTATCAATGAATCTAAATCCATCAATTTTGGGATTGTATATACAATACTGTTGATTCTTTAGGAATTCCCAGGGAAGATTATCAGTACCATAAAACCATTTATAGTCCATTATCGAATATTTCTTTTTCAATTCCGCAAACCCTTCATCCAATTCATTTTTGGTATGAAGAACACATGTCTTCAATCCTCCAATGCATTCCTCTGTAAACATACTAGATTTCATAATTGCTGAAGTGTTTTTGCTCTCTATCTTATATCTACCTTCTGCAAAGTCTTCAAATACGCGCTTAATCTCGGCAAATTCGATTTTCCCGCTATATGAAACAGAGTGTGTTGAGTTATAGAACATAATTTGGGGAATTTTTTCGATCTTGAACATCTTAATGAGAGAAGGATCTTTGCAGACACCAATTTTTACGTTTTTCTTTTTAAAAACGTGAGAAAGGCCAACCCAAAGTAGTGGCGTCTCTTTTTTCTCAGTAAAAAGGATTGCTTGCGCCTTTTTAGATGAAAGCCATTTCTCGTCTACAGATTTGGTGTCATCTTCTAAATACTTGGACATAAACCCAATAATATCTTCTGGCTCTCCATTACCAGTATACTCGCTTTGGCCATTTTGATGGAACACAATATATGAAGGCTGTGTTTTAATGTTGAATGACCTGGCTAGAAGCGGCTGTGCTTTTGTATCAATCACACCAAACCTAAACATTCCACCTGCAAGGCTAGAGGCTTCAATAAACTTAGGATGTAGCTTTTTGGACAAAAAGTTGCTATCTGTATGAAGCATTACAATCCAAACTTCATCTTTGGGACGATTTTCAACAAGACGCTTGAATGAAGACTTTGTAAGCGGCATCTCTCTTCCGCTAGCTGATAAACTTAAGAGGGGGAGCGCAATAAAAATCATTGGTCAGTTAGACGATTAATAAAGTTAATGCTGGAGGAAAAAGCGCCCAATTTTAAAGTTTCGACTCTTCAGATTTCGGATAATGGGTCTCTAATCGATTCCAGGACGATTACATTTTGTAATATGTGCGATATGTACTATGCATATGGTCTTTTTACAGGTAAAGTTGAGATCAGGTTGTTAAATGGGGGTGTTCGGCGGGTAATAAACGAGACAAACAAGCGTATCGTGGGAATATCATTTGATTCCACATCGAAATATGTATTAGTTGCAGGAAATGACACCAAAGTTCTTCTTACTGAAGTTGAGAATGAGAGTGTTAAAAAAGTTCATATGCACGGGTCTTGCATAACTGCGTGTTGCATTGATCCTAATTGCGAAAAAAGTTCTGGAGGTGAAATTTCATGTGTTATTGTAGATGATGCCAATAAAGTGTTTCGGATCGCACCAAAAAAGTCTTTATTTGGAGCTAACTCTCCCAACGAAAAGCAGATAGTTCAAGAGCCAGAGCTAATTTCTTCGATTGAATGGAAAGAAGATATAATTATATGGGCAACAAGCAAGCAAATCATAGTTTATAACTCTAAAACCGAAACTTTCATTCGAAAAGTTGATATAATAAGATCTCGTTGCCTGCAAGAGGCGACATTACGAGTTTCTTATGTTACCATATCCAGCCAGAAGTCATGGACTCTTGTAAATGGAACAATTGTAGAAGTCAGCCATATTAATGATGCTGTTAACTATGTGTCCGAGAAAGAGAATGTTGCCGTAGCATATAAAGATGACCAAGGGATTATTAAGCTTATGTTTGATGATTATCAAAATATTTTAATGAACAAAGAAAACAAGATATTTTTGGACATAACCACGAAAGATGAAAGAATTATTGAATATCTTCCAACTCTTGATAGTTACTTTAATCCAAAAGCATTCGTTTCTATATTCAGATCACCAAATTCTATATATGTTTCCACAAATTCAGCAATATTTGTTTTGGAACCATACAAACCTCACGAAATTATTAGTTATTATATTGAGAAAGATAATATTGACACAGCATTAGCAAAATTCCGAAAGTTTTATAATGATTCTCAAGCAGAAGAAAAACAGAAACTTGCTTTCGTAATTACTGGGAAGTTAATATCTTTAGGGAAAGAATCCGAAGCAGCTTCTTTTGCGATAGAGAGCAACTGTAATCACGAGCAGATAATTGATTTATTTAGAGAAAAGAATGTACTTAAGAGTTTAATTCCACTTATAAAGATTGAAAAAATCAAGCTTGGAACAAAAGAAATGACAGCATTTCTTGAAGATTTGTTGACTTTTGACCCAAAGAGGCTTGCTGAAGAACTTAAAATACTTAGTGTTGAGCAATATAATTCTGAGTATTTGATAGATAAGGTCAAAGTTCTATTGCCAACAAACCCTAGCTACAGATCAACTTTAATGACTTTATATTTTAAAAATGACAAAAACATTAAATACGGATTGGAACTTGCACTCGAAGACCATTGTCCTGAAATATTTGTATACATAAGTAATCACAAAGAGTATAAGTTTGTTATTAATAAGAGTATTGAACTTTTTAGTGTTTTTGGAGGAGAATTTATCAATTATTTGCTTGAACAGATAAATAACATTCCTCCTCAAGAAATTTTGGTCATAATTGATTCCGAAATCAAAAAGCAGTCAAAGATACAAAATTTAAATAATGAAGAACTATCCAAACCAGAACAGTTTAAACTTTTATATTTGGATGAGTTGTTTAAAGGCGAATTTCCTCTTGAAGAGGTTTATGGGACAGATTTGGTTGTTTTGTATCTGAAATCTAATCACCCAAATACATTATCATTTTTACAAAATAGTGTGGATTTCGATTATAATATTGCTCGACAAGTTGCTCTGAAATACAAAAGAAAACCAGCAGCAGCCTATTTGTGTAAGAAAACAGGTGCCCCAATAGATGGTATGAAGATATTTTTAGTTGATTCAAATGATCCAAATGATGATCCTATTGATGCAATCAATTTTGCTAATGCTGTTGACGACAAAAAAGTCTGGAAAATGCTTGTTGACTATTCTTACACACACAAACCATATCTCATGAGGATTATGGAGTTATTACCAGTTCTTCACCTGAACCCAATTAAGTACATAAAAGGAATTCCTGAAAGTGTTCCGATCTCTGAATATGAAAAGATTGCTGACAAAACAGTGAAAGAGTATAAAAGAAAGCTGACAACATCTGAATTGACACACGATATTGTGTCAAAAGATGCTTTCGGTGCTTTTTCAAGGAGCTTCAACAGGTTCAGGAAAGGAAAACCAATTAATATGAATGAGTAAATTCATTTTTACTGTATTTTTAAGAACAATGAACATTCTTTGTTGGGAGGGTTTAATTGAAACGAAGATGAGTTGAATCATGATGATATAATGATATGGGGTTAAGGGTCGATAAAACAGTTTGCCAAAAAGAAAACGAATTGCATTCCATCTGGAACCATACATCACTCTGCCAATTCACAGAAAACTTAGGGTATCAAGAATCAATTGAATAAAAATTATTTGTCCTAAAAGAATTATTACAATGAGTTAAACCTAATCTATACAAGGTAGTACTTGAAAAAAATGATGACGAAAACAACAACAAAAAGCAGAAACAATAGAATATAGACAAAATGGTATAAAGGAAAAATACTTTTTCCAGAAGTCAATAATGGTTTTTCCGGTTGTTTTTCATGTGATATATCAGGAATAATTTCTTCACCGGGATAATTGGTATCTACAATAATATCTTCTTCTTCATTTTCCTCGATGTTCTCAAAGTTGAAAAAAACAGGAGCATTTGGTAAGTCAATCGTAGGTGCGATTGTTGAGGGGGTCATTTCTTGTTCATTTTGATGGGTTTCCTTTTTTGATAATTTAATTTTTCTTCTCTCTTTTTTCGATAGCTGTTTCCATTTCTGTCGCTTTTCGACAATAATATCTTCTTCTTCAATAGGGCTTAATTCATCTTGTTCCAAATTGTCAGCTGATGGAGGACTAAAAGTTGTGCTTTTAGAATTGGGATTTTTTATTTGTGACATATCAACACTTTTTTCAGCATACTTTTTGATCTCTTCATCATTTAGTCCAAGAAGATAGTACATATATGAATTTTGCTCAAAAGATGAAGGATCTTCAAAAAATAATTTTCTCGTTGAATAAGAAGATTTCCTGTGTTTCTTTGTTTGACAGTGAGTAACAAATTGTCTTTCGTCTTTCATATACCTATTACAATAATCACAATACCATTCCATTTGCTGATCGTTTTCAAACTCTTTCAGATATTCGTAGTCATCAACATTATAAGATTCCAGTTTTTGATTTTCGAATTCTTCAATCACGCCAATCAACTTTTGATACTGCTCTTGTTTTATCCTGGAAAGTTCTTTTTGGTTTCGATCTTTCTCGGCTAAACTTTGTTCAATATGAGCCGAAACTCTTGGATCAAGTTTCCACACACTATCAATGAGCGAAAAAATGGTGGACATATATTCAGATTGAGCTTTTGCTTCCATTTTGTCATTTTCTTTGTTCCACAGCCTTCGAACATTACTATTAGGAGCCATATCAAGAAGATTTCTCCTGGCATATGAAAAATCCTTTTTAGTTTGAAAACCTTTCCAAAAAGAATAAAAAGCCTCAACTTGTGGCCATGGCGATGATGCATTCCCAAACAATGGAAAAGTTTCAAACCCTTCTTCCAGAGCAATCTTTTCAAAAGATTTCCCATAAATATGATAAAATCCCTTTTCGGTTTCATCAAATCCGTCTTCAACACCCTGATCAAGAAGTTTTTGAATATCAATTAGTGTTGCTTTTTCTTTGACCAAACTATCATATGTTTTCACTTCCTCAACACTATCATACCTTGAACGGGATACGGGATCAATTAGAATGCTATATGCATGTTCAATGATTTGAAAAACACTGGTTGCATTTTCGGAATTATTCCTATCCGGGTGCCATTTCAAAGCTAACTTACGAAATGCATGTTTAATCTCAACTTCGCTGGCATCCCTCCCAATTCCCAAAATGTCATAATAATTAGAGTTTTTGTTCCATTTTTCTTCCATAAAAAAAAAAGGAACCTGGTGAATTTGAACCTAGACAATAGGCTTTAATTTGTTTTTCTTACAATTCTTTGAAAAGTTTATATTTAGTTTTTTTGTTGTTAAATGGATGAGAGTATAGTGACTTTGTTGCATGGTGACAAGAGCTACTCCATGAAGCAGAGCAGTATGTTTCTATCCAATCGATTCATAAGAAATCACCTCAATGATAGTACAATTACTGTTGAGTATTCATGCCAACCTGACCTTTTTGAGGCTTTTGTGAAGTTTATTGAATTGAGAGAAATTCATTTCAATTTGAAAGATTTGAATACTATCGTCTCATTATTGAAAGAGTGGGAATTCAGTTCTGATATTTATAGTAGTCAGGGAGTGGACGCTAGAGGAGGAGGGTGATTAATTGATTCGATTTAATTCGTAGTTACCTCTCGCCGCGACAACTATTGCTACCAATCCATGGACACCCCCTCATGGTTCTCCACACCGGATGAGTCAGCGGCATACTTGCTGACCTTACTATTTAT
>JGI24731J21663_1002707_pt1 | contig 10248 bp, 9 predicted proteins | sample EPASupsiteHSE605_FD_21663 | JGI IMG/M metagenome (IMG submission 21663) | reverse complement strand
CCCATATAAACCGACAGATTGCTGCTAGCCTTGGTAAGCATGTCAGCATCGGCTTCGGAAATATATACTTTGGCTCCTGTAACTTCTCTTACCTCGTCAACCGCCATTATATGGTCGCTATGACCATGAGTTAAAAATATCGCCTCAATCGTTATCCCTTTTTGCTTGATTTTTTCAAGAATCTGATCCGCATCGCCGCCTGGATCAATTACAACACCTTTTTTTTGCTCTTCATTTATGACCACATAGCAGTTTGTACCTATTACTCCTACTTCCATTGCAATAATTTTCATCAAAGTCCTCCATTACTAAAATATCTTTTTGCTATCCAACATAATAGTTACCGGGCCATCATTATACAGCATTACAGACATATGCGCCTGAAATTGCCCAGTTTCAGTTTTAAAACCATCTTCCTTTGCCAGTTCGACAAAGTTTTCATAATACATTCTTGCTGTTTCTGGTGAAGCAGCGTTTTCGAAAGAAGGCCTCCGCCCTTTACGACAGTCAGCATACAAAGTAAACTGGGAAACAACAAGCAACTGTCCCTGTATATCCCGTATAGATAAATTCATTTTGCCTTGCTTATCTTCAAATATACGTAAATTAGTAATTTTTTCGTACAAATATCTTAAATCTTCATCAGAATCGTGTTTCTCTACGCCCAGGAGAATAAGCAATCCTTCATTTATTTTGCCAACAATCTCAGCATCCACCTTGACCTCAGCTTGAGAAACACGCTGTATTACTGCTCGCAAATACTTAACCCCCTATTGAAGTTGATATAATACGTTCAACATTGTATATACCTTTAACGGATTTAATTTTGGCAATAATATATTCAAGCTGTTCGGCATTACGAATATCAACACCCATACTTATATAAGCGGTTTTACGTTTATCAACATGCACATTAAGCGCATTGATGTTAAGCTTCGATTCTGAAGCAACCATCATTATATTAGCCAGTATACCAGGCTGATCGACTGCAGAAATTTGAAGTGAAACGCGATAGACAGAGTCGGTAGCAATATCCCATGCTACTTCAATCATTCTGTTGGCTTCATCATTATTAGACAGTACATTTGGGCAATCTGCTCTGTGCACAGAAATGCCTCTGCCTCTTGTAATATAACCGATAATCTGGTCGCCGGGAATAGGATTACAGCACTTAGCCAACTTAACCAAAATACCATCTTCGCCTTTGACCAAAATGCCATGGCTGTTCTGAGCTTTAGAAGTACGCGGTTTCATATTGGCCAATAGCTGTGAAAGATCTTTGGTCGTACTTTGTTTTTGCTCTTTTTTATACAAGTCTACTAATTTGGCAATAACCGTATTTAGAGCAACGCCACCATAACCAAGGGCAGCAAGTAAATTGTCATCGACATCTATATGTAGCTTCGATGCTACATCCCTCAGGTTGTCTATTTTTATCAAAATTTTAGGATCATANCCAAGNCGCTTACATTCTTTTTCAAGCATTTCGCGGCCTTTGCTGATGTTTTCCTCACGACGTTCTTTTTTGAACCATTGTTTGATCTTATTTCGGCTTTCCGAAGAACCAACAATGTTAAGCCAGTCACGACTTGGGCCATTGGCTTGCTTGGACGTTATAACTTCAACTATGTCACCATTATTTAATTTATACTCCAATGGAACTATTCTGCCATTGACCTTTGCGCCAACGCAACGATTGCCAACATCAGTATGAATCCTATAAGCAAAATCTATCGGAACAGATCCTACCGGCAAATCAATTACGTCGCCACGAGGAGTAAAAACAAAGACTTCATCAGCAAAAACATCCATCTTGACCGTATTAACAAATTCATGAGGATCTCTCATGTCCTGGTGCCATTCCAAAAGTTGCCGCAGCCAGGAAAGCTTTGCATCATAAGTTTTATCGCCGGATTTTTGCGTATTACCGGCTTCTTTATAACGCCAATGCGCAGCAATACCAAACTCTGAAATACGATGCATTTCAAAAGTGCGTATCTGTATTTCTAATGGCTGACCACTTTTTGATAGCACTGTAGTGTGCAGAGACTGATACATATTAGATTTAGGCACAGCAACATAGTCTTTAAAACGTCCAGGTATCGGGCGCCAAAGGCTATGAACTACACCTAACGCACCATAGCAATCTTTTACTGTATCAACTAAAACACGAACAGCTAATAAGTCAAAAATTTCACTTATATCCTTATGATCACGCAACATCTTTTTATGAATACTATAAAAATTCTTTGGTCTTCCTTGTATTTCACAATGAATATTTACAGCATCAAGATGTTCCTTTATTTCACCTATTGCATCTTGTATCATAGCCTCGCGTTCCTGCCGCTTAGCTTGAACCTGCTCAACCAAATCATAATAACAGTCTGGCTCCATATATCGAAACGACAAGTCTTCAAGTTCCCATTTAATTGCATAAATACCTAACCTATGGGCTAAAGGAGCATAAATTTCCAGTGTCTCGCGAGAAATTGATTGTTGCTTGTGCGCCGGCATATATTTCATTGTTCTCATATTATGAAGTCTATCAGCAAGCTTAATTAATACAACACGAATATCTTTGGCCATAGCAAGGAACATTTTACGATAGTTCTCTACCTGTTGTTCTTCTTTGGAAATATATTCTATCTTGCTTAATTTTGTTACACCGTCAACAAGGTCTGCAACCTTTTGTCCAAACAGTTCCACAACTTTCTCAAGTTTGATATCTGTATCTTCAATAACATCATGCAAAAAGGCCGCAGCCAGAGTTAATTCATCCAGCTGTAGCTTTGCAAGAATCATTGCAACACCTAACGGGTGTATTATATACGGTTCNCCTGAAGCTCTTCGTTGCTTCATATGTGCTTCCGCTGCCAATTCATAAGCATTGCGCACAAACGCAACCTGCTCCGGCGANAAATATTTTGCTATACTATCAAAAAAATCTTCTACNCTATAAACAGGGTCAACTTCAGGCATCATAAACCTCCACTATTATCCTTCACTCCCAGATATCGGCTATTTGCGCTGCAGTAACCCTCATGTTCTGCTGGCAGATTGCAAGCCTGTTGTGATACTCCTCTTGCAAGATACAAAAGGTTTTTGAATTACTTAATTCATTCTTNCTGTTTGATTTGAGACTTATCTGCCCATGAGCTACGTTAATAAATCCCAACTCTTCAAAAATCTTCAGGCTGTCATCTGATATTACACAATCAATTCCAACGTTCTTNGTTATAAGGTCTTTAACATTCGCAACACTTTGTTTTTTTAACAATTCAGTAAGATATTTATACTCTGTTATTAAAGTTTGTCTAATTGGATATTTAATAATAGCCGAATTTGACCAACCACTATAATCGTTTTGATTAAATAGCAGGAACAAGAAACCATCATACCAGGCTGGCAAAGGAAAACTTTCCTTAGTGAAGATGTTCATATCCGGCAGATCATAGAAAATGACTATCTCCGTATCCTTTGTACATAATTCATTTTCATATGTTACAATCTCACAATTATCTGTAACTGATTCAGGCAAAGTTTGTCTACCTTTATTTACATATACTACTGTTTTTTTTGACTTTTGTAAAATATTTTTTAAAAGAGTTTCTTTAGTATCAAAATAATTGCGATAATCAATTATTTTACGCTTCAAATCTATGGCAAATAACTGTAAATCAATGCTATCCATACCATTCCAAGTATTGATTTTAGGGGAAAACGCCAAGGTAGCCACTGAATGATTATAAATACTAGTGATTCTTTGCGCTTGATTCCACATTATTCCCTTATAAGATTCATTGCCGAAATCAACTATAAGGCGTAAATGATTTTTTTCTGCTCCCATGATAGCAGGGCTTCTTAATTTAGCTTCTTTGAATGCAAAAACAGGTAAAGGATTGCTGGCCCCGTAGGGTTCTAACATTGAAAGCTCCTTCACCAGTTTTAGTGTCAAGGAACATCCTGGTGGAACAACAACATCTGCTGCTATTTTAGGTTCAAAATCTTCAGGACTTAGCCTCTGGGATACTTCATGCACAAAGTGTTCTCTAAAGGAATTTATATTAGTTGTACTTAGAGTTAAGCCTGCAGCCTGCCGATGACCGCCAAATTGCAGTAAAAGATCGCTGCAATCAGCAAGAGTATCATAGAGATTTAAAGGCGGAATACTACGGCATGAACCTTTGCCAACTTCGCCATCAATACTAATTAAAATAGTTGGCAAATGATACTTATCTACTAAACGCGAGGCGACTATGCCGATTACACCTGCATGCCATCCTTCTTTCGCCAATACTATAGCTTGACTAATATCGTTCTGATCCTTTAACATCTCTTCTGCTTCTTTAAAAATTTGAGCACTGATTTCCTGTCGTTCTATATTTTCGTTATTCAATTTAATTGCTATCTCTGTAGCTTTATCCTGATCATCAGTTACTAAAAGCTCTACAGCTGACATGGCATGTTCCAGTCTGCCAGCAGCATTCATTCTTGGCGCCAACGCAAAACCAACTGTTTCAGCAGTAATTGTTTTATCGACACAGCCACAAATTTTCATAAGCTCACGTAAACCAAGACTGCTGGTTTCGCTCATTTTGGCCAGGCCCTTTTTCACGATTTCTCTATTCTCGCCGATTAACGGTACAATATCGGCAACTGTGCCCATAGCAACGAATTCCAACATTTCTGACCAAAGAGCAGCATCATTATGCTTTTCCTTGTAAAGTGCCTGGCAAAGCTTAAACGCCACGCCTACTCCTGCCAAATTTTTAAAAGGGTAACCACATCCGACCTGATGAGGGTTTATAACCGCATACGCCGCCGGTAATACTTCCGGCGGCGTATGGTGGTCTGTAATTATTATATCCATATCATTTGGCATTGATGCAACTTCTGCCACACCGCTTATCCCGCAATCAACCGTAATAATCAATCTCGTTCCACTATTATAAATGGCTTCGATAGCCTCCAGGTTTAACCCATACCCTTCGTTCTTGCGTATTGGTATATAAGCAGAGACACTTGCGCCAACGCTTTGCAAGAAAAGATACAGCAAGGAACTGGCGGTTATTCCATCAACATCATAATCACCGTAAACTGTAATTTTTTCCTTGTCCATTATAGCCTTCCAAATCCGTTCTACAGCAGGCTTCATATCTTTTAGAAGGAACGGGTCATGAAAAGGCTCTGCGCTGCCGTATAGGAAGGTTTTGATTGCCTCAATATCGCTGATACCTCTTTTTAGGAGAATATCAATCAGTAAAGGTGAAACACCTATTTGCTTTGATAAATTGTTGATTTCTTCTTCGCAATATTTATTTGTTAGTATAATTTTTTTATCCAGCATATTCTCTCCATCTAAGCTAAAGTTGGTTTATCGGTTTTTTCACTATTTTGAGTTTTATTTATTTCCTGAGTTGCTTCCAATCTTTGCTTCTGCGCATGCATAAGCATATCACCGTAAAGGAAAGTTTTGATTGCCTCAATATCGCTGATACCTCTCTTTAAGAGAATATCAATCAGTAAAGGTGAAACACCTATTTGCTTTGATAAATTGTTGATTTTTTCTTCGCAATATTTATTTGTTAATATAATTTTTTTATCCAGCATATTCTCTCCATCTAAGCTAAAGTTGGTTTATCGGTTTTTTCACTATTTAGGGTTTTATTTATTTCTTGAGTTGCTTCCAATCTTTGCTTCTGCGCATGCATAAGCATATCATTTTCTTCTTTTAATTTTGAATTTTTACCTTCCAATTCACCGATCTGATCCTTTAGCTTTTTGAGCTGAATATAGTTTTGGGTTTTCATTTTAAGCAGCCAAAACAATGTAATTATAATTCCTGATAGTACTGAAAGTAGTATAACCATGACCAAGCTGGTAGAAAATTTCCATGCCATAAAGTTAACATCCACAACCATAGCATTTTGTACTGCAAACAATGCAACAGCCACACTCACAATTAACATCAATACCAAATAAGCCATGTCATCACTCCGTTCATAAACTTGATAATTAAATATTCTCTTTTTTCACCGAAAACCCTCTATCTATCGCATAAAAAATAGGCCTGAATTAATCAGGCCTAATAAAATCGATGCTATACTTAATATTTTTCTTTAAATGTTTTCCACATTGGTCCAGCTAACAGTATAGATGTATAAACACCGCTTGAAAAACCAATAAACATTGCATAGGCGAAATTTCTTATTGTTTCACCACCGAAGATAATTATTGCGCCAACAGTGAACAAAACTGTGAAATTAGTATATAAAGTACGAGTCATGCACTGGTTGATACTATTATCAACCAATTCCGCAAGGCTTTCACTTGGACGATGGCCTTTGAGATTCTCACGAATGCGGTCAAAAATAACAATCGTACCGTTGATTGAAAAACCAACTACGGTAAGTAAGGCCGCGACGAAAGACGAATCAATCTCCCATTGGAAAAACGAGAACCAGCTTACTACCATCATGACATCAATCACCAAGGAAAAAACTGCTGCTACTGCAAACCTGACTTCAAAGCGCATTGTTATATACAATATCATCAGAATCCAGGAAACAATGATTGCAATTATTGCTTGTTTGACCAACTCACTACCTACAGTAGCTCCAACATTTTCAACACGGTTTACATTATATTCACCAATCTGCTTTTTTAAATCGGTTAAAGTATCTTGTCGTACATCATCCCCAATGATACCAGTACGAATCAAAACACTCTTGCTTGATGTGGAATCATCATTAGTTGCCAGTTGAATGATACTGCTGCCTAAATCATGCTTATCCAGAACATTACGGATATCTGAAACCGTTACAGCTTTATCAAAAGTAATATCGATAATGTTACCACCCTTAAAATCAATGCCTAGGTTAAAGCCTTTCATAATCATTGAGCCTACACCAATGGCAAGAATCGTAAGAGTAACTGAAATAAAGATTTTAAAATGCTTAGAGATTGAAAACATTATTTACGCACCTCCTTAGGAGCCGCGCAGCCGAAGAAGGCCGGATTTTTAATTAAATTGCTGCCTATTAAAAAGCGAAGCAGTTCTCTTGTGATAGTGATTGCTGAAAACATACTCAAAACAACACCAAGTGCAAGCGTAATTGCAAAACCTCTTATAGGTCCTGTACCTAGATAGAACAAAACGACGGCAGCCATTATAGTAGTTATATTAGAATCAAATATAGTGGTAAAAGCTTTGTTAAAACCAGCTTCCATTGCTGATCGTAAAGTTTTGCCTTTTCGTATTTCCTCTTTGAAGCGCTCGAAAATAAGTACGTTGGCATCTACGGCCATACCAATAGACAAAATAATACCTGCAATACCCGGTAAGGTCAGTGTTGCATTAAGATATTTCATAGCCAATAATACAAGCATAATATAAAGCAATAAAGCAATGTCCGCTACAAGTCCAGACATACGGTAGAACAACACCATGAAAACGAAAACACTTATTGTGCCAATGCCAAAAGCTTTAACGCTCATATCTTTCGAATCTTGTCCAAGAGTAGGACCTACGGTACGTGTTTCCATTACCTCAACCTTAACAGGTAAAGAACCGCTTCTTAGCAAAATAGCAAGGTGTTCTGCCTCTTCAACGTTCCTTGATCCTGAAATCTGAGCATTGCCCCCTGTAATAACTTCCTGCACAACAGGGCTTGTCAGAACATCACCATCAAGCAAAATTGAAATAGGTTTGCCGATATTCTGCGCTGTCAGCGCTGCAAACTTTTTGGCACCATCTTCGTTAAATTCCAAGCCAACGACCGCTTGATTATTTTGACCGACATGTGCTTTAGAATTTTTTAAATCTTTTCCTGTTAGAACTGTCTTTCCTGTAACGTCTCTAAATTCGAGAAGCGCTGTTCGACCAAGCATAGCAATCGCTTTATCAGGATCTTTAACACCTGGCAGCTCAACAATAATTCTGTCTTTACCTTGACGTTGAATCGTAGGTTCGGTCAATCCCAGTTCATTAACACGCCTTTCAATGATTTTAACAACTCTGTTAAGTGCATCATCGTCTACTTTGGCATCAGGAGTGTCGACTGCTTGCAAAACAACATGAGTACCGCCTTGCAAGTCAAGGCCTTGACGTATCGAAAAAGCCACCGGTTTAGCATAAAAAGCAAAACCAAGAATGATTGCAAAAGTCATAACCAAAAATTTGGTCATACTATCCCATCTCAAATTTGTCTCCTCCAATCAAATTGTAACGAGCACACAATCTACAACAAATATAATATACTTTAGCACGCATGATTCGATTATTTGATATCATTACCAACCCATGGGTCCAGTAAGTAAATTAAAGTTGCACAGTGCTGCCTCGCTTTAATACCAGCAATTTCACCAAAAAAATCTTTGCGCAAAGAATAATACTTTGCGCAATTGTGATAATCTTAGTGTTATTTTGTTGCCATGTCTTGCTTAGTTTGATCTTGAAAACGAGTAACGGCTGCTAATTCAAAATCAATTTTGACGTTCTCAGCAACAGTTAAAGTTACTTTTGTTTTGCTTACTGCAGCAATAACGCCATGCATACCGCCAGCTGTTATTACTTTATCACCTTTTTTCAGTGAGTTGAGTAATAGTTCACGTTTTTTCTGATCCTTTTTCTGTGGCCTGTACAGCATAAAATAAAAAATCAAAGCCATACCCAAAAACGGCCAGTAGGTAAGAACAGCGGTTAAAAAATCGCTAGAAATTCCCTCCATAAAGTAGACACCTCCAATTAATATACGAACAATTTTTATATTCGGCGATATTACCGAAAATCCTGCTGTTTATAATTTGTAATTACTTAAAAATTTTTCTTTGAATTCAGGGAAAACATCATCCCTGATAGCATCTCTCATCTGCTGAGCAAAATTCAAAAGGAAATATAAGTTATGTATTGTTAAGAGTCTTAAAGCAAATATTTCCTTGGCATGGAATAGATGTCTGATATATGCTCTTGAATAATTGCGGCAGGTATAACAATTGCATCTTTCATCTATTGGTCTGAAATCTTCGGCGTAAGCAGCATTTCGGACAACCAATCTTCCTTCTGGAATCATCGCGGTACCATTTCGGGCAACACGAGTAGGATAAACACAGTCAAACATATCAACACCTAAGGCCACAGCCTCAACCATACAATCTGGTGTGCCCACACCCATAAGATATCTGGCTTTATTTTTAGGCAAATGGCAGGTAGTTTGACCTAAAACATCATACATCATTGATTTAGGCTCTCCCACACTGAGGCCTCCTATGCCATAACCAGCGAAATCCATTTCTGCCAAAGCATCAGCGCTCATTTTACGCAATTCAGGATACATACCGCCTTGGACAATACCAAAAAGCGATTGGTCTTCCCTTGTATGTGCATCCAAGCACCTTTTTGCCCAGCGCGAAGTCCTTTCAGTCGATTTCTTCGCATATTCGAAATCCGCCGGATAAGGGATACATTCGTCAAAGGCCATTGCAATATCGGCACCAAGCGCTTCCTGCACCTGTGTCGCTATCTCTGGTGAAAGAAACTTGGTGGACCCGTCAATATGTGATCTGAAAGTAACACCTTCTTCTTTAATCTTACGCATTGCGGCCAGACTGAATACTTGAAAGCCACCTGAGTCAGTAAGCATAGCATTTTTATATTTCATAAAGTTGTGTAAACCACCAGCTTTACGAACTAATTCATGCCCTGGACGTAAAAACAAATGATAGGTATTGGCAAGTATTACCTGCGCCCCCATATCATATAATTCTTCTGGAGATAATGTTTTGACTGAGGCCTGTGTGCCAACGGGCATAAACATAGGAGTATTGAAGACACCGTGCGGAGTATGTAGTTTTCCCAGTCTTGCACCGGTACGTGAACACTCTTTTATTAATTCATAGTGAACTGCATGCATATATTCCCCACCTTATCTAATAAACATCGCATCCCCAAAACTGAAGAAGCGATACTTTTCCTTAACGGCAATTTCATAGGATTGAAGCATTATGTCTCTGCTTGCAAGAGTTGAAACCAGCATAAGCAATGTGCTCTGCGGCAAATGAAAATTGGTTATCAAAGCATCTACAAAGCGGAACTTGTAACCTGGATAGATAAAAATTTTAGTCCAGTTATTGCCTGATTGTAAAATGCCTGACTCGCCGGCCGCTTCTAGGGTACGTACGGCAGTAGTCCCGACCGCTATAATTCTTCTGCCAGCTTTTTTAGCCTCATTGATTTTTGCAGCAGTTTCC
>JGI24731J21663_1002694_pt1 | contig 10305 bp, 8 predicted proteins | sample EPASupsiteHSE605_FD_21663 | JGI IMG/M metagenome (IMG submission 21663) | reverse complement strand
CTTGAAGATGGCGTTGAGAACCCTACACAATTTGTAACCACAAGGTTTGGCAACGTACTTGGGTCCAACGGTTCGGTGGTGCCACTATTCAAACGCCAGATAGCAGCAGGTGGGCCCATAACAGTAACCCACAAAGATATTACCCGCTTCTTCATGACCATACCCGAGGCCTGCAGCCTCGTGCTTGAGGCCGGTTGCATGGGACACGGAGGCGAAATCTATATCTTCGATATGGGCGAAGCAGTCAAAATATATGACCTTGCAGAGAAGATGATACGCCTCAGCGGTAAAATCCCGGGCGTAGACATCAAAATCGAAGAGACCGGCCTGCGCCCCGGCGAGAAGCTCTACGAAGAGCTACTCGCGTGCGACGAAAATGCCCTACCAACCCACCATAAGAAGGTGAAAATAGCCAGGGTCCGGAGGTACAGATACTCAGACATAGCCCCAATGATAGACGAGATGAATGAGATAGCTCTCGAACATGTTCACCCTATAGAGGTGGTAAAGAGGCTCAAGGAGCTAATACCCGAATTCATCAGTCAGAATTCCGCAAGATTCGAAGAGCTGGACAAGCTAGAACTATATAAAAATGCTAAACAACCACAATTTATAGATAAATGAAAACGAGAGATTTACTACTAGTGGCGGCGGCAAGCCTCGTACTTGCCTCGTGCGGTTCCACCAAAGGAATTCCCTACCTTACAAACATCGACAATCTGAACCAAAACGACCTGGACAAGAGTGCCAAAATATATGAAGCCAAAATAATGCCCAAAGACATCCTTACAATATCAGTAAATACCACAGTCCCGGAGGCCGCCTCCCCATTCAACCTTGGCTCCAATGCAGGAAGCGGGGTAATAACACAAGGAGGAATAAGCGTTCAAGGAGCAGAGTTGCAAACTTATATTGTTGACAGAGAGGGTAAGATTGACTATCCGGTTATAGGGACAATAAATGTATTGGGGTTAACCCGTGTACAGTTGCAAAATTTAATTAAAAACAGAATACATCCTGAATATATTACTGAGATACCTGTAGTAAATGTCAGGTTCAAGAACTATAAAATTTCAGTACTTGGAGAGGTTGCAAAACCAGGCTCATATACAGTTCAGAATGAACAATGTACAATTTTTGATGCTTTGGCACTTGCCGGCGACCTTACAATATACGGAAAGAGAGATAACATCCTGTTAATTAGGGAGAATGCAGAGGGAAAGAAGAGCGTGACAAGAGTAAACCTGCAAAATGCATCTCTGCTAACTAATCTGAATACATACTATCTTCAGCAGAACGATGTATTGTATGTTGAGCCAAATAAGACTCGATCTAAGTCATCAAATATAGGCGCCGGAGAGACATACGCAATTTCAATAGTTTCTACTCTTATATCTATAACAACTCTGATCCTTACAATTGTAAAAATGAACTAATCAAACTGAATAAATTTATGCAAGAGAACATACACACGAACCGGGCGGTTAACACAGAGGAGAACCCGGAGATAGATCTAAAACAGTTGATTTTCATTTTTTTAAATAAATGGTACTGGTTCGCACTTTCAGTAGCAGTAATGCTTATAGCAGGATACTTCTACCTAAAGATGCAGACACCTGCTTATGAGGCAAAAACATCTGTACTTATAAAGCAGGAACAGAATGCGCCAGAGGAGATGTTTCTGTTACAGGATATGGGGTTAAATATGGGCAAAAACAATATCGATAACGAGATTGGGACATTCAAGTCGCCCGATATGGTTGCCAAGATTGTAAATTTGCTAGAATTACATACAACATATAGATATACAAATCGATACAATTTTTACACGCCGGAATTATATAAAAGCACTCCACTATATGTAAGGTGGGAGGATGTTGAACCAGATAAAATACCAACAACCGTAACTCTTACATTTACACAAAAGAAGGAAGGTCTGAACGTAGATGCAGAATACAGTATGAACGGTGAGAAAATAGACAAAAGCCTTAAGATGGAGTCACTTCCCGGCTATCTGACACTACCAATAGGAAGGTTTTATGTAGCAAGGCAAGATAGTATAAAATTTGAGGACGAACCTCTAACAGTGAGGATATCTAACGCTGTGGCAGTATCTAGGGGTATTATAAGCAGATTGAGCATTACTACAACTACAAAACTCTCATCTCAATTAGATATTACTCTTAAGACAGAGATCAGGAAAAAGGGTGAGGATTTTCTGGCTGCACTTGTAACACAGTACAACAAAGAGGCGGCTGAGGACAAGAACAAGGTTGCTTTCAATACAGCAGTTTTTATTGAAGAGAGGTTGAAAAACATTGCCGATGAGCTGGGTGATGTGGAGTATCAGGTTGAGGCTTTCCGTAAGGAGAATCAGGTAACAGATATTCCAGCTCAGGTTGGGTCATATCTAAGTAAAACAGAGGGTTACGACACAAAACGTCAAGAAATTGAGACTCAGCTTGAACTGATAACCTACATTGAGAACTATATAGCAAAGAACGAAAACAAAAACAAGCTTATACCAAATTTAGGTATCAAGGACCCCGGTCTGGTATCTGTTATAAACAACTACAACGAACTTCTTATTAACAGAGAACGAGTACAGTCCTCCTCAACAGAGACCAATCCTGCCTTAAAGAGCCTAAACTCTCAGGTTAAAAATATGCATGAGAGCATTCGTGCATCACTGGCAAACGAGAAGAACGCCTCTCAAATTGCATTAAGCAACCTGGAGAAGGAGAATACGCTGACAAACACGAAGATAAGAAACATCCCTTCTGTTTCAAGACAATATACCGACATTGTAAGGCAACAGGAGGTTAAGTCTAACCTATTTGTATACCTGCTACAGAAGAGAGAGGAGACAAATCTTACCCAGGCCGGTGTTGCCCCAAAAGCAAAATTGATAGCCAGACCCTACTCTATAGGCAATCAAGTAGAACCAAGAAGACAATTCGTATTTTTACTGACCATAATAATTGGCTTCGCTATTCCGGCTCTAATAATTTTTATGCTAGACTACTTTCAAACAAAGATCGAGGGTATGAAAGACATGGTGAATTTGAAAGATATCAGTGTTATTGGAGATGTGATAAAGGTTGACAATCTCAACGGACATGGATCACTGGTTGTTAAACCTAATGATGACTCTGTTGTAAACGAGATGTTCCGTACCCTTAGAAACAACCTACTGTTTATGCTAAGCGAGAAGGATCAAAATGCTGTTCTTGTGACTTCGACAATAGCAAAAGAGGGAAAAACCTTTGTCGCTGCCAATCTGGCAAGGAGCCTTTCATTAATGGACAAGAGGGTACTACTGCTTGGTGCAGACATAAGGAACCCTCAGTTATCTAATGTGTTGTCTATACCTAAAAGAGAGAATGGTTTTTCATCATACCTTGCCGGTATTGTACAGGACCATAATGAGCTGATTGAACAGGTAGAACCAAATTTATATGTCCTTCAGACAGGTCCAATTCCTCCCAACCCAAATGAACTCCTATCCAAGAGGAGAACTGGCGACCTAATCAATATGTTGAAGAAGGAATTTGACTATGTTGTTATTGACAGTGCACCTGTAGGTGTTGTTTCAGACACCCTTTTGCTTTCTAAATATGCAGATGCAAGTATATATGTTGTAAGGGAAAATTATTCAGAGAAAGACACCATAAGCTTCATTAACAACATGGTGCAGGACAAGAGGCTAAAGAATGTAGCAGTGGTACTTAATCAGGCAACAGCTCAAAATGCGCAAGGGAGATATAAATATGGCTATAAGTATTCTTACAGATACAGATATGGATATGCACAAGGCTATAGCAAAAGAGAAAATTAGAATCAAGCATTTTGATTTATTAAAATATTTGTCTATTTTAGCATTGTTATTGAGCAATAAACATACTCAAACTTATGCTGGAAAGCCTTGTAACATCCAAAACACGTATAAAATTGTTGATAAAATTTTTTATCAACAGCAATACAACAGCTTACCTTCGAAATTTATCTGCTGAGTTTGGGGAGAGTACAAATGGTATCCGTCAGGAATTAAACCGTTTTGAAGATGCAAAATTGCTTGAATCAAAAGTTGAACACAATAAAAAACTATATAAGGCTAATACAACACACCCATATTATAAAGATATGCACCACCTGCTTCTTAAATATGTGGGAATTGAGGAGATTGTAGAAAGCGTTGTTCAACATATAGGTGACTTAGAAAAAGGATACATAATAAACGACTTCGCTCAAGGGAATCCGGGCAATGTTTTGGATCTTCTTTTGGTTGGCAAAAATTTCGATTACGAGTACTTAAGCAAACTAGTAAGAAAAGCTGAAGAAAATGTATCCTTCAAGATACGATACATAGCTGTCTCACCCGACGAAGCTGCACAATATATCCCCGACAAGACCAGATCTCTACTAGTATGGTCTGCCGGGGATAATTTTATTTAGTGTCGTTGAGCTATCGCTAATAAGCTAGAGAAGGCCATTCCCGATGGGACTGACCAGGATTTTTTCGTCATACATCATACAACTAATTTATCCACAATGTCTTCACACAAAATTCTAATAACCGGCGGTGCAGGTTTTATTGGCTCAAATCTATGCGAATACTTCCTCAGAAAGGGTCACTATGTAACCTGTTTAGACAATCTTTCAACAGGATATAGAAAAAACATGGCTGAATTTTTCAATCATCCAAATTTTAAATTTATCGAGGGAGATATCAGAGACATAAGTACTTGCAAGGAATCTGTTAAGGGAACAGATTATGTCATGCACGAGGCTGCATTAGGTTCTGTTCCACGCTCTATTAATGATCCAATCGCTACCAATCAAGTAAATATTGATGGATTTCTTAATATGTTGACTGCTGCTCGCGATGCAAATGTTAAGCGATTTATTTATGCTGCCTCTTCTTCTACTTATGGAGATTCAAAAATACTTCCTAAAGTAGAAGAAAATATTGGAAAGCCTCTCTCCCCGTATGCAGTTACAAAATATGTAAATGAACTTTATGCCGAAGTTTTTGCCAAAACCTATGGAATGGAATGTGTTGGACTAAGGTATTTCAATGTATTTGGGCAAAGGCAAGATCCAAATGGTGCCTATGCAGCGGTCATTCCTCTTTGGGTTAAACAGATGATAAACGGAGAGAGCCCCATCATTAATGGNAACGGTGAATACTCNAGAGATTTTACATATATTGCAAATGTTATTGATGCAAACGAGAAGTCAATGTTAACACCCNGCAAAGACCTTGTAAATGGAGATGGAATCATAAATCAGGTNTTTAATATTGCCTANGGAGGGAATACAACCCTAAAAGATCTTTTTGTAATTTTAAGAGATAACCTTGCCCGTTTTAGGCCAGATATAAATTCAATAGAACCAATCTACGGACAATACAGGTCTGGAGATATCCCTCACTCACAAGCATCTGTGGATAAGGCAAAAAAGATGATTAATTATAATCCGGAATTTAGTGCTCCAGAGGGATTTTCCCTTGCTTGTGATTGGTATTGGAATAATCTTAAGTAATATCTTTCTATGTTGTTCAATTCTATAGAATTTTTAATTTTCATTCCTATAGTTTTTACTGTTTACTGGTTTATTCTTAATAAGTCTTTAACCCTGCAGAATCTATTTATAGTCATCATTAGCTATGTTTTTTATGGCTGGTGGGATTTTAGATTTCTTGGATTGATGGCATTAACAACGTTACTTTCCTATTTAAGTGGGTTGCTCATTAAAAAATTCTCTAGTAATAGGGCCCGGCAAAAACTGGTAAGCACTCTAAATGTTCTAATAAATTTAGGCATATTAGGATATTACAAATATTTTAATTTTTTTGCTGAAAGCCTCGAAGAATTACTCATAAGTATCGGTTATAAACCTGACTGGATTACTTTAGATATAATTCTGCCTGTAGGGATTAGTTTTTATACTTTTCAGGCTTTAAGTTATTCGATTGATGTATTTAATAAAAAAATTGAACCAACAAGAGATATCGTATCTTTTTTCGCTTATGTTAGTTTTTTTCCACAATTAGTTGCAGGACCAATCGAACGTGCAACTAATCTACTTCCGCAATTTTATAAAAAAAGAAATTTCAATTATACGGATGCTAGAGATGGACTGCGTCAAATTTTATGGGGTTTTTTTAAAAAAATGGTTATTGCGGATAATTGTTCTCAAATAGTTAATGAGATTTTCTCCAACTATCAAAATATTAACTCCAGTGGGTTATTTATTGGTGGGGTTTTATTTGCATTTCAAATTTATGGTGATTTTTCCGGGTATTCCGATATTGCTATAGGTCTCGCAAAATTATTTGGAATTCATATTATGAATAACTTTAATTTTCCATATTTCTCAAGAAATATTGCAGAATTCTGGAAAAGATGGCATATATCTTTGACAACCTGGTTTCGTGATTATCTCTATATCCCTCTTGGAGGTAGTAGATTAGGCAAATACATAACGATTCGTAACACACTGATTATATTTATTGTTAGTGGTATTTGGCATGGTGCAAACTGGACATTTGTAATTTGGGGTTTATATAATGCATTGCTTTTCCTCCCTTTATTATTAGTGAATAAAACTAAAATCCATAAAGAATCGATTGCATATAATCGCTTTTTTCCTTCACTAATTGAAATAGTCCAAGTTTTGTTTACGTTTTTTTTAGTAGTAATTGGTTGGATTTTTTTTAGATCAAGTTCTGTTGATGTTGCATTTGATTATATCTCGAGAATTTTCTCATTTGATATATTTGAGATACCACATATTCCAGGATCAAAAAAAATACTCTTTTATTCTTTGTTTTCAATTTTTTTCATGTTGGTTTTCGAATGGTCTTGCAGAACAAAACAATTTGGTTTTGACATAAAGGCGATTATCAGCAATCGAAAAGTAAGATGGTGTGCTTATATTCTAGTGATTTGGTTAATCTTAGAATTGGGGGGTACTCAACAATCGTTTATATATTTTCAATTCTGATATGAATAATTTTTTAAAAGAATTGTTTCTTTTCTTTATGCTTTTAGCAATCTCCCTATTTATGCTAATTGGCTTTTTTTATTATATTTTCGGAGAAATATCATATAAAATACCAAACGATAAAAATATATTGATAATTGGTGATTCGCATACAGAATGTTCTATTGACGACAGTATATTTAGTAGATCAGTAAATATATCACAGTCTGGAACTCCATACTATTATTCATATATTAAACTAAAGAAATTCATGTCCGAAAATAAATCCATAGACACGGTTCTTTTATCTATACATCCAGGTGTGATAGGCAAAAGTATTGATAGCGTATGGGTTTATAATAGTAATAATATTACTTGGAAGGTTAGTTCGGTTTTTAATTTAATACACAAAACTGACTTTGAACCATTTCTCTTTAATATTGATTTCTATTTAGCATTTTTAAAAATTCCAATTAACAACATTCAAACTTTATCTCAATTACTCCTTTCTAAACAGTTCAATTATAAGTCAACAAACATTGGGGCCTATAATAAAAACTTAAATAATAACTTAAAAGAAAATTTAAAAAAAATAAACAATAGAAAAATGGACGATGGTGAAATTATAAGTCCTTCATTAATACAAAGAGAATATATCGAAAGGATTATCCGATTTTGTAATGATAGAAACACCACAATAATACTTATTTCTACACCTGTTTATAATCCAAATCGATTTTACAATCCGAATATTGTCATAAATTATCTGAAAGACATTAATTTAAAAATTAAACTTTCTGATTACTCCCGTTTACCGTTGGATGATAGCTGTTTTGCAGATATATCACATTTAAATTATAAAGGAGCTCAAATGTTTAGCTCATATTTGAATACTAATGGAATAATAATAACTAATGAAATACAATAGAAATGAATGGCAAAGTATTAGTCACAGGGGCTGACGGCTTTATCGGGTCACATCTGACCGAAATGTTGTTGGAAAAAGGTTATTCTGTAAGAGCACTATGCTATTATAACTCCTTTAACAGTTGGGGTTGGCTGGAGGGAAATAATCATTCTAAACTGGAAGTAGTTTTAGGCGATATCCGAGATCCAAATTTTTGCAAGCAAATCACAAAAGGTATTGATCTGATCTTTCATCTGGCTGCTCTAATTGCAATTCCATATTCCTATAATGCCCCAGACAGTTATGTTGAAACTAACATAAAGGGTACGTTGAATATTTGCCAGGCAGCTAAAGAAAATGGGACAAGGCGCATACTTATTACTTCAACTTCGGAAGTATACGGCACTGCACAATATGTTCCTATCGATGAGAAGCATCCTAAACAACCGCAATCACCATATTCTGCAACTAAGATTGCGGCTGACGCTATTGCACTTAGTTTCTACAATTCATTTAACCTGCCGGTTATAATTGTAAGACCCTTTAACACATATGGCCCCAGACAATCAGCTCGTGCAATAATTCCAACAATTATCACTCAAATCGCAAGTGGGATTAAAGAAATCAAATTAGGAGATTTGAGTCCCACTCGTGACTTTAATTATGTTAAAGATACATCTAAAGGATTTATTGAGCTATCAAATTGCGATTTAGCTGTTGGTCAAGAAGTTAACATTGCAAGCAATTATGAAATTTCGATGCGCGACACTTTTGAACTTATAGCAAAAATAATGAACTCAGATGTTAAATTCATTGAAGACTCACATCGTATACGTCCTATACATTCTGAAGTATTCAGGCTATGGGGAGATAATGGTAAAATTAAAGAATTAACAGGATATAATCCATCTTACTCAATTGAAGATGGTATTCGAGAAACAATAAAATGGTTCGTAAATAAAGAGACCTTAGCTAAATATAAATCAGATTTATACAATGTATAAAGATTTTGTAAAATTTGCCCATCGACTATATGGCACAGAGGATATTATACCCCTTCATGCCCCAGTTTTCGTAGGGAACGAAAAGAAATATCTTAACGAATGTATTGATAGTACATACGTTTCAAGTTTAGGTAAATATGTTGATCGATTCGAAGAAATGATGCAGAATTACACAGGGGCAAAAAAAGCCGTAGTTTGTGTCAACGGAACTAATGCGCTCCATTTGGCGATGCTGCTAGTTGGTGTTGAAAGGGACGATGAGGTTATTACACAAGCATTAACATTTATTGCCACTTGTAATGCAATAAGTTATATTGGTGCGCACCCCATTTTTATTGATGTTGATTTAGATACTATGGGCCTCTCTCCCACTGCAATGGAAAATTGGTTGATTAAAAATTCTGAATTAAAGGGGATCTCTTGTTACAATAAAAAAACAGGAAGAAGGATTAAGGCTTGCGTTCCTATGCATACATTCGGACATCCTGTACATTTGGATGAATTAGTTGAGCTATGCGAGAAGTATCATATTGAATTGGTTGAAGATGCTGCGGAAAGTCTGGGTAGCTTTTACAAAGGGAAGCATACCGGAACATTTGGGAAAGTTGGAGCAATAAGTTTCAATGGGAACAAGACTATAACCACCGGTGGTGGTGGCATGCTTCTTTTCCAAGATGAAGAGTTGGGAAAATTTGCCAAACATATAACAACACAAGCTAAAGTACCACATAGATGGGAATTTGCACATGATCATATCGGATACAACTACCGCATGCCAAATATTAATGCAGCATTAGGATGTGCACAAATGGAGAATCTGGATAGATTTCTGAAAAGCAAGCGTGCTATTGCCGAAGAATACAAATTATACTTCAATCAGTATCCTGATATTAATTTTTTTGTCGAGCCAAATGACTGTAAATCTAATTATTGGCTTAATGTTATCATATTAAAAGACAAAGAAACTCAAAAAGAATTTTTACAATACACCAATGATAATGGGGTAATGACTCGTCCTATATGGTCGTTGATAAATAAGCAACCTATGTTTTCATCATGTCAGACAGATGCCATTTTAAATTCAATGTGGTTAGAAGAAAAAGTGGTTAACATACCAAGCAGTGTGATACTATGAAACAAACTAAAAATCTGATTCTAGTTGGTGGTGGAGGCCATTGTAAATCTGTAATTGATGTAGCTGAAAGTGCAGGATATACAATATTGGGTATTCTTGACACATCCGAAAATGTCGGAAAGAAAATTCTCGGATACCCAATTATTGGAACTGATGATAACATTTCTGAATATATAGATCACGCATTATTTATTGTTACAATTGGTCATATCAAAGATGCAAGACTTCGAATAAATATTCATGATAGAATAATGCTCTCAGGAGGTAATCTG
>JGI24731J21663_1002693_pt1 | contig 10314 bp, 10 predicted proteins | sample EPASupsiteHSE605_FD_21663 | JGI IMG/M metagenome (IMG submission 21663) | reverse complement strand
ATTATTGGAACAGGTAGCCGGATGGTAGGAAAAGTTCATTATTTTTGTAGAAAGTATAAAATAATGATTCAATGAAAAATATTGTTGCCAAGATAAATCAGGTTCATCCCCTTTCCGATGAAGCGCTGAATGCGCTCGTTTCAGCCATGGAGGTGAGGTATTATCCCAAGAATACGTGTATTGTTCATTCTGGCACGACCGACCGTATGGTCTATTTCATTGAAGAAGGCATCACCCGGTCGGTATTCCACCACGACGGGAAAGATACGACCACCTGGTTCAGCAAGGAGGGTGATGTTACGTTCGGCATGGATTCGTTATATTACAACAGGCCATCGATAGAGAGTATCGAAACACTGGAGGAGTGTAAAATGTATGTCATCCCCATCGACACGTTGAACGAACTGTACGAAACATACATCGACATTGCCAACTGGGGAAGAATCCTGCATCAGGATGTGAACAAAGAGCTCAGCCATATTTTTGTCGACAGGCTGCAACTGCCTCCCAAAGAGAGGTACGAGAACTTCATGCAACGATATCCCGGACTTATCAACCGGGTAAAGCTAAAATATGTGGCCGTCTTTCTGGGTATCTCCATCTATACCCTCAGCCGCATACGTTCGCAGAAGTAACGGCAAAAACACAAGAAAACCTTATGATCAAATAACTAACATATAGTATATTTGCATAGTATTATGAAAACACATTCTTCTCTAGTTGAAATATCTACATTATGAAAAAGATTTTATGCTTATTAGCCTTACTTATCAGTATTACATCTCTTGCAGCCGAAAGAGTAACCATTTGGCCAAATGGTAAAATGCCTCATAAACAAGAGCATCAGATTGCAGCTATGACCGACGAAGTTGCCCAAACACAATTTAATGCAGATAAGAATAGAATAGCTTACCTGGAATGGTATGATGCTCCGGATAAAAAAGTACATAATGGAGGATGTATGATTCTCATTTCAGGAGGAGCTTATGGATCATGTTGTGATGTGGATCTTATTAAACTGTGGAAGGAAAAATTTACTAAGTTGGGATTTCAATGTGTAAACCTTGTCTATAGAACTCCCAGACCTGTAGGGCTTCCTATTTATCAAACGGCATGGGAAGATGGACAACGTGCTGTGCGTAAAGTAAGAAGTGAAGCTGCAAAGCGCGGATTTAATCCAGAAAAGATTGGTGTTATTTCAATGTCGGCCGGTTCACATTTAGCTTTATTGCTGGCAACTAGTTCTCTAACTTCTGCTTATGAAAAAGTCGATCAAATCGATGAAATACCTTGTCATATTAATTGGGCTATTGTTAATGCTCCAGCCTATGGCACTACTGATGCAGAAACAGGTATTCCTTCTAGTCGTCAAGGATATGGAACAGATGTGAAGTTAAGCAGTATTTTTAAATTTGACCACTATACCTGTCCAATGAGTCTTCATCACGGAGGAAAAGATATTTATGCTTCACAAACTTCTACATTAGTTTATCGCCAATTAAGACGAATGAATATTCCTGCAGAACTACATCTATATGCTGATAAAGATCATGGTGCTTATGGACTTGAAAGAGGTGTTGAATTTATGCAACAGATGGGTTATATAGGTAAATTATCAGACGAAATAGAATTGATGAAACGATATCCTTCCGACGAAAATCGCAGTAATTATACGAAGATAAATGTTTGGCCAGAAGGAAAGACACCTAATTTTCAGCCAGATCAATGTACTGCATATTTGGAGTGGCATATGCCAAAAAATCTAAAGACAAAAGCTATACAAATTATTTACTCGGGTGGAAGCTATGAGGGTAATGATCCTGATGGCTTTGAAGTAGCTCCAGCTCGTCGATATCTAAATGAAATGGGAATGGCAGTAGTAACCTTAAAATATCGTACGCCCAGACCTAAAACCGATTTATCTAAACATACTACTGCTTGGCAAGACTTACAACGTACAATTAGAATAGTACGAAACGAAGCCGCAAAACGAGGACTTGACCCTGATAAAATAGGAATTATGGGTAGTTCTGCCGGTGGACATTTAACTTTGATGGGTGTTACTTCATCTTTACATAACTCTTACTTGCCGGTTGATGATATTGATAAGCTTCCTTGCAATGTACAATGGGGAGTTGGTATTTATCCTGCCTATGCACTTACCGATGGTGCAGAACAACCAAATATTGGTAAGGGTAATGATGATAGTGCTATACTGGTCCCCGAATTCTCTTTTGATTTGAAGACTGCTCCTATGTTATTTATTCATGGAGATTCTGACGGATGGTCTGCTATGAACTCCGTAAAGATTTGGGAAAAGATGTTACAAATGGGTATTCAGAGCGAACTTCATACGTTAGCTACCCGTGACCATTGTTTCCAATTTAAAGCATCTCCGGGAACAGGAAGTTATACATACCTGGAACGTATATGGGAATTCCTTTCTGCAAAAGGTTTTAATAAATAAGTTTAGTTCCGTATACGACTCTATTTTAAGAAGCCGTCAATAGTAAAAACAAGAATAGATAATACTATATTTCTCAATTATTTGTTCAGGAAATGACTATTTATCTTCTGTAGGCATCTTTTAAGAGAATCATATAATGCTATTATTGGTCTTGGTTTATAGGTTTGCTCTTTTGGCTGTAAATAGATAATGCGGCATATCGATGCCGCGGTAATGCTTTGTCCACGTCTCAGTGATCGTCATGTCATTTCTCAGCGCTACGTTTTGAGAGGGGGTATTGGTATCTCTTATAATGGAACAGACTTCGTCCGCATCGAGTTTTGTGAAAGCAAATTCCTTGCACGCTCTTGCTGCTTCTGTTGCGTAGCCTTTATGCCAGTAAATCCGTTGAAACAAATAGCCTATTTCCAGCACCTGTCTACCGCACCAGGGTTGCATGGTAAGTCCGCACTGCCCAATCATTTCATTTGTTTCCTTCAGCACAACTGCCCACAGACCGAATCCGTATTCCTGATAGCGTTTAACCTGTCGGTCGAGCCAATCTTGTGTCTCGGCATCGGTAAATGCACCGTTATACGCATGCATTGTTTCTTCATCTTGCAGTATCCGGCTTAATGCCTTATAATCTGATTGATTCATTTCACGCAGATACAACCTTTCGGTTTCCAATATATTTGTCTCCATCTATAGCTCGCTTAATAGTATTGAACGACAGGATAAGAACTTTGCTTGTTGCCTATTCTGAATTTTAGGGCAAAAATACGAATTTCTTCCCTAATGAAAAGGAGTGAAATTGATTATATCTTTGACCTTTCATAATTATATAGCTGATGTTTCAAAGATATAATATTGGTTGGCGAAAGTATATACTTTTTGTCTGACAAGTATATACTTTTCGACCAATAAGTATATACTTATTGGCGAACAAGTTACCGCAACTAATTACTAAAACGGGTTTACATGAAATGACCTACAATAGTAATTTTGCAAATTATCCTTCACTTCCTTCACCTTTTGAGCTAACAAATATACTGTAAGCGCATTACACAAATTTTATCCGGAATTATCCTTCACCTTATTGGGAATATCCTTCACCTTTTGCCCGATATCCTTCACCATTCAGGAGATTTCCTTCACCTTGGGATGATTTTTTGCCGATAATAAATTAATGTTGCCAGCGTGGCAGGTGACAGATGCCGGGGATCTGTCATTAGCTATCTCTCACTTCCAAAATCCGCTTCCACAAAGGGATTTCATTCAATTAGTGGCAGGTGACAGATGTTCTCTGAAAAAGTTGCGTACTAATTTATTAATTCTGATATTTAGCACCTAAATTTACACTCTGATGAAAAAATATAGTTGTTATCCTGTTCTCGTGCTATTTATAAGTTTTGTTTCTGTGCTTACCAGTTGGGGGCAACAAGTTGATTATATGGCCGATTATGCCAGGGCTCCCCGATTTAAGGCGTTGATTTATTATACCCGTCAGGCCGAGGAGGCGCATGTTCAATTTGCCGAACAGGCTGTCGACTTCTTTAAACGGCTTAATTACGGGGATGGCTTTATTTTGGATGTCTCCACCGATTTCTCCGCCTTTGATTATAACAAACTAAGGGAATATAACGTGATTATCATGCTAAACAGCACGCCATCCAATCCGGACGAACGAAGGCTTTTTCAGCTATATATGGAAAATGGTGGTGGCTGGATGGGGTTTCATGCAGCAGCTTATAATGATAAGAACACCAACTGGCCCTGGCTGGTGGATTTTCTTGGCGGAGGAGTATTTAATTGCAACAACTGGCCTCCCCAACCTGTAAAGGTACGGGCAGATAACTCCGCTCACCCGGTTACCGGGAATTTGCCTGCATCTTTTGTGGTGCCCGAAAGCGAATGGTACCAATGGTATCCGAGTCCCCGTGATAATAAGGATGTAGACGTACTATTGAGCATCACCGCCGACAACTATCCGTTGGGTATCAAAGATGTGGTGAGATCCGGAGATTTCCCCATCGTGTGGACCAACAAGAGGTACCGGATGATCTATTTAAACATGGGGCACGGAGATCTTGAATTTACGGATGCCACTCAGAAACTATTGTTTGTAAATGCTTTTCGTTGGGTAGTTGCCTCATCCAAAGAGGGAGATCCTTTCGTTACCCGAAACTAGTGATCAGGCGATTCAGCGTCGTTAGCGGGGGTGAACATCCTACGTTTTGGGGGAAAAGAAAAAAAGCACCCAGGAGTGGAGCCCCCCAAATGCCTTATTTTTCAGTGTAGCGAGACCCGGGATTGAACCGGGGACCTCATGATTATGAATCATGCGCTCTAACCAGCTGAGCTATCTCGCCATCATTTTCATTTTGATGGTGCAAAAGTAGAGCTTTATTTTATAATATGCAACAGTTTGAAGAAAAAAAATCCGCTGTTTTAGATACTTCTCAGTTAAGACTCTAATACATAAGTGTTTTTTACTGTTTAAAATTAGGATTCATTCAATTCTTTTATGTATCTTGCTCCGCATAAAACAGATGAACCTGATGAAGAAGGAGAAGTTTCATATTGAATACATTTTTGATAAAGTTTCGCAACGAAGTTTGTGGAATCATCTTACTACACCGCCGGGATTATCAGCTTGGTTTGCCGACGACGTAATCATCGACGATTCTCTTTATACTTTTAAGTGGGATAAAACAGAAGAACGGGCGTTGGTTGTTTCCATGAAACCCGAAACAAGCATCCGTTACAGGTGGGAAGACGAAGAAGATGAATCGGTTTATTTTGAATTTATCATTCACAGCATAGAGCTTACCGGTGGCACAGCGCTGGAAATTACAGACTTTTCTGAACCTGCGGACAAGAGCGACTCAATAAGTTTATGGGATACACAAGTAGAAGAGCTTAAACGGACTCTGGGCATTTAGCGTAGTTTCACAATAAGAAATGACATTTGTATCGTTTTTTGCACTACTTTTGTCCATTCAACCTGAATAGGCAATGTTTCGAGCAAAACGATTATATACATTTATGCTACAGACTTTTCTGCCATTGTTTGCAATGACATTTGGCATCTGTCTGTTTATTGTACTTATGCAATTTTTGTGGAGGTACATTGATGATTTGGTGGGAAAAGGACTGGAGCTCCCCGTTCTGGCCGAGTTGTTCTTTTATGCCGGACTATTCATGGTTCCCACGGCTTTACCTCTGGCTATCCTCCTGGCTTCGTTAATGACTTTTGGTAATCTTGGCGAACGACTGGAATTGCTGGCTATGAAGGCTGCAGGAATCTCCCTTACTCACATTATGCGTCCACTGATAATTACTCTGTTGATTGTTAGCGCGACAGCTTTTGTTTTTCAAAACAACATCATGCCTGTGGTGCAGGTTAAATTATTCTCCCTTCTCTTTTCCATGCGCGAGAAATCGCCCGAACTTGATATTCCGGAAAGTACGTTCTATAATGGGATTACCGGGTTTAACGTGTATGTAAAAGAAAAAGACAATAAGACCGGGCTTCTTAAAGACATGATGATATACGATTATTCGGAAGGGTTCAACAACGCCCGGGTAATTGTAGCCGACTCAGGAAGGCTGAAAACATCGGCCGATAAAATGTTTCTGGTACTCTCGCTCTATAACGGCGAATCGTTCGAAAACCTGAAAAGTCAGGGGTCGTCCGATATTACCACTGCCGTTCCTTACCGAAGAGAATCCTTCGGGTACCGGGAAGTGCTTATCGAGTTTAATGCCAACTTCACCCGTACAGACGAGTCGTTCATGCAAAATATGTATGTCGGAAAGAATCTGAAGGATCTTCGGACCTCCATCGATTCCATGACTCTGCGTATAGACAGCGTTAAAATGGATAACGCGCGAACCATCTATGAGTTTTCCTATAAAAAATCGTTCAGCGCCGAACGGTTGGCAAAGATGAAAGCCGGAGCAGACACTGTAATGCTTGCCGATGCAGGAAAGAAAAATGCTTCGCTGGCATTAAATTTCGACAGCTTATATACTGTTTCTTCGCCGGCAACAAAAGCTTCTTTACTGGGAAGAGCCAAATCGGCGGTGGAATCCATAAAAGCAGATTATTACTTCAGAGCTTCTACGCTCGAAGATGATGCATACAAAATACGCCGTCATATTATTGAATGGCATAAAAAGTTTACCCTATCCTTTGCTTGCCTCGTGTTCTTCTTTATCGGTGCTCCTCTGGGGGCAATTATACGGAAAGGGGGACTGGGTACGCCTGTGGTTATTTCGGTAATATTGTTTATCATATACTATATTATCGATAACGTTGGTTTCAAAATGGCACGCAGTGGTGTATGGGAAGAGTGGGAAGGAATGTGGCTAAGCTCGGCTGTATTGGCTCCTCTTGGCATATTCCTTACGTACAAAGCAGCCCACGATTCGGTAATACTTAACGCGGATACCTATATCAACTGGTTCAAAAAATTAGTCGGAAAAGGCGAAAGCAGAAAGATTGAAAGAAAAGAAGTGATCATGACTCCTCCGGATTACAGCAATGTGTTGGAGCGTATCGACAACCTGACGGGACTTAGCGCATCATTTCTCGAATCGAACAAATCCCGTGTGGGTTACATCTCCTTCTGGAGAAAAGGAGGAAAAAACAAAGAGGCCGTATTGATTGCCTCGTTATTGGAAGGTATCGTGGAAGAATTAGCAAATTCGGAACATATATTGCTGCTTAACAAGCTTATGGATTACCCCTATCTTAACGGGTATAGCAAACGAAGAGAAGCTCTTTCTGATACGTTGAATCTCATTATTGCGATTGTACTTCCTTTAGGTGTACCTTTCTATTTCTTTGAAATGTACAACCGAAAGTTACTAATCCACGACATCAAAGTGGTACAAAAGATAAGCGTTGAGGTAAAACAGATTATTATTGAAAACATTCAAGCAAAACAAATATGAGCGAGATTAAATTAAACACCATCGAAGAAGCGATAGAAGATTTCCGCGAAGGAAAGTTTTTAATTGTTGTAGACGATGAAGATCGCGAAAATGAAGGCGACTTTATTGTTGCCGCCGAAAAGATAACCCCCGAAAAGGTTAACTTCATGCTCACGCACGGACGTGGTGTATTATGTGCACCAATTACAGAAGAACGTTGTCGTGATCTTGAACTTGATATGCAGGTTACGACTAACACATCTCTCCTTGAAACTCCTTTTACCGTAACGGTAGACCTGTTAGGCGGAGGATGTACAACAGGCGTTTCCATGTTTGATCGTGCCCAAACCATTTTGGCTTTGGCAGATCCTAAAACAAAACCTTCGGATCTGGGACGTCCCGGTCATGTTAATCCCCTTCGCGCCCGTTCACGTGGTGTATTGCGCCGTTCAGGCCATACAGAAGCGGCTGTCGACCTGGCTCGTCTGGCTGGTTTACACCCTGCCGGAGCGTTAATTGAAATAATTAACGAAGACGGCACCATGGCTCGTCTGCCCGAATTAATGGAAGTATCTATGAAATTTGATATCAAGATTATTTGCATAAAGGATCTGATAGCTTACCGATTGAAGACCGAATCGATTGTTGATAAGGGCGAAGAGGTAGACATGCCAACAGAATATGGTCATTTCCGGTTAATTCCTTTCCGTCAGAAAAGTAATGGCCGCGAACATATCGCTCTTATTAAGGGTGAATTTACAAAAGACGAACCTATTCTGGTTCGCGTACACTCCTCTTGTGCTACAGGTGATATCTTTGGATCTATGCGTTGCGAATGTGGCGAACAGCTTCACAAGTCGATGCAGCTTATAGAGAAAGAGGGAAAAGGTGTGGTTGTTTACCTGAATCAGGAAGGTCGCGGTATTGGTCTGATGGAAAAGATCAAAGCGTATAAATTGCAGGAAAATGGTCTGGATACGGTAGATGCCAACGTTCATTTGGGTCACCAGCCCGACGAGCGCGACTATGGCGTGGGTGCACAGATCTTACGCTCTATCGGTGTAACAAAAATGAGATTGATTACCAACAACCCGATTAAACGAATCGGACTGGAGGCTTACGGACTTCATATTGTAGAAAATATACCCATGGAAATTAAGCCAAACGAGTACAATGCTTTCTATATGAGAACAAAGAAGGAACGTATGGGTCACATATTGCACAATATCAAATAATTGTCAATAAGTTGCACAATTAGATTCAATTGTTTATTTTTGTCACGATAATACAAAACAATCAATACAAATAGAATTGGTATGACACAAGTTTCAGATCGTTTAGCAAGTTTATCGCCATCGGAAACACTGGCGATGTCTCAGAAGAGTAACGAACTTAAGGCTCAGGGAATCGATGTAATTAACCTAAGTGTAGGTGAACCTGATTTCTATACACCTGATCATATTAAGGAAGCGGCTAAAAAAGCAGTAGACGATAATTACTCGTTCTATTCTCCCGTTCCCGGTTATCTTGATTTACGTAAAGCAATCGTTGCCAAGTTGAAAAATGAAAACGGTCTGACATACACTACAAATCAGATTATCGTTTCTGGTGGTGCCAAACAATCTGTTTGTAATGTATTGCTAAGCATTATCGGTCCGGGCGACGAAGTAATTGTGCCGGCTCCTTATTGGGTTAGCTACGTTGAAATGGTGAAACTTGCCGAAGGTACGAATGTAGTTATTTCTGCAGGTATCGAACAGGACTTTAAGATTACTCCTGCTCAGCTGGAAGCTGCCATCACTCCTAAATCAAAAGCAATCATACTTTGCTCTCCCTCTAATCCTACCGGAAGCGTATACAGCAAGGAAGAATTAGCCGGATTGGCAGAAGTACTGGCCAAATATCCCAACATTATCATCCTTTCGGACGAGATCTACGAACACATTAACTACGTGGGCAAACACGAAAGTATTGCTCAGTTCGAGTCTGTACGTGATCGTGTTGTTGTTATCAATGGTGTTTCCAAGGCATATGCCATGACTGGCTGGCGTATTGGTTTCATCGCTGCTCCTCTTTGGATTGCCAAAGCTTGTAACAAGCTTCAGGGACAATACACTTCTGGTCCTTGTTCTGTTGCACAGAAGGCTGCCGAAGTGGCTTTCTCCGGCGATCAGTCTTGCGTTGAAGAGATGCGTCAGGCATTCCTTCGCCGCCGCGATTTGGTTGTAAAATTGAGCCAGGATATTCCGGGTATCAAAGTAAATGTTCCTCAGGGAGCTTTCTATTTATTCCCTGAAGTTAGTTCGTATTACGGCAAAAGCGCGGGCGACCGTACCATCAACGATGCAGGCGATTTGGCTATGTATCTTTTGGAAGTTGGTCACGTTGCCACTGTTGGCGGCGCAGCCTTCGGCGCACCCGAATGCATTCGCTTCTCTTATGCCACATCAGACGAAAACCTGATTGAAGCTATCAAACGAATCAAGAACGCATTGGCCGCTTTAAAATAAGTCAATAAGACAATCAACAATAATAAAGCCTGGATCTCCTTTGTGAGATTCAGGCTTTTTTTATATCCAAAGCGGGACATCCGGTAAACAGTTACAAACGATATATAGCTAAATAGAAAGGGCTGTCTCTATAGCGAGACAGCCCTTTGCTTGTTATACTTGTTGGTTAATTATCAAAAGTTTCCTTTTTGAACATCCCACCACAGACGAGTACCAATATTATCGGCACCACCTAACAAGGTAACACCCGAAGCAACACCAGCAGGGTTATTGTTGCGTTCGTCAAGACAGAAAGGCAGACGTTTGATGAAATCGCCTTCTGCTACTAAACCAGCACTGCGGTTTTCTACAATCGGGAACAACTTGGGATAACCAGTACGACGGAATTCGCTCCATGCTTCCTGACCTTCGGGGAAC
>JGI24731J21663_1002689_pt1 | contig 10323 bp, 7 predicted proteins | sample EPASupsiteHSE605_FD_21663 | JGI IMG/M metagenome (IMG submission 21663) | reverse complement strand
AAAACCTAATTATCGAACATATTATTTGGTAGCTTCCATCAGCTGATATGGTTTTGACCTTAAATTGATGATCCACAATTAAGTTTTCGTGACACTAGTTGCTGCTTCTCAGATAGCGGCGTGTTAGCTTTCGAGACTTGTGTTTTTGGATTTTCTGCCATTGATATACCACCCACATATTTTCCCAATAATAATTAGCCGTCACCACAAATATGTAGGTGGCAGTACTTAAAGCAAATCTAGACTTTAATATACTTGATTGAAATTCTACCGAAGAAGTTATACATCTACTCACCGATTTCCAACCTTACCTGATTTTGACATTCAAACTGAACGGCTTTTCTGCCAGAGCTTTAATACCTCAAAAAAGATTAAAGTACCCGTCTTACCTAGTCCTCAACTAGCCTAAGAACGAGCCATCGGCTTCGTCCTTCCCTCGCAGGCGAAGAAAGCACCCCCACGATGCAGAATATCATGAACAGGATAAACGCATAGTGCAGGCCTGTAACAAACCGAGATAATTTTCGGGTGTAATCATTACGGGGCCGACAACAATCGCAACGATCAAAAAGGCCCTGATCACACCTCTCCGCGACCGATGGAAAGTTGAAGTCGCAAATGAGCCTTAAATGGATGTGCAGGGCAATATTCTGGACCACGAGTACAGGATTGAAGCCTGGAGGGAAAAGGCCTGCAATTGTCTCCGGCTTTTTTAATTGCTCTTATCTACTGGAATTTCGTATTTGGACTCGGAGGTGTGCTGCTTTCCATACCTCTTACAATTGTTTTGAAGATTTTACTTGAGAGTTTTGAGGAAACAAAGTGACTGGCCAGATTAATGGGTCCAGCAGAAGATATAGAGGAGAGGGAAATAAACGACGAGTGAGGATAAGAAAAAAGGAAATTGGAAAAACGAGAAAGTACTTTGAAGTCACTGAGGATGGTGGAAAACTGGTTAAATCCGTCTTCTCGTTTTCCTGCCGGTTAGTCTTAAATTTAATTTTTATATGCTCGTTTATATATATTCTAAATTTTATATATCTTTTGTATATAATACTGCTGTGACTGTTTTTTTGCTTGCAGAGTTCTTGATCAAGGAGATTAGGAAGCTTATGAAGGTTCCATAGCTAATTCATGTGACCACCTGTTACCTGTAAAAGCGCAGTACAAAAGGAGCCTTCATTTGCAGGCTTACAGGATTTAGCACAGGGGGAAAGGTGAGCAGGCAAATCGGAACCAAGATTGGAACCGAACAGAATCCTAAAACTACAGAATGCCCAGGGAAGAGATGTAAAAGAGATTGCAGAAGATATTCCAAACAAAACCACATCTGCCCTTTTCCTTATCAAGGTACCTATGGTAAAAGACCTGAAGCAGGCACTCAATGATGCTGGAGGGTTCCTTGTCGGCCAGGGTATGCTAACTCAGAGACTCTTCCGATGGCTGGAGAGAAAAAAACTGAGAAACTCCTAACACTCCTGCTACACCGCAGCCAAAAATTTGCCGAATAACTTGGGTATATACGGATAAAAAAGGATACTGAATAGATTACGAGACAAAGCCATAGATAAAAAAAGGATAGAGGGAGCATTACTTATCTGGAGGCGCGAAAAACTGGAGGCATGAAAACGAAAATTTGAATAAACTGGTTATGAAAGAAAAGAGTCAGTTACTGTAAACCGACATGGGGAGTTGTAAAATATGGAAATAAATAGCAGTTCGGTACCTGCTAAGATTTTAGTGTACAGTACTTTTGCTGTCATCCTGACAATCGGAATGAGGGAGATAGCTCCTATACTCACAACCGTCTTTTTCTCTGTATTTGCCGCACTGATCTTTATCCCGCTTGTCCGCTGGTTCAAGCGAAAAGGAGTTCCCGGGGGACTGAGCGTTCTTATAGTGATCTTTATATTCGCTCTAATTATCTCGGTTCTAGGGGTAATGGTCGTAGGAGCCGCAGTCCAGCTTGGGAGCCAGCTTCCGAACTACCAAAGTCAATTGGCAGAGGTTCTGGAAAAACTTTCACCATATCTTCCGTCTACTGAAGAATTATCCCTGCAGTCCATCCTTCGTGACATCGCCTCACTTGCAATCAGCCTTACGGTAAGCGCCCTTAACGGACTTATAAATGCCGGGACAACAGTGGGAATCATCATAGTCACAGCTGCATTTTTGCTGCTGAGCGCTGCCGGAGTTCAGGAAAAGGCAGAACAAAGAGCTGAAGAACAATCCGCACTCGAATCACGGCTGAGTAAATTTGGCAAGGGTCTGGTGGGGTATATTGTCATAAGAACGGAAGTGAATCTTGTGACAGCCATCGGAATTGCAATTATTCTTCTTATCGGAGGCATTGACTTTGCGGTTTTTTGGGGAGTCATGGCATTTTTTCTAGGCTATATCCCATACATAGGCCTGGCTTTAACTACCATTCCACCTGCATTCTTCGGGCTGCTCCAGTATGGACTTGTAGGCGCTCTGGCCGTCATCATCGCTATCTCGATAGTTAATGCGCTCACCGAAAACGTCATCTTCCCTTCACTCGCGGGAAAAGGCCTGAAATTATCTCCAGCCATTGTATTTCTGTCCCTGCTTTACTGGAATTATGTACTTGGAGCTGCAGGAATGCTGCTTGCCACGCCTCTTGCCATGGTTTTGAAAATTATTCTGGAGAGTTTCGAGGAAACAGAATGGCTGGCCAGATTGATGGGTCCAATGGGAAATGGAGAAGAAGGTGAAAAAAGCAGAAGGCAGGAAGAAGAAAATTGAAACCTGGGAGGATGAGAAGGCACTCTGGAGCTATCAGGTCTGGTAAAGAGCCGATTAAATCCGATCTTCTCGTCTTTCTGCCGGCTTAATCTTAATCCTAATTTTATATATGCTCACTTATATGTATTCTAAATTTTATACATCTCTTGTGTTAATGCTTCTGTGATTGTTTTTTGACTGCAGAGTTCCTGATAGGGGGGAGGAAGGCCACCGGAAATGTACGGGGATTCCATATCTCATTCATGTAACCACTTTCCGCCTGTGAAGCGCAGTGCAACAGAAACGGGACAGCAGAAGCAGAACTTCGAATAGGGGGAATAAATAAATGGATGAAGTAATGTACGGACCGATGCAACTCTTAGTTATCGTATTCGATAATCCGGACTTCCACGGCCGGATCCGTCATGAACTTGAGTCGGTCATGGACAAAGGAATGATCAGGCTCATTGACCTGCTGTTCATATGGAAAGACGAAGATGGGAACATCAAGTCTCTGGAGGCTACACAGCTGAACGAAGAGGAAAGAATGCGTTTCGGCGCCGTTGTAGGGGGACTCATCGGATATGGAGCTGGCGGCGAAGAGGGGGCCAGGGAAGGGATGGAGGCAGGAATCCTGGCAGCAGCCCAGGAGAACTACGGAATCACTGACGAAGATATTCTGGAAATAACCGAGGCCATCCCGGAAGGCACTGCCGCTGCTATTCTTATCATCGAACACCTCTGGGCAAAGAGTCTTAAACAGGCAATCCGTGATGCAGGAGGAGTACTGGTTTCCCAGGGCATGCTCACACCTGAGCTGCTAGCTGTAGTTGGAGAAGAACTGGCAGAAGCGATTAAATTCGCGGAGAAGAAGAAACCGGGATCTCAGGCAGCAGCGACACTCTGAAAGGTTAACAAGACTCAAGTTCAAATTTTAAGAATTATTTGATACCGGACACTCTACCCCAGGTTAGTACAGAAAACCCGTGAATGGAAACCGGAGAATTCAGCAATATTGCACTTCAACTTAACGACATTGCACCTCAATTTAACACCGTTGAACCTGGTTAATACCCGAGCAACCCTCTTTTGGAGCAAGCAACCGGAAGAAATGGAAAAGCCACTGGAAAAACATATGAGAAAAATACCCTCCAGAAGAGATTGTTCGCCGGCAGTTATCCGAGCTTACATAATCAGGAATGAAATTCAAAGCCAGATGCTGGATAGAAAATTACGTGGAAACCAGGGTTTCATAGGACCGGCTCAATACGGCAATTTACAAAGCCCTGATAAATGCAAATATCGCAATGCCATCCTCAAATATCGCAATGCCATCCTCAAACATCATCATTCATTTTGCTGGCCTGAGAAATGAGTTGACAATTTCCGGATAGGGCAAGGATTTCAAGAATAGATGACTACGTTTCAATGAGTCCAGAATTCTCTAGACCAGCAGACCCGATAAAATAAACCAACATGCATAAAATAATATACATAAAAATATAACTATATAAAGTGAATTATTTAACTGCGAGCCCGGGGAAATGGTCTCGAAGTTTCCGAAAATGGGGGTTAACTGCAGCAAAATTGACCGGATCGAGATCTGACAAGCGGTTTTTCAGGCGTGATCAGACAGGCACCTGACGAATCCTCAGCATCCAGACTCAAACCGACAAAGGTCAAAGAAGTCACTCTGATGTGATATTTTTTCGCTCCGGATAGCGTCGCCTACTGAAGGATAACAGTTTCTGGCGGGCTGTGTGATGGCAGATGGAAAACATCATACTGTTGGCTTCCAGATCATAACCTGACTATTCCCAGGCTCCCGGCGCAAAATGGTTCGTGGGCTTTGAGCAAGGCTTTTTCTCAGAGACTATACTGCTCGTGCTGAGACAGTAGAAAATATGTGAAATCGGGAAGAAGACATAGTTGCCCTAGCTTTTTCAAAAATAAACAAAACGATAGTGAAAATGACAGTTCAGCCTCTATTGGCGAGCTGGCATAAAAACAAAAACAACCAGCAAAATCTGTAGACATAAAAGGAGGTCTGAATTATAGCAACTCTAACCGTTCTAAAATTTCACACCGCTAACGGTGCAGAACAGGCACTTGAAGTTATCGAGGATTTGAGCAAGAAGCAACTGATCAATTTGCACGACGCAGCCATAGTCACCTGGCCTGAGGGAAAAAAGAAGCCAAAAACAAAGCATTTGAATAATTTAACCGGTGCAGGTGCACTGAGCGGCGCTTTTTGGGGCATGCTATTTGGTCTGATTTTCTTCATTCCTTTATTTGGCCTGGTCGCCGGGGCCACAATAGGTGCACTTGCCGGTTCCATGGCCCACATGGGTATTAGTGAAGATTTCATGAAGTCGGTCCGCAGCAAAGTGACTGAAGGCACCTCAGCCCTCTTCCTGATGACCAGTGACGCCGTGGAAGATAGGGTCGCAGATGCCATGAAAGATCTCAAGTTTGAACTCATTGCTTCCAACCTCTCCAAGGAAGAAGAAGACAAGCTGCGTGCAACCTTTGCCGAAGAATAAACTCAGCCGAAAAAATCAGGTTTTACCAGGGAGTAAACTCTCTGGAAACCCCTTTAACTTTCTCGTACCACTTATGAGGACATAGTGGACAAAGCTATCCAGTTCATTGCCGACGCCAAACAGGTCGCACCCATCAAACCTTTTTTTATGTACTTCTGCCCAGGAGCCATGCATGCATCTCTCATCACGTTCCTAAAGAATGGGCAGACAAATATAAAGGCAAGTTCGATGACGGTTGGGAAGCTTACCGGGAGAGAGTATCATCCCGGCAGAAGGAACTGGGTGTCGTCCCAAAAGACACCGAGTTATCTCGCCATGATCCGGATATCAGGCCCTGGGACCAATGTTCCCCTGAGGAGAAAAAATTATACGCTCGTATGATGGAGGTCTTTGCCGGGCTCCTGGAACACACCGATTACCACATTGGTCGGTTGTTGCAATTCCTGAAAGAGATTTTAGACAAGTCATTACCCGCCTGATATGATCCAAACGCCGATACTGGTCGCACTCAGGTAATAGTGGTCGTGATAACCCTGGTGGCAGTGAGGATCTTCAGAAAAAACAGATATTGTCGAATTAGATTGGAGAAGACAAAGATGAATGTACCACAAAAACCGTGGCCCATTTCAGTGGTAATATTTACAATTTGGCTGATTGTTGTTGTGGGTGGAGGATTGCTACAGGTTGAGGGGCAGCCCACACAACTTGATGAATTGGTTAAAAACCGGATCGTCTTTGGTGTGCTGGTTGCGGTGGTCTTTTTGCCTGGGGTTATTACCCTTTTGAAATGGTGGCCTCAAGTCGGGTGGAAAGGCCCGAATAATTTACAGGATTTGCGTTTGTTGTTGCCACCGGCCCTGGTGCTTCTCTTCCTGCTGCTGAATGTTTTATTTACAGGCTTACCGCCAACCCGAATACTTATGATTGTGATCATTAATACCCTGATGGTAGGCATCAGCGAAGAGTTGATGTTTCGGGGCATATTGTTCCACGGGGCTTCATCAAAATTCGGAATCTGGCGTGCAGTGTGGGTCACAGCAATTCTTTTCGGTTTGGCCCATACATTGAACGGTTTAATCACCGGAGACTTTAGGGCGAGCACAGCTCAGGCTTTTTTTGCAGGTATGTTTGGTATCTGGGCGGTAGCTTTGCGGGTCCGCCTAGATACAATCATTCCGGTAATCATCATTCATTGGCTGTGGGATTGTTTAGTATTTCTGACAGGTTCCCTTGGAGAGCTGGTATTGCTTCCTTTTGCTCTGGTGCTATTCATTTACGGCTTATGGTTATTGCGAAACTACCGACATGGCAAAGTCAACTTGCGGGGGAGTCGGTTTTGATTGAATGAGTTGGAGTACGCCCCTGATTGGCAGGCGTTAGTGGACAGATAGGTTCTCTTTTTCGTAAACAGCGGTTTGAAATGAACAGCCAGTCTCAAATGCAGGCAGGCTGAGATTTTTCAATAGTCTGCCCCATTCACGGGAACCACCAAGGAGGATACAGCTTCTACATCAAGGACGAACACCTGCATCATGTCCACAACTACTCAGGGCTTGAAAAGTTCATGGTAATTTCGCCTGACTTTGTCCCGACCGGGGAAGTCACTCTGCGCTGCGAGTTTGAAATACACGAGTCTGAAAAGCTCAGTGAACCGGATTTCAAGGAAGGAAAGGGATATCTAGGCCGGAGTCGGCTCTACATCAACGGCAAGCTCGTGGCTAGCAAGGATCTCCTTACACAGTGACTTGCTGCTCTGGAATTATCAGGCTGAGCTGCGGTTCCGATGCAGCCGAAAGTGTCAACCCGAAGAATACAGGACATCGTTCACTTTTATCGGCAAGATCAGACAGGTTGAGCTCGACCTTCTAAGTGAATTGATCAAAGATAATGAAGCTGAACTTAAAAGAATAATGACGGGACAGTAAGTTGGTTTTATTCAGGGCAGCGGCTCTGAGGGGATCTCTGCCCCAGAATAACTCCGGTAGCGGTAACTTCCTTAGCAGTAACTTTTAACCAGCGGTAACTCTTCAGCAATAACTTTCAATCAGCGATAGCTCTTCAGCAGTTTTTCCAGGAAAATCCAGATATTTTCAATAGAGGGAATAAAAATCCGTTCTGCCGGAGAATGAGGATCTTTGATCGTCGGTCCAAGAGAAATCATCTCCATACTCATGCATTTTGAGCCAATTATTCCGCACTCAAGCCCTGCATGCACGACCTCAATCTTCGGTTCTTTCCCAAAGGTTTCCATGTAAACATGCCTGCATTTTGAAAGTAGTCCTGAATCAAGATCAGGCTCCCAGGCAGGATATCCCGGTTCATGTTCAACCTGTGCTCCTGCCAGCTTTGCCACAGCTTCCACTTTCCCGGTAATTTCAGCCAACCTGAACATATTCGAACCTCGTTGGCTTGATAAAATTCTTACTTCATTTTCCGTTGTCTGTACGGTCGCCAGATTATTTGAAGTTTCCACAAGCCCGGGAATAGCATCCGATAGTCTGTAAACTCCATTTGGCAATCCCAGGAGAAGTCCTATCAGCCCCTCTTCTGTCTCTGCCGAAAAGACCCGGGTGCAAGATGCTTCCTTCTTGCTATTTTTATCTCCGACAATTTCAAAGACTATTTTTTTGTCAACCGCTTCAAGATTCAGAAGAAGGTCAGGGTCGGTTTTTGCATATTCAGTCTGAAATATCTTCCAGATCCCGGATACGATTTCTTCAGCCTTTCCGGCTTTTTCCCTGTGAAGTGCAAGAAAGGCCTCTGCAACATTAGGAATTGCATTATGGACACTGCCCCCGCTTAGCAGGACAAGCCTGATGTTTTCTGCCCCAATTTTCTCCCTCAACCATGCCAGTGCCCGAGCAAGCAACTGGATTCCATTTGCCCGCTGCCTGTGAATTTCTACCCCTGAATGGCCGCCTTCCAATTTTTCAATTGAGAGCCTGAAAAACCCGAAAGAATTCTCATTTTCGCAGTCAAACAGCTCCCATTCAACAGGAAAAGTAATCAGTGAATTCTGCCCGCCTGCGCATCCTGTTATAAAAACCCCTTCATCTTCGGAGTCCAGATTCAAGAGTAACCTACCTTCAAAGAAACCAGACTCAAGTCCCGCTGCTCCTGTCAAACCAGTCTCCTCATCTACCGTAAAAAGAAGTTCAAGTGGTGGATGCCCGATTTCTCCTCTCTTCCCGGCTTCTGCAAGCACAAGCCCGATTGCAAGTGCAATTCCATTATCCGCTCCGATTGAAGTCCCATCTCCCCGCAGCCAGTCCCCGTCATAAATGCATCTTACGGGGTCTCTGGAAAAGTCGTGTTCAGAGTCCTTACATTTCTCGCAGACCATGTCCATGTGCCCCTGAAGAATAAGTGTTGGAGAACTTTCATAGCCCTGAGTTGCAGATACTTTGATAAGGACATTGTTTAAAGCATCGGCTTTCACGTCAAAACCTCTGGATTTGCTCCATTCCTGCAACCAGATTGAAAGCTTTTCTTCATGCTTTGAACACCGCGGAATTTTATTGATTTCTTCAAAGACTTTAAGGATTTGCTGAGTTTTCGTGTGCATGAGAGATCAGTTTGTAGTTTTCTTGTTAAGCTGGTTTGAATTAATTGTACAACAATGATATTTTATAATGTACTATAAACCGATCACCCGGTTTAAATAATGTATTAAAAATCCAGTTAGAAAAATCAATTGCATAATGTTAATGAAAAATAAGTAAACGTCTGATAAGAATCAAATTAAAAACAGATTTTAAAGAAACAGATTTTTAAAGAAACAGATTTTTAAAGAAACAGATTTTAAAGAAACAGTTAAAAACCGAAATGAAAAGAACAGAGAATATACACTGAATTCTTTGAATCTGAATAACAGCTATTATAAAGTTTCAAGACTATTCTATTTTTGTGCTCTTTTAGTAACTTGCACTTCTACCACTTACAATCTGCCAGATTCTCTTTGATAATTCGGAATACTGGGCTTTTGGGTCTCCGATTTTTTGAATGAAAGAACTTGCACCATTTTCCATTGCCTGATGCATAATTTCATCTCTGCCTACACCCGTAAACAGGATGAAAGGAATGTTAATACTTTTATCACGAATAGCCCTCAAGAACGTAATGCCATCCATAAAAGGCATATCATAATCCGAAATTACCACATCATAGGAGTCTTTCTCCAATTTCTGGAGCGCTTCCCTTGCAGAGTCCACAGTATCAGAGGCGATATTGTGGAAAACTTCTAAGAAAGTCTTTGATAGCTCCAAAAACAAGGGGTCGTCATCTACAAGCAGTACTTTCATTGAGTATCTCCGTGAGGTTATGGTTTTGCAGCTTTACTCGGGAACTTATGAATACCTTTCCTGGTCTGGAGAGAATGTTAGTTTACGTTACATTTTGACAGTATCCAGATAATTCCAGGTTTATTACAGGCATATTACAGGCATATTTGACAGGAATTTCAGATATCTAATAAGATATATTTCACAAGATGTATTTAATCTTTTCAAAGCCCGAATCCTGGCAGTTCTTTATCAGCTTATTTAACGTATATTCTGTCAAGTACCAGAATATACAGACCGATTTTAATTTTTATAAGGCGAGTTATTATTGAATTAGTTAATATAAAAATATTTCTTTTTACATTCAATACCAAAACTTTAAATCTTCTTCCTGGTTTTCCGCCCTGAAGATAATCGATTAGTATAAAAATATTTCTTTTTATATCCAATACCAAAACTTCAAATCTTCTTCCTTGTTTTTTGACCTGAGGATAATCGAATCTACTGTTGTGGTTTTCACCGGATTTTTCTTTTTTGTTTGCTACCCAACTCTAATAAAAGGCCTTGTTTCTTTGATTCTCCAATAAGATTAGACTAGTACTGCGATTCCAAAATATGTCAAAAAATAAGTGTATGAATTTATATCAAGGAGGTATGAATGCATTATACATTTCTCAGCTAGTCTCAAACGAATATTTGACCCACGGAAAGCACGGAAGACACGGAATTAAGAAAGCATGGGCACAGTTCTTCTG
>JGI24731J21663_1002681_pt1 | contig 10350 bp, 21 predicted proteins | sample EPASupsiteHSE605_FD_21663 | JGI IMG/M metagenome (IMG submission 21663) | reverse complement strand
ATGAAAAACAACCTTTTCAACAAATCACAAATGAAAAAATATGCCGGTAACAAGGCATTCCAACTAACCATTCCAAAACATGAGTTTCTGAAAACACATGCTGAAAAAGTTGAAAATGGAGATTTCAAATCCGAAAAGAGTAGTTATCTTTACTTCTATGATTTCCTAAAAGAAATTTTAGGGTACGATAGAGAAGGAAATATACTTTTCGAAGATAAAGAAGCCATTGGAAGAGGTAAAGTAGAATTCGTTCTTAAATCTGCTGATGAACATAAATTCATGGTCATTGAACTCAAAGACCAAACAGTTGATCTAGACAAACAACAGAACAAGGCCAATGATAAAAGATCACCAGTGGACCAGGCTTTTAGCTATGCACAACATTCAGAGCCAAATAATCCCATTGATTGGATAATGGTTTCTAATTTTAAAGAATTTAGATTATATAATTATAACGAAAGAAGTGGTAAATGCATCTGTTTTACTTATGAAGACTTGTTAAACAAAGAAACTTTCAAATCATTCATGATTGCTTTTTCTAAAAAATCCCATACAGAAAAGGATTATCCAAAAAAACTACTCAAAGCAACATTAGTGGTTGAAAAACAACTAGAACACAACTTCTACAAGCTCTTCCACGAAACCAGGTTAATGCTCATCAAAGAACTGGAAGAATTCAACGACCTCTCCCGGGAAGAAGCTGTACACTACGCCCAGCTGATATTGAATAGGTATATGTTCATAGCATTTGCCGAGGATTCAGGATTACTCCACAGCCAACTATCGACGGACACTATTGTAACCCCAATAAAAAAAGGTAACCTTCGACACCGGAGCATATGGCAACGACTAAATGAATTATTCTTAGATTTAAACGAAGGAAACGATTACAAAAAAATATCAGGATATAACGGTGGCTTATTCGCTGAAGACTTAGACTTCTTAAAAATCCGTGACACAGTTGAAGACCAGGAAATATTCAGGGATGTTTGGCAAGATTGGAAGTTTAATGAATACGAAAAAGACATTAAACATCTTTTAGGAGCTCATGCAGATGTTGTAAACCCCATCTACAAGAATCTTCTCACAATCTCCTCATTTGACTTCTCATCAGAACTTGATGTGAATATACTCGGCCATATCTTCGAAAACAGTATTGGAGACTTAGAAGAACTCAAAGAAGACACCAAAGGCCGCAGAAAAAAAGATGGAATATTCTACACACCAGAATATATCACAGATTACATCTGCAGAAACACTATAATTCCCTACTTAAGCAAATCAGGTGATGCAAATACCGTTGATAATCTCATAGGAGAATATTGGGGATCTGCAATAAAAGAACTTGATGAGAAAGTAAAAAATATCAAGATTGTAGATCCAGCTTGTGGTTCAGGAGCATTCCTCAACAAAGCAGCTGATGTCTTGGTGGAAATTCATCAAGCCATTCATGAAGTTCTATATAAAGATTTGAAGGAAACTCTCATCCCATACTTTGACCATATTGGGAAAAGACGAGAAATTCTACTAAATAATATTTATGGAGTGGACCTCAATGAGGAATCTGTGGATATTACAACGTTATCATTGTTTTTAAAGGTCTGTCGAAAAGGGCTGAAGTTACCGAACCTAAGTAAAAATATAAAATGTGGAAACAGCCTAATTGACGACCCCCAATATACAGACAGACCCTTCAATTGGGAAGAAGAATTTTCAGAGATATTTGATGAAGGAGGGTTTGATATAACAATCGGGAACCCCCCATACGTTCGTCAAGAGCGAATAAAAGAGATAAAACATTACCTAAAGGAAAATTATGAGGTTTATACAGGTGTTGCCGATTTATATGTTTACTTTTTTGAGAAAGGTATGAAAATATTGAAAAAGGGCGGAATGTTTTCATTTATTTGTTCGAATAAGTTTACAAGGACAGGATATGGTAAAAATCTTCGAAAATTCATATTAAATTATCAATTTGTTAAATATGTTGATTATACTGAGGGGAATGTTTTTTTAGATGCAAAGGTTGACCCATGTGTTACTGTAATCAAAAATATGATGCCTTTAGATAAAAATACGGTTTTAATCAACAATAAGTATGAAATCCTTCAAAACAATTTTAATGAAAATAATTGGAACTTTGAAAGGCCTGAAATCATCGATTTAAAAAACAAAATAATCGGAAAAGGTATTAAAATAAAGGATATTGACGATATAAGTATTTACAGAGGAATTTTAACTGGTTATAATAAAGCTTTCATCATCAATGAAAAAACTAAAAACGAATTAATAAATAAAGATAAAAAAAATTTAGATATTATTAAACCTATTTTGAGTGGTAAGGACATTCAAAAATGGGAAATTAAATATAATAATTTATATTTGATTTTTACTTACATTGGGATTCCGATAGATGACTACCCTGCTATTAAGGAGCATTTGAATAGATATAAGACTGAATTAGAAAAAAGGTGGGATAAAGGAAACTATTGGTGGGAATTAAGACCTTGTGATTATGTTGGTGAGTTTCAAAGAGATAAATTAGTATATCCCTACATTAAAAAACAACTTTTCACTGTTTTTGATGATAATGGCTATTACGTTCTTGATACCGGGGCTTTTATAACTTCTAAAACAATCAATATTAAATATTTGGGGACTATAATATCTTCTAAACCACTAAACTTTGTTTTTAAGTTGATAGCTAATCCCTTAGCAAGAACAAGTGTTAACTCGAAAGAAATACCACGGTATAAGTTGAATAAAGCATCTGTTGAGCAACTTCCTATTTACCTTGCATCTTCTGAAGAACAACAACCTCTCATCGAACTGGCCGACACTATGCTCAACTTTAACCGACTACTCCAAGAAGAAGTCAAAGGTTTTCAAGGTTGGCTCAAGCAGACTTTCAAGGTTGAGAAGCTTTCTCAGAAACTGGAGAAATATTATAAGTTAGATCTGGATGAGTTTCTGGATGAACTTCGTAAGAAGAAAATAGATGTCAGGTCCCGTGAAAACCAGGAACTATTGAGAAATGAGTATCACAAAAGTCTCAATATCATAACTCCATTACTCCAAGAAATAAAACAGACCGATAATGAGATAGATGTATTGGTTTATGAGTTGTATGGTTTGACTGATGAAGAGATAAAAATTGTTGAAGATAATATAAATCCAAAAGGTGTTTAAATGGAAACTAGACTAAGCGTTAGCGTGAAAATGGAAGATGGTAGTTGGGATTTATTCCTAGAAAAAGAATTAAACCTAGACTTTATTCCTGATGTAGAAGATGAAATTGATGATAATGGGCTAAATTTTAAAGTTAGATCTAGAAGATTTTATTTAGATGGATATGTAACTTTGTTGCTTGTCCAATGTTTTGAAATGATAAATGATAGAGATAAAAAAGAGGTATTAACACGTATGAAAGAATCTGGATGGTATTACAGGGATCCAGCATTATTTGACATTTTAGATTTATAGTCATTTACCATACAATGATAAGTCTTTCACACGTAAAGGATAATTGTGGCCCTTATCTGGAGAAATATTCCAATAAAATGGCCCTTTTCTTTTATCCCTGGGCCTCCAGAACCCACAACCCCATTCTTCACTGGGGCCTTCACAATCCCAACCCATCTTAGTGCATTTAATATTTCCTTCCGGGTCCCGAACTCGGTGTATACAATTGCCAAATTCAACTTGGGGAAATAATGATACAAGGGTGGTTTGTTCTTCAGTAACAGTCATCAAACCACTTCTCTGTATATTTGATATCGGGTCCTGCCAATCCAGAAATGACCAAGATCAAAGTGGCATGGTTTGATTTCCCCATCACAGCTGCGGTCTAAATTCCCCATGATGAAAGCGTTTTTCTTGATTTCGACCATGATATCTAGATAATTTTGGGAACCATCTGTGATGATTTGGATCTCTTCACCTTCAACGTACTTTGTATCACTGAGGATATAGGACACTCCAAGCCTGCAGATATCATTTGACTGCAACTGTAGTCTCTTTATAAGGACTTTATGGATAGCCTCATGGAATCCCTGGCAGCGCCTGTGGCTGTCATCAGAAACCTTTCCCTTGTAACCTGCAGCTTTTGATTCTTCATTCTTAGTGCATTCAGGATCACAACCACTGCATTCATTCCAGTTGCAATTATATAAACAGCCACTCACCCAAACATCCCCTTCAATGTGGCCTGTTCCGGTTCTCTTTTAGCATAAATACAATTATCTGGGCTGCCATGCTCCCGACAATACAAGCACTTGTTCCTGCTTACCTTTTTCATATGAAAACCACAAAACACCATCAGTTCCCCTCTCTTTGCATTTCCATAAACTTGCGTTCAAACTCAGGTGAAAATTCAGCACTGCCAAATTCAGCTATAGGAATAGGTTTTTTAGGGATGAATCCACAACTGTTGAGAGAAAAGTCTTCACCTTCTCTCAAAACCTGACCACTTTTTAATTTAATATAACACTCTTTTTGCTTGAGAAAAACAACTAAAACCTCACTGCAATGATCTAAATCTGGATAAAAACTAAATAATTCTTCTAAAGCATAATGCCGAGATTTGGCATCAGTGTCTTGCATTAAAAACTTATCAGTGAGTTGTCCAATAGCAACAATCCCGGCATTAACACATTCAACTTTAAAACTATTGGATGGTGATTTAACCCGGTAAATTTCACCTTCATTATATTTAGTTGAAAAAGGATGCCTTATCGTGGTGAAACTGGACTTTTCAAGTTTCGAATAATCTTTGGAGAATTTAATGGTTTTCATCAGTGGCCACCTAGAAGATCCTCTTCCGGAGGCTTAACCTTTATGAAGGCCTTCTCCAGAATAGGTTTAATAACAGGGATTGCTCCCTCAGTTGTCATGGCCTTGCTGATTGGTCTGATGTATCCAATCATGTTGAAAAGGTCCTGTTCGAAATCAAATCCTTTTTTATTGCAGCACTTTCTTAGGCAGTCAAGGTTGTATTTTTCCAGATCTACCCGGATACCTTTTTCTGATACCTGGTAAGGGAGGCCACGGCCATCATTAAGAAGTTTATCCACACGTTTCATTATCCGTGATTCCAGGATTCTTTTTTGGAGAGCCATTTTCTGCAATTCTTTATCGCCAGCAACGACTTTGACTTCCATGGTGGTGATTTTATCAACCTTCAATATCTCGGTCTGCGCCCGGGTCCAGTTTTGTCTGAGTGGTGTGACCAGTTTCATGGCCTCTTTCTCATCCAACTCAGCTAGTTGTTGTTCTGCCAGTTTTTCAATACTAGGCTTTTCTGGTTCGTCAAAATCCCCACGTTCTTCTTCATAATTTACGGTGCTCATTCCAGGTTCCATTTTAATCCCTCAAAGTTTTAACTAAACCTTCCAGTATGTGGAACGGCACTTCAAAACATCTCTGTTGTTCAGTTCGACCGGATCCTTTCGGACTATTATAAGGGTCAAACATGACAACTGCCACATCATTCTTCCTTTTAATTCTCAGCCTTTTTTTCAGGTTATTTTTAAACTGGTTGATTTCAAAATATTCAACTTCTGCAACTCTTTCCAAATTAACCCCAGTATGTGTGTAGGTATGTTTTTCTTGCGTTCTGTCCATTCAAATCCCTCCTAATCTCCTAATCTCCTTATACATTGCGCGTGGTCCTCATCCTCTGGTTTCGGATAAATATATGCCTTAAAACTCTTCGCTGGATCCAGTGATCCGAGAATCTTCTTAGCTGCACAGATACATTCCTCGGGTTCTGCAGTGGCCACCAGGACCTGTTCTTCTTTACATTCAACAATCACAATCTTTGCTTTCATAAAAATCAACCCTCCATTACTTTAACAGATTTTTCAGATGCTTGAAGTGCTTCCCTTAAAACATTATTCTCGTTGCGGAGGCGTTCATTTTCTTCCAATAACACAATATCCTGATGGGGATTTGTTTTCCATCGGTAAATTCCAACAATTGCTAGAATGAAATAGACCATAAATAGTGCAGTCATTTCATAGGCCCCTAAGAAAAATGTTCTCGTAGCAAATGCAGCATTAGTAAATGTCCATATATAGAAACAGCGCAAATCGTGTTCAATGTTAAGGATTACACCAACAAGGGCAACTCCAGTAATGGACCAGTAGATGATCCAGGTCCAGTTAGTAAGTAAAAAAGAAAGTAAGTCCATTAGATGGTCACCTCCTTGTCTTTGTTGAGGTGGGTTTTCAGTTGTCTCCAGTCCTGGAGGGTTTCTTCCATCTTCTGATCTACATCTATTTTTTCGGATTTGGTCGTCCCTGACATAAAATATCGCCTCTTTTTTTTTATTCTAGAATCAATCCTGCTTCTTCCTGATTAATCAATTCATTTTTCATCCTGTACAGTTTAACACGATGATCAGTTTTCTTTTCAAGATAACCCAGTTTACTGAGGTCGTTAAGGATTTGCATCGTGACTTGTAAGCTATAATTGATTTGGGGTTTCACATCCCGGGCTGTGAACCATTCCTGATTCTGCGCATAGCCCATGATTATATCATCCCATGTCTTCCTGGCCCTTTCATCATTAACCTGCTGCCTATGAGTATCAGGCACTACTTCCACCACTTTCCTGGGAGCATGTATTTTCCCCAGCCGTGGTGGTCTTGGACTTTTACCCAGGATCCGTGGTCGCTGCCTGACCATGGGCTTGTTTTTTATACAGTTCTCGCATTCTGCTTCTCGACGGTGGCCAACGATTTTTTTAGGGAATTTTTCCATGGGTTTGACCTGGCCACAGGTGCAGCATAGTTTCATCCTATTTTCCATGGCCCGGTCTCCTGAAGATTGATGTGACCCTGGCCACCAGGCCCGGGAGGAAACCTTTAGGAGGTTCTCTGAGGTGGCCAATGCCCAGGGTTTTGATACGCGCCTTCACAGCCCCCTCAGTCCTTTCAAGTCTTAAACCTATTTCATCCGGCTCCAGGGAAGTGTCCCGGAAGAGTTCCAGGAGTCTTTGATCATGATCAGGCTCCCACTTGCGCCTGCTGTTCCCGGGCTTAGCATTCCCCTTCCGGGATTTCATACTTCCCAGATGTCTTCTTATGGCATCCCCACTGCGCAGGTGCACATCATCATGGAAATTATGCAGTTCCCGGAAGCGCTTGCTTATCTCGTCCGGTTTCTTACCCTGGTTTACTTCTTTTATTACGATTGATTCTTCTCTTTCAGTCCACACTGGTCCTTTAGGCATCTTCTACCACCACCAAGTCTAAAATTTTCAAAGTATAATCAACATCCCGTAATCCGTACAGGTGGACTTTCCCACCCTGCTGAACATCTCCCAGGATAATAATATTGGGGTTTCTGATGAGGTACTGGCCAGCCCGGATAGTGTCAATCTGCACCCTTTTGACTTCGTACTCCATCCTGAGACGATCAACTATTGTCCTGGAAGTTTGCGGTCCTCTTCGTCTGATAATCTCCTCGAAAGCCTTCTGTAATCCTTTTTTTGTTGAGACTTTAGGGAGGGGATCCACTTATTTCCCCTCCTCCTCTTCGGTTTTCTTCTTTTTCAGTTCCTCCGCGAGGATTAACTGGACATTTGTTAAGAGTCCACGGTCAGGTTCATCACTCTCATTGATGAGTTTCTCCGCGTATTCTGCGATGTCTGCCTCGGTGGGGTTGTGGTTCCCATCACTTTTTAGTAGGGTAATACAGTCTCTGATTAACTCCCGGGCCATGGGGTCATCTACTCCTAGGTTAGCTTGTGGTGATTTCACTTCTTCTGGGATTTTTTCCTCCTCGGTGGTGAGTTCTATTTCCTGGTCGCTCATCACTGTGAAGAGTTTGGTGGGTGCTTTGAATCCCTGGTTGACCTGTTCTCCACAGTAGATGATGGCCACATTGGCTCCTATGGGGATCATGCTCATGCGTTCATCCAGGGTGATGCTGCCGAATACAGCCACCTTGCCCTTGAGTCCCACTGGTCTACCGTTGGGGTCTTTGAGCTGGCCATTGTCAGTGAAATGGTACTTATTCCTGTGGTAGTTGTCCGCGTCTTCCTCACGTTCCAGGTACTCACCTTCGAGTACTTCACCAATGGTTTTTGGCCTCCAAATTCCGTCCGGGGCTTTAATCTCTTTCATCCCCTTTTCCTCGTATCCACGTTTGATTGCTTTGATTTTCTCTCTCTGTGCCTTACTCATCATATTAAATCACCACTGGTTTCATGGCCATGGCCACACCGGCTGAGATTATTATAAGAAATATTGCGCCTTGGATTATTCTTTTCAAATTCTTATGATTGCGCACGAACCACCCGGGCCTGGTGGCGGTTAATGAAGCTTTTTTAACAGGTACATCCCATTGAATACCACACCTACCACATTTATAGACGTTGAAGTCGATTTCTTTACCCTGTTTTTCACATCCGGGACATGTTGCAGCCATACTATACCAGACCCCCATTGCATTTTTCACATTCTAAAAAAACAGAAGCACGTTCACCCTGGGTCACTTTTGTGTCAGGAGTTCCTTGGTCAAAATGGATCTGGACCACATTATCTGTACTGAAAGGACGGATAGTTTCCCCACAACTATGGCATTGCAAAGGAATATCCTCCCCATACAGACACAACCCCGAAAATAGGTTTTTAATGGCCCTGGTGGCCTTGTCAATATCCATGGTGTCCCTGTATTCCCTGAGAATCCTTCGAATATTACGGTCCTCTTGGTTCATTTGGCTGCCCCCATGGCCACTTCACGGTATTTCTTATCAGCCTCACCTATTGTGGTATCGGATAGGAAGGGTCTCACTTTACAACGAACTAGGCAGAGTTCAGAGTAGCAGTTCTCTTCACCAGTACGCATGTCCAGGCCACACATAGCCCGGGTGGTGTTACATCGAGATTCAATAGTGCTATCAACATCATTAAGCAATTGTTTCACAAAGTTAGACATTTATTCCACCTCTTTATATCCAATGCATTCAACTAACCAAATTGGATCGAAATTGAAGGGCCATAAAGCCCATCCTCCCTTTACTCCCTGTTCTCCAAAGTGAACGCCCATGCCTCCGGTGATGCGGATTACTTCTTCCTCGTTTGCCAATCGTCTGATAACTGTTCTATAAGTGCCACAGTCCATGTGTAAAACATCTGGATGTTTACAGCTTGAATGCCTTGAATTAGGCACAGTTCCCCTGTACTTGCAGTTAAGACATGCATTACTCATTGATTCTTTTTCAGACATCAGGATCCCTCCATGAAGATACCAATCTTGGCAATACTTGGGCAGAAACTATCCTGTTTTTCAGATTTCATTGCGGCCATGGCCATCTCCAAGTTTTCCTCTATAATCTCCATCACAGACCCCTCATCCCGTGCAATATCAATCTCATAAATTGATTTCATTCTTATCAACCCCTCAAAACTTTAATCTCAAATATTCGCCCTTTAATTTCTTGATAAATCTTAGTGCCATTCTGAACAGGAGAATCTGGAAATTCAGGGAAGTTTTTTATCCTCCCTGGGCAGTCGGGTTCATCAGTGATTTCCTGAATCTTGATGATCTGATTCATCGGATCCCCTGAGACCAGAACCGCCTGGACCCTGGAGACAGTGTCAACCTGGAAGTAAGCTACCATCTAAATCTCCTCCTCAGCTAGTTCATCAACAACTCGCATTGGAACCTTAGAAAGGCTTGTATCATGCCCACACTTGTAGCAGTGAAAATAGATCCACCAGGTGCCATTTTCTCCCGGGACCTGGACCCCTCCATCGTGTGGATGCATTCTGATATCACCCTGGTGGGATCCGCAGCTGCAACCATTCTTTTTCAAAACATTCCTGAAAGTGGGGTCATGGCAGATTCGCTCACCAATATATGGATCCAGACCAGTATCTTGCTCCCGGGAAGGGTAACTGATGTATCCACCTGGAGTACCACACCATTTGCAGCCATGGCCACGAGGTTCTTCAACTTCAACCTCATTTTTATCACGGTTCATCATCCCCACAGCCCTACAATTAGGCTCATGGGTCCGATTATGATTTTTATTAAAAACATAGCTCATATGGCCACCACCGCTTTGGGAGTGGCAATGTCAGTGGTTTTCTGGAACTTCATCTTACGGATAACATGAAGAAAGGCCCTGGCAATATCATCCTCAATCTTGAGATATGCGTCAGTGCTTTTCACCTGGCCAGAGAAGACCAGGTGGCTGACATCCACCAGCTGGACTATTTTCAGTTTCGTTGAGTGCCTGGAGATGTTCCGTAGATCCGCAAGGGTCAGATCCTCCGCGATCTGCTCACCTTTATTGAATAATTGGAAATTGTCACCATGGCAGGTGATAGTCAAGTCCTTT
>JGI24731J21663_1002668_pt1 | contig 10404 bp, 9 predicted proteins | sample EPASupsiteHSE605_FD_21663 | JGI IMG/M metagenome (IMG submission 21663) | reverse complement strand
GAAGATTCCGAATTCAGATGAAAGAAATCGCTAACAAAATGATTGTATGTAACATTCACAGGTTCTTATTATATCTCTCTGTTGAGGTTTTCTACAGAGCATTGAAATCTGAAATCTTCCAAATCCAATTTATCTGTGGCTGCATCATACCAGATGGATTGTGTTCCAATCAGCAGAATGATTGTAACGTCCCTGTTATGAATACAAGTTCTTAAACCTGAAAAAACTATAGATATTTTGGAATAGTGAGGTTTTACATGAATGTTCTTTTAATTAATGTACCTTCACGATCAGGACGTGGTGGTAAGGTTCTCCCGTTAGGTTTACTTTATGTGGGTGGAATCATTGAAAGAACTAGCCATTCTGTTAATATCGTTGATCCTTATAACAAAGACCCGGAATTAACATCATTTGACAACGGAGATTATTCTGAAATCGATAAGACCATCATCCAATTTCATCCCAAAATAATTGGTTTCGGGGGCATTGCCTCATCTTATGGCCGGACAAAAAAAATATCAGAATATATCCATCGGAAATACCCTGATATCCTGCAGATTGCAGGGGGTCCCCTTGCATCCGTATATGATTTACTACTGACAAATACTTATGTCAATCTTGTATTTCATGGAGAAACAGAAAATACATTTCCTCAGTTTCTGGAAAAAATTGAGAGGGAAGAGGCCTGGCAGGGTATTGATGGTACATCTTATCGAAATGGTGATAGGATTATTCGAAATCCTCTCTCAAAACCGATCGAAAATCTTGATATCGTGCCAATCCCGCCCTATCATCTCGTTAACCTCGAAGAATATTCTACTTCAATCTCCTCTGTATTAGATACTTTTGCAACAGAAATCAACAGTAATTTTAATGATGAATTCACCCACAAACTGAATTCATTTGGTGGATCGCTGATTCCGATTATCACGTCAAGAGGCTGTACGAACAAATGCAGCTTTTGTTATCGCCATATGAATGGATATCGGCAACACAGCGTTTCGTATGTGGTTGATCACATAAAATTTTTACATGAACATTATGGGATAAAAGGCTTTGATTTTGCCGATGAACTCTTCAATTATAATAAACAGTGGGTTATAGATTTTTGTAATGCCTTGGATCAGGAAAATCTGGATATTATCTATCGAATTCTCGGGGCACGAGTTGATAGAATCGATAAAGAAATGCTTCAACGATTGAAAGATACCGGCTGTATCTATATCGCATATGGGCAGGAATCGGGATCCGATTTAATTTTAAAAGAATATAAAAAAGGCGTTACCTCTCAAAAAAATAAGGAGATCACGATTTTAACAACCGGATGCGGACTTATATGTCCGGTTCAGATTGTAATTGGATCTCCCGGTGAGACACAAAAGACCATTAACGAAACCATTAATTTTTTAATCGAAATAAATGCAGGAACTCCGTCATTGAATTATCTTTTACCTTTTCCCGAGACACCGATTTGGCGGTATATTCAGGAAAAGCGATTGATAGTAAATGTTGAAACCTATCTGGATGCGGTAGCAGAATTCGGAGGCGGGCCAATAGTGAATCTTACGTCAGTTTCACAATGCAAATGGAAAAACTGGGGCGCCCAGATTCAATATGAGGTAAAATTAAATAACCACCGACGAAATGGGCAATATTTTCACTATGTTGTTTTATTCCCCGTGATAAAACTCCTGAATTTCCTCCGTCCTTATGCCCCAAATGTGTTTTTGGGGTGGAGATAAATTCGCAAGTTATTCTATAAGAAAAAATGTGACATTGCACCGAATCATTCATTCAGTTCGTTGAATCCAAAATGACCCGGGCCTGACTTTTTTCGGATCATATGACGAAAAAGCCTTTTGGAGTTTACTACTATGATTTAGGTGCATAAATGAACCCCCCCATATGATTTTGAATGAATCATTAAACAATAAGAATGCATGAAGTAAATACTGTTCATTCCAGAAGAGATGTTCCTTAAATATCCACCTCTTCAGATATTCACAAGGAAGGAATATGTCATGAAAATGAACAATAACCCCTTTGTTCAGTCGGGGGAGAATCTCCAGGAACTCACATTGTACATCACTCCCGATTTTCAGGACATGACTGGAATCAATAAATAATATATCATTTTCATTGAGTTTTTCGAAAAATGATAAGGGAAGATCCTCCACTTTCTCTGTGATCAGTTCAGATAGTCCTGGAAAGCCTTTTTTCAGGATTTTATTTGGATAGGGCTCGATAGAGATCAATTTGCAATCATATGTCGGATCAGTTTCTTTATTTTTGAGGATTGCCTGGGCGGAAAGATATGTTGAATTGCCCGATCCGATCTCAAAAATATTTTTAGGTTTGAAATGTCGGATCATACAATAGAGAATCTCTCCGTCAACACTTTCAAAGCCATCATTATTTGTGTAGTATTCATGTTCAGTCTTTGTTTTAATACGGGGAAAAGCGTCATACTCAATCTTAAATTTTTCTTCAAAATGAGCAAGCAATGCAACTTGCATACTCTCATTTGTATCGATTCCAACAAGTTCTGATGGCGTACTCCATATTTTTTCATTCAATACCCTCGTATCAGGGATGGGTTCATAAAAATGATTGGGGGTTATATGAATTCCCATGCGTTGCCAAAAATTAAACGTTTTTTTGGTGATCTTTCCCACTATATACGAGTAAATTTTATGAATCATAAGATCTTACTCATGCTATCTGAATTTCTATCATATAAAACAATGAGACCCGGATGAAATTTTGAACTACAATCTTTTTATTTACAAAAAGGGATTTAGAAAATTTGCATTCAGAGAAGAGCATGTGAAACCACATCTGTTTATAAAAAGAGATGAAAGAATAATATCAAACGATCTTGAGAATGAAATTATTATAGAAGGATTTTTGGGATGACTTCCAAATCAGGAATTTTTTTATTCACTGCTTCATATCCGTATTCACTTGCAGCAGAAGACACATTTATTGGTCCAGAACTGCCACATTTAAAAAAAAATTTCTCCTCCGTATCAATTGTTCCAAAATTCTCAAAAGGTGTAGCAACGGATATTCCGGATGAAATTTCTGTAGATCTTTCTTTATCTGGGAGTTTACTATCAAATCTTTTTGTTTGTCATCTGATTAAAAACATCTTTCTTTCGCTCAACTCGCTATTATTTTATAAAGAAATCAAGAAATTTCCAAAGAAAACATTACACCCAATATCCCTCATAAGGATAATTCTTTTTCTCGGAACTGCACTAATTACAAAAAAATGGATCGAGAATTATATTGAGAAAAATAACGTTGATTTGTCAAAAACAATATTTTATACCTATTGGCTCGATGGCATTACTATGGGGATCTGCCTTGCAAAAGCCAGATATCCCGGAATTATTGTAGTTTCACGGGCCCATGGAACTGATATTTACGATGAACAACATAATCCGCCTTTTATCCCCTTTAGGCCAGAAATATTTCATAATTTGAATAGGATATATCCTGCATCCCGTGATGGACAGGATTATTTGTCTCATAAATATCCGTTTTACCAAAAATCATTTGAATATTCATCACTTGGAATAAAAAATCCCCATTTTATGACACAGCAATCATCTGATGGAATTTTTCGAATTGCGACCTGTTCATATCTGGTTCCGGTAAAACGGATAGAGTTGTTGATATACGGTCTCAAATACCTCGGAGAACTGAAAAATACCCGGCAGTTTGTTTGGACCCATATTGGTAATGGTCCATTGGAAAAAAAATTAATAAAATTATCAGAAAAAATATTGCCTAAAAATGTAAAATTTGAATTCCTCGGTTTTCTATCTAATACAGAAGTAATGAATTTTTATAAGAACAATCCTATTGATCTTTTTATAAACGTGAGCCAATCTGAAGGTGGAAATCCCGTTTCAATCATGGAAGCTCAAAGTTGTGGAATCCCTGTAATCGCAACTGCTGTTGGAGGAAATAATGAAATTGTCACTGAAAAAGTAGGGATACTATTAAATCCGGATCCAACTCCCGATGAGATAGCGAATGGAATCATTAATTTCATGGAAGATCCCGAGTTGATAAAAAGGAGAAGAAGTTACAGTAAAAAAAATTTTGAAGAGCGATATAATTCAGAAGTGGTTTTTCAACGATTCACCCAACAGTTGAAAAATTTTTTCAGGGAAACCTGAATCCAGAATTTTTTAAAGTATTTTTAAAATCTCCTCATGTGAGGGATAATTGATCAACACCGCTCTCTTCTTTCCAAAATACACAAACATACTTCCTGCTGCAGCTGCAGATGCCCCACCCTCATGAAATGCACAACTAAAATCCTCCATTGTTCCGGCACCCCCCAGTGCTATTACCGGAATCTGGACTGATGACGATACCTCCTTGATAAGTGGAATATCGTAACCGGTCATAGTTCCATCGCGGTCTATGGAGTTGAGAAGGATCTCTCCTGCACCCGCCCTCTCCATACGTATTGCGCATTCTACTGGCCCAGTACCGAGGGGGACTTCTCCGCCATTTGAATAAACTTCATACGAACCATCGTTTGTTCCCTTCACATCAATGGAGGCGACAATACTCTGACTCCCGAATTCTGACGAAGCCTGTCGAATGAAATCCGGATTCGTTACCCCGCCGGTATTGATGCAGACCTTCTCGACTCCTGATTTAAACAACTGGTCTATATCTATCAGGGTTTTTACACCCCCGCCATAGGTAATCGGCATGCAGCTTTCATCGGAGATTTTCGAAATCAGGGAAAATGGGATACCGTTCTTTGAGCATTGGGCACCGGCAGCATCCCTCCGGGATGCCATGATGTCGACAATCACCAGTTCATCCACTTCGTAATCATTGAAAATTTTTATCGCATAGATTGGTTCGCCGATGTGGCGGGGATTATTGAACTGGATTGTTTTCACAAGAAGCCCGTCTTTTAAAAGAAGGCAGGGAATAATTCTTTTCTGGAGCATGGAATGATCCTCAGTTCCTGATAAAATTTTTTAATAGCTGAATACCTTGCTTATGACTTTTTTCCGGATGAAACTGAACCCCGACAATGGAATCCTTCTGGATTATTGAAGGGAAATCATATCCATAATTCGTGACCGCTACGATATCTTCTGGATCATTGCATATGACATGATATGAATGAACAAAGTAAAACCGGGATTCATCATCAATCTGGTTTAAGAAAGGCGATTGTTTTCGGATTGAAATGGTGTTCCATCCCATATGAGGGATATGACAACGTTCGTTATCCTGGAAACTAAATTTTTTTGTTTCCGCATCAAGATACCCCAAACCCTCAACGTTTCCCTCCTCGCTTCGTTGAGTAAATAACTGCATCCCAAGGCAGATACCCAGAATCGGGACCTGTTCTTTAACTACCTGCTTTTTTAAAATATCAATAATCTGAAGATCATGTAATCGTTTCATTCCTGCATCAAAGGAACCTACGCCGGGAATGATTATTTTTTCAGCATTTTCAATATCAGCAATTTCACGAGAAATTTTTACGCTTGCGCCCATCTGATCAATTTTTGCGTAAACTGATCTGACATTTCCCAACCCGTAATCAATGATGACAATCATGAAACCTTATGATAATCGAAACAATGATGACTCATACATGGCGAGGCCCTAAAAATGTATAGAGCATCCGGATATAATTTAAATGGTGTGCATAATCAAAATTCTTCCGTAGCGGCGAATTTATGATCGCATCCAGCTCATCCTCATTCAACTCAAGTTTATTCATAATATACCGTCGGTCTTCTTTTTCCTGATCCGATGAATATATTGATTCCTTCATTTTTTGTACAGCTTCTTCTCTCGACATCTGGCCGGAACGAATGAGGGCAGAATAATCCGGAATTCTGGTGTCAATCCCGAATTTTTTGGGTAAATAATAAGCGAATGCCCATCGGGTAAAAATCGATTCAAAATGATGACCCCCATAGTATTGCCATCCGAGTTCCTTCTCAAGCACAGGCATGATTTCTGCATGTGCATAATGCATGTGATATAAGGGTAAAACTACGGTCATGCCGGATATACGGTATTTTATCAAATCGGATACCTTTCGGATTGGATATTTTTTCAAGGGAATTGTTCCCCATTTTTTCTGAATATCCAAAATAAATTTTGTATCGTTATGTAGTGACCATTCCGGTGGTATCGGCCCCTCAGTTCGGAATGACGATCCATTGAAAATATATTTAATATTATTCTTATATGCGTACTCATAGAGTACGGTGACGAATGCATGATCTGAAGGGATATCCACTGAAGGAACGGAAGCCTTTAAAAATGACTTTTGTAAATCTTTAAATTCCTCCCAGTCAACAACGAACGTAAAAAGATCGATATCGAGTTTTCTGCATGAATTTTTAATATTTTCTGCCGCAATTTTTGAATTCATATTATTATCATAATGGACAGCAAGAGGATTGAGTCCCCATTTTTTCATTTGATATAAGCAGTAGGAGCTGTCCCTTCCACCGCTAACACCGATAATCGAATCATATTCTTTATTCTTTCCTTGGCGTTTGATTTTTTCAATTAATCTAGTAAAATTTTCAGTATTCGCTTTAGTAAGAGCATATTTTTTATCAACATTTTTATATTTATGGCAGAGGCTGCAGATACCGTTCGAATCAAATGTAATGCCAGGGAAGCCGGAATCCTGAATACATTTTGAACAAATCTTTTGCATGTATTAAGTATCTTGGAGCGGACTAAAAATAATTTGGTTGGATTATTCAGCTCTGTAGAAATCATTTGATTTATACGGTGACGCTCTTGGGGGTGTCGAGGGTCATCAGACCCGAAACTGGAGAAGAACCTAAAAGGTTCTTCGACTTTCGCGGTCGAAGAATCGCGTCGCAATTCTTCTCCACCTCAAGGTTCTCACGAACCTCTCGGACCCCGCCGCGTGGGCATCCCCTACGTTGCGATGCCTCTGTATTACCGGAATAAATTTTACAATATTGAGGTGTTGATAGTGTATTCCGGGGGCATCGTAATGCGCCCCGTCCCCGCGGGGGACTTGGCTTCGAAGAACTCTGGCGAGTTTTTCTCATCCACATGATCCTGATGGACCATTCGGAGGCGCAAGAGGGGGGCGATCTTTTCTGCAAAAGAGGATTTCTACAGAGCAGATTATTCCTCCCTCCCATAATCATGTGTTTTTTACGAGAGATTTTAAAAAAACATCCAATTGTTTCATTTTAACAGACCAGTCAAGGTTTTCAGTTGCATACAGCCTCATTTTTTGAGAATAATCGGATTTTTGGAGGATTTTTGCAATAAAATCGATCATATCCTGAATATTAATGTCACTTTCATCTGAAGGGACTCTGTATATAAATTCACAATTGTCAGGGAAATCAGGATCCCTGTAACCACTGATGAATGGAATTCCCCTTGCACAATATTCCCGTGCTTTTAATATGGAAGCTTCAGCTAACCCGATCCTGTGAATCCCGAGGCTCCCCACAGCAAAATGGCAGGAATCAAAAAGGTCATCCAGTTTTTTCCCGGTAAGGAATCCATGAAAAATCACGCTCTGCTGGAGATTGAGATTGCCAACAATTTTCTGTAAATGGGGTATTTCCGGACCCTCGCCGGCAATATGAAAAACAATATGTGGCATCCCTGTATGTGTTGCGATACCCTCCAGCAATCTATCAAGACCATGCCATTTACTGACGTTTGCAACACAGAGAAGATGCAATTCATTACTATCAAATGATTTGATTTTTTTAACCGGTACTGAATCAACATCAAAACCATTACCGATTGTAATATGCGGTTTTTTAAAATTTCCAGTCCGGCTCAATTCATATGATGTGATCTCTTCCGTAACACCCACGATTGCATCTGAGTGTTTCAGCAATAATTTTCCAAATAACAAATCTGATAACAAAAAACCATATTGATGTTCCAGGAGAAATTCTTTATATTCTATGGTATTATGTTCAAATACGATTTTACAACGTCTAAAATTTTTCAGAAATGTAATGGGATAATAGAAAAAGGGATAAGGATATCGTAAATAGAGGATGTCATCATCATCCAAATCAGTGATCTCCCTATCGATAAATTGCGCAAATTTTCTGCAATAGAATAGTTTTCTGAATAGTGTCCAATCCGTGTGGGAATTGATTTTTTTATAGGAAACTTCAATATCCAGTGGTCTGATATTTTCGATTAATGAATTTCCGGATATGACTAGTTTAACATCAACATTTAATTTGGTTAGTGCGGAAATCTGGAAAAAAATTTTTTTAGAGATACCACTAGTTTCTCTCAATATTATCTGAAAAAATACAATTTTCAACGTTATCTCTTGAATATATTAGCGTCTTTTTTTAATATTATATCGAAAGAATCCAACAAGTTTGCAAAGATCCAGTACTTCTCTAAATTTTCTGCTCTGTAGAAAACCTTGTACCAGACAAATTGAATGAACGTGTCAAGGTTAGCAAGAATGATCTTGCATGAGATCTCCTTCTTCTGAATCTGGAAAATCCGTGATTTCAGGTCAGCTCCGAATCTTCTTTTAAGGACAGAGAACTTAGTCTCGACCAGGAACCGTTTACGGTAGCGGATTACATCGAAATGATCAGTCATCTCCTTTCGATATTTTCCCCAGACGTTCAGTGAATACTTATGAGAACGTGCAGGAATGATCGAGTCTGCCTTTAGGGTTTCGCGGATAAACCGGTGCATTTTTTCGGAGTCGTATCCCCTGTCCATGACATAGCATTCAGATTTATGGAGTTTGTGACATTTTTTCAGAAGTGGGAATGCATGACGGGAATCATGGACCCGGCTTTTCGATATCATGAATCCGGTGATAACCTGCTGATCGATATCGACAACGATTGAAGTTTTGAGGAAATGTTTTCGGATCTTCCCGGTTCTAAATGAGTAATAATGACTACAATATCCACTGGTAAATCCGGATGAATCGATGGCAGTAATGGGAATTATGTCATCTGGAGAATAGAAGATTTTCAGGGTGCATTTTAGGAGGATATCAAAATAGATTGGTTTGATTCGACCGAGGAATTTTTGAAGCGTTGTGAAGTGTGGGATTGTTGTAAGCTCAAGAACTTGCCGAATGCGGCCCATCTCTTCGAGATCCCAGATGATGGTTCGGTAGTCTGCTTTCCGATATTCTTTGAAGAGAAGGATGGTCAGGAGTTGATGCTGGGTGTAATCTCTTCTCGAATATTTACATGAATAATGTGCGAGACGAGATGAGTGAACCAGTGAATATGCATGCTTGACAAAACGGATAAACCGGCCTGACGATCTCTTAATCGTCTCCTTGTTCGTTACTAGCATAACAACTTAAGGAGACACCGTACCTTGGATCTTTTGGTCAACCACTGCTCTATTCTCTCTCGATGAAATCTTTTCTACAGAGCAAAAAAAACCTATATGATGTTAAAAAATCGCCCCGGAGCAAAAAAAATTTCACTTAAAAAATTGATTTCAATAAAGGCCGAAAATATGCCCAAAGTGGACATTAATTTGGCACTCCACATTTACATATCGATCTCCCGGTAATCTTTTCCAAGAATGAATATTTTATACCACATCTCAAAAACCAGAATACTCCATAACTTCTGGGCATTCCAGAAATTCATTTTATAATTTGAACCCGACCTCTGGAAATCAGCAAGCAGTTTTTCCGCATATCCGGCATCGTACAGGGAATGTTCCCGCTCCTCAATGAGTGAATCCAGAACCTCTTTTAGATCTCCTTTGAACCACTGGTCCATCGGAGCATTGTATCCGTGCTTTTTTCGATATACAATACTGTGGGGCAACCGGGGCTCCATTGCACGTTTCAGTATATATTTCCCAGTTCCGTTTTGTATCTTTTCATGCGCGGGGAGGGAAAAGGCAAATTCCATGAGTCGGTAGTCCAGAAGTGGCGCGCGTTCTTCGATACCATATGCCATAGTCATCTTGTCCGCCTTCATACAGAAGTCATGAGGGAGCCAGGTTGTGAGACCAAAATACTGGAGCGTATTCAAATGATCCATAGGTGTTTTGGGATAATACCGGGAAAGATCCTGATTATCATCGGGTATACCCATCAACAAGAGTTCATCCTTGCTGAAGAGTGATATGAGGGTCGCATACTGCTGTTCCAGGCTTTGTGAAGAGAGGGTTGCAAGAACTCTGTGGAGATTACTGCCGGGAGAAGTACATTGTATGATCCGGGCAATCACACTCTTCAGAGGATGATACAGGGTATTGAACCGGATGCACTGCATCATAATACGCTGATTATCATAACCAGCGAACGCTTCATCACCACCTTCACCGGCAAGCACTACGGTCACGTGTTGTTTTGCGTACTGTGAAAGG
>JGI24731J21663_1002665_pt1 | contig 10413 bp, 9 predicted proteins | sample EPASupsiteHSE605_FD_21663 | JGI IMG/M metagenome (IMG submission 21663) | reverse complement strand
CAGATAGACTTCCAAAATACGTTTCTTCCCCCATATTAATTCTATCCCAAATGTGAAATAGGCCTCCAACCCCTTTCTTACCCAAGAACGATGTGGCAGAAGAAATACATTTTTAGCCGTTTGCTGAGAGATAGTACTCGCACCTCTCAGACCTTTTCCTGTCTTATGCTCCAGTCTTGCAATATTGATGGATTTCCAGTCAAAACCACGATGAATTACAAAGCGAATATCCTCAGATGACATTGCAGCCATGGCTAAAGAGGGAGATATCTCATCAAGAGGTTTCCAGACTTTATAAGTTCGAAATGTATTGTCATTTCTATGCTCAAAGCCTCGCAATGCCATTAATGGAGTATAGGTTACGGGAAAATACTTATAGAGTACAACAATAGTAATTGAACTGGCTAAAAATAAAAAAGGGATATATATTACTATAATCCGCAACCATCGTTTCTGTAGAAAATGTTTGATTGCTCCCTTAGTTCTACTGCGAGTATGCACATTTATCAATATTACTATTCTTCCTTTGTAAGTCTCAAAATTTGCTTTTTATATAACCTTTGTAGTACCCGATTATCCATTGGGTCACCGGCAAGAACAACCTTGTTGTCATATAAAAGAAAAATACGCAATATTTCTTCTTTGGGTATCTTATTATATTTTTTAAACTCACTTTTTAAATCAACAAAAAAGGGAATTTTTAAACCATACTTTTGAAATGCTACCTCCAGATAATAAATATCTTTCATGTCAAAAACAACCATTATATTACAATTTTCACGAACAAAATCATAAATAAATGATCCTTTGAACAATAATGTTTTAATTCTACATGTCGAACAACTGGCTGAATCTATAAAGATTACTAGTTTACATCTCGAACTAAGAATACTATTGGCAGTTATTGTGTCTCCATTATTAAATATCAACAAACTGTCGGGAATAATAATCTCATTGCCTATGAATTCTTTTAAGTGTTGTTGCACCTGCGTTTCTTTATGCTTACATGAAACAAAAAGTGTTGAGAGCAGGCATATATATAATACCTTAAGCCTTGAAGACATGATTATATTTATTTCATAGTTATTATCAAGAGAACACGATTATCAGTTGGCGTTATTTTGTCTAAAACCTCCGGATTCTTTATTAGTTTTTTAACATTATCCGTTATTGAGTTAAAGTCTGTAGGAAAGGCCAGACAATATAATTTGTCGCTATCAAAAAAATGAAATGAATTATTTAGAAATCTATTTTCCTTCTCAAAATTGAACCATCTGATTATTCCTGAACTTTTATCTTTTATTGCATACAGGTAGTCATACTTATTAAAAGCCCGGTTGTCCAGCATTTCAACAAAAAAATACTTATTATTTTCAAAATATTTACTAATGCATGTATATGGATTCTCCAACATTTTTGATAAATTCTCCATAGAACCTTTTGATTTGAGATACTCTTTTACGGGAATAAATTTCTCCGCAAAATCAATCTTAAGACTTGGCACAACACCCTTTTTGGAGCTATAAGTGTATATAGTATCATTATGAAATTCTCTGATTTGCACTTCGTTATCGGGGCCTACGGTAAGACAATTATTCTCAAAATATGGGCAAACTTTTATCTGTGTCGGCAAAAAGGCAGAACTCTCCTGCCCTTGTTCGTTCATAACTACCAAACGTTCGTCTCTTACACCTGAATTTCTATTCAAGTATAACAAATACTCGTCTCCAAATTTGAGAGCCTGCATGAAATATTTATAGGGAATGGTCTTTTTTTCAATAAACTCTCCTGTAAGTTTGAATTTATTGATTACAAAATCGGGTGATGTAAAGACGTAGATTGTATCTTCTGAAATACAAAAATTTGCAACATATCTATATTTTCCCAGACCAACACCATCGTCCCCGATATATCCAAGAAGCTTCCCTTTTGAGTCGAATTTCAATAATATATTTCTTGAGGGGGTTGAGTTTTTCCCCATGAAGTGACGATTATATATATAATATTCAGAATTATATACAATCAATTCAGGGGCATCTGCGAGATAAGCTTCATCTTTGTTATCTAACGGAATAATCTCTATCTCCTTTACAAATTCGGAGAAAAAGAGACTCTGATCTCCTGCAGCTTCGGCTTTTATAGTTTCGACATGTTTATTAATGATTTGGTTCTTGCATGATACCAGCAATACCAGCAATGAAAAGAGGAATAAACTCTTCATTTTAACGTATATTTAATTACATATAAATCGGGATCATCTGTAACTGCATAAAGATATTTGTCATCGGGTGTAACGTCAAATACTCTGAAAAATTTATCAAGAACAGAGCTGTTTATTAACTCTCCATCTAAATTGAAAGTTAGCAAATAAGTGTGTTTCTGTCTAATGACTTCGGTGCGATTACTTCTGTTTCTATACTTCTCACCCTGTGTGCATACATATATATATTTATCCGTCATCTTTACGTTCTCAAAACCAAGAATCTGGCCCTCATCAATCTTTAACCACTTATTTCTTATATAGTAGTTTGATTTGAAGACCATTTTTTTCCATTTAAGAATTAATTTGTTATTGTTAATTGTGTAAAGTGCAATCCATGGAAAATGTCCGTCGGCAGCAGCTACGTACTTCTTATCATAAGAAAGAGTTATAGATGAGCTGAATAAGTGACGTTCATAATCTAAATCGTCATCGTTGATAACTTTATGTAGTAATTTGTCAAGATATTCTCCCTTATTGTTTATTATGCCTATGGATTGGTTTGGAAAAACACTCAGAGCAACATATGTAGAATCAGTAATGCTTTTTATTTTCAATAAATCATGGCCAATTGAATCTTGCTCTATCTGCATGATACTATCTGAAATTAAAAATTTTACCATTATGTTCCTATAATAATCCCAAACAAAGAATTTATTTGATTTTAAGTTATAAGACATTCCCACAGGGCTCAACATCTCCTCAGGCCCTCTGCCAATTCTTCCTTTTGTATTTGTTGCTTTTCCGCTTATAGAATCAATCAGCTGAACGACTTTGTTGTTAATATCTGTACAGCAGATTAAACCATGCGAGGAATAATAGATAGGAGTTATTACGCTTCTTGATTCTAACACATTGGGTAGAATAATTGCCCTTAGAGTATCACTTTTGGCAAAAACAGAGGCTGAATCAATGAAGTCTCCTTTTTCGTTCTTGCATGAAAAACATATGAAAAAGCAAAAGAAAATTTTAAATAAATATTTAGATTTTGTCATTTTGAATTCATGTTTAAGAGCGGGTATTTAAAAACTATTAACATAAACGAGAGTTTCCTAAAAGAACTAAAAACCAATTAGGAAACTCTCGTTAAAAAAGTTAGATATTATTGCGATAATTTGAAATAAAGCACGGAATGTCTTCTCCTTTTTTGTTAACTATCGTAAAATAACAACTATGATCCTGATCTTGCTCACATGCGCTAAATAGTTTAGATCTACAAAAAATATTTGGTTCCTCGTCATCCGCTAATGCCTCTACATTAGCAAGTAATAGATCATCTTGAAGATTTGATTTACTTTGTACATAAAGAACCGCTGAAACTGTTGCTACAGCAACGAAACAGAAAATAATTAATTTCTTTTTCATAATGATTTGTTATTTAATTGTTAACACCTGTAAATCTAAAAAACATTATTTTATTAAGCAAATAAATTTTAAATTTGAATAGTCGTTTAATTAAATAAATATCAATATTTTGCAAAAACATAATTACACTTTTTTCTACAACTCTCTGTTTTTTGTTTTATATGCCTGTATTTTATTTACACAATATGCCAAATCAGGACAATTTGCTGATAATAACATTATTGCAAAAAGGGAGTATTTTACAATAATTTTGTTTGTAATAAATATAGTTGCAATCATGTTTTTAGCCATAAACCGGCACATAAAGTTCTCTTTACAAGATTTTTTGGCTCTTTTTTTACTGTTTTTTGCTTCGGTCAGCCAATATTTTCATGGAGGAATACAGGAAAGCCGATATGAGATGTTTTTGTTGCTTTTAATATTATATTTTTGTTGTCGTATAATATTCTCCAAATTAGAAAAAAGCGGAAGAATTCTGGTAATTTGCCTGCTCATATACGGGATCGCTCAATCATTGATTGGGGTAGCACAGATCCTGGATATTTCACACTCCTATAACTCCAGATTCAGCATAACTGGTACCTTTTTTAACCCGGGACCATTTTCAGCATTTATTGCCCTTTCTTTTGTACTGGCAGTTGGGTTGTTATCGAGAATTGATTATCAGTCAACCAATTATTTAAAGTCGGTCTCATTTTGGCTGGCATTAATATGTGCATTTTCCTGTATAGTAATTATTCCTGCAACTATGAGCCGTTCAGCCTGGATCTCTATAATCGCTGTCTTAGCAATCATTTTTCTAAAGGAGACCCGATACTATCAGCTTTTCAAGGATTATCTTTCTAAGAACCGGTTTAAAGCCGGAATAGGGATTTTTGTGACAATTGTCATATCTTTCTTACTCTTAGCAGGAATGTATCTGGTAAAAAGAGATTCTGCAGACGGAAGAGTTCTTATCTGGAAAAACACGATGTCTCTCATAAAGGAGAATCCTGTTTCCGGAGTAGGTTTTAGTCAGTTTGGAGGTGCCTATGGTGACAAGCAAGCCGAATACTTCTCAACAAAGGAGTATAGCCAAAAAGATGTAAAAGTTGCCGGAGAGCCACAATATGCATTTAATGATTATTTACAGTTAGCTGCAGAAGCAGGTTTACCGGCATTGATAATTTTTCTAATATTTGTACTTCTTGTGACAAGAAATTTCTTAAAGAATAAGTCTGTACTGCTCTATCCTTTCCTAACCTTACTGATCTTTTCTTTGACATCATATTCTTTAAACGTCCTTCCTCTATCGATAATATTCGTTCTTCTTGCTTCCTCATCTGTATCAGCAGAAAGTTCAGTTATCCTGATTAAAAACAAAATTGCAAACAGTGTGGTTTTTGGGTTATTATTGATTATGGGTATTCTTGCTTCTGGTTATCAATTTCTAAACAAGGATGAAAAATATGGAGCATATAAGGAGTGGAAAGATTTACAAATGCTATACGAAATGCAGGATTATGACGGCTTGTCAAAAGATTATGCATTACTGTACAATAAATTGAAGGATCAGCATAAGTTTCTTTTTGAGTATGGAAGAACACTTAACCAAACCGGTAACTATATAATGAGTAATGTTATATTGTACCAGGGAACAAAACTAAGCAGCGATCCTATGTTTTACAATGTTATCGGGAACAATTACAAATCGATGGGGTTATTTGTTGAGGCTGAGAGAGCGTATAAAAGAGCCTTCAATGCTGTACCAAACAGGCTTTATCCACTTTATTTACTGACAAAACTATATTATGACACCAAGCAGGTAGATAAATTTAATGAATATGCCCACAAAGTTCTTAATTTTGATCCAAAGGTTACCTCCACTGCAACAAAAGAGATGAAGCAGGAGATACGGCAACTTCTTGAAAAAACAGAAAAGACAAATGAATAAATTTCATTTCCGCAGGCCAAAGGTGTTTAATGCTCTTTTATACTGCGCATTACTAGTCATTACTCTCTCTATCCTTCTCCTTTTGACCCGTGTCTTCTTATTTGATCAGTTCCCGGTAAACACCCATTCTATGTCCCCAACTATATCTGCAGGGGACAAAATAATAGTTAACAAATTAATTTTTGGAGCAAGGATATATAAAAGTTTCGATTTTGGTCCGGATAAACCCTTAAAATCATTCAGGGTAAAAGGGTTCAGGGGTATTAACCATAATGATATAATTGTATTTAATTTCCCTTATGACAAGAACTGGCTCAAGGTCCAGTTTAAAATCAACTATGTTTATACGAAGAGGTGTATTGGATTGCCGGGTGACAGCATATCTGTTGTAAATGGTTTTTACAGAAACAACAATTATGAAGACACCTTGGGATACTATCCAAATCAAATTGTATTATCGAAAACTCCGATTGAAAAGCCTCCCACAGGATTATATAAGACATATCCTATAAATTCAAAAAACTTTATTTGGGACATTAAGAATTTTGGTCCTCTGTATGTTCCAAAATCAGGCGAACAAATAAAATTGAACTTAAATAACTATGAGTTGTACAAAATACCTATTGAATATGAAACTGGTCAGAAATTAAGAATTATTAATGGGGTTCTGTTTTTAGGAACAAAATTCATTAATCAATATACATTTCAAAAGAGCTACTATTTTGTTGCAGGTGATAATGTTATGAATTCAGCTGACTCAAGATACTTTGGGTTTGTCCCGGAAGAGTTTATTATAGGAGTTGTAGGTTATATAAGAAAAAGGAAGTAATTTCTCAGATTTATAATTTTTGTAATCATCTTAAGATATATCTAAAATATTAATGCATATTTGGATATTATTATAGATATATCTATATTTGAAAAAACATACGATATGTACAACCAACTATATGAACAATCAGGAAGCGACTTAATCCGGCAATTGGGGAAACGTTATAGCGACTATCGTAAGCGGATGGGTTACTCGCAAAAAGATGTTTCCGAAAAGTCAGGATTGAGCGTCTTTACTATCAGTACTTTTGAAAATGGCTCTTCTACCGGTGTGACATTAGCATCGCTTATCAAATTGCTAAGGGCAATTGATAGCCTTGACGAGATTGAGAAACTGTTGCCGGAACTTCCCGAAAGCCCTCGTGCACTGTTTAAGAAACAACAGAAAGGAAAATGATTATGGAAGCTAATGTAGTGATGGCAAAATTATGGGGAATGCCTGTCGGGTATCTTTCATGGGATAAAAAAGCAGATTACGCTGTTTTTGAATATGATCCTGAATTTCTAAACAACGGTTTAGATATTGCTCCGCTGACTATGTCAATTAATTCTGTACGTAGCAGGAAACATATTCCATGGACAGGAGATAAGGATAAGCTCTATCTGGGACTACCGCCGGTGTTTGCCGATTCATTGCCGGATAAATGGGGACATTCAATTTTCAAGGCATGGCTGAGAGATAATAATATCTCAACAAAGAAAATAACGCCGGTTGATCATCTATCGTTTATCGGCAGTCGTGCAATGGGGGCACTTGAATATGAGCCGGCCTTGAAATTAGGTACGGACTCCGTTTTTCCGGTAGATGTTGAAAAACTTTTTGAGTTCGCCAAACAAGTATTGAATGAACGGGAAACGACGGTCCTTGATGCTGAAAACTCAATCTTGTGGCGGGACTTGATAAAAATAAGTTCTTCGCCGGGAGGAAAATGTCCAAAAGCAATTGTTGCTGTCAATAGGTCAACAGGCGAAGTAGTTTCCGGTCAGGGAAATGTTCCTAAAGGATTCGAGCATTTTATTTTGAAATATGACGACAATTCTTACCCATTCGCGAAGTTGGAATATGTTTATTATCAAATGGCGTTGGCTGCAGGAATAACGATGATGCCTTCCGAATTGCGACCATACGGCAATGTGACTCATTTTCTTACCCATCGGTTTGACCGTGTAGAGAACAACCGGATACACACCCAAACTCTTGCTGCCATGTCACCCGGGAGTGATAGTTATGAAGATTTGTTTGCCGTTATCCGTAGATTGAATTTGCCATATGAAGACTTGCGTCAACAATATTTACGGATGGTTTTTAACGTGCTTGCACGTAATGTGGACGATCATACTAAGAACTTCAGTTTCTGTATGACAAAAGATGGTGTCTGGCGGTTGTCCCCTGCTTATGATTTGACTTATGGCGTAGATCCTACTACTCCGGCATTCATGAACCGTCATTTTATTTCTGTAAACGGGAAAAATGAAAACATTACCCGCGAAGATCTGGAAATAATTGCTCAAAGAAATGATATTCAAGGCTACAAGTCATTAATTGATATGGTAGCCAATGCTGTTCATGAGTTTAATAATCATGCTTTGGAACTGGGAATTGATAAACAGCTTGTAAAAACAATTGAAGCAGATTTCATCAAACTGTAATATTGAAATTCTTTAAATTTGATACTTCATAATATCATCCGGAAGCAAAACATTTTCCATTGTTCCGGCGACCGGTGGATTTTTAAGGAACAGTTTTGTGACGATTGTATGGTCTTTGGCAAACGGCAATTTTGATGCTTTCTCTTTTAGTTCTGCCAACAAGTGGTCGCTATTTTCGCCGGTTGTCCATTTACATTCTCCCACCAATAGGTATTTCTGATCCAAAGACTCTGCAACTATGTCCAATTCAATACGTTTGTCTCTTGAGATGTTACCCCACCAACGGCGTGCCATTCCATAGGTTATTCCGTCAATCTCATTGCCCGAAACGGTTTCTCTGCAAAGTTTCTCCCAATAATCACCCACATAGTCAGAAAAATAAGAGTCGAGGTTTGATAGTATAGGTGATATCCGTCCTATTTCTATGAAAGAGCGATTTGGAATGATGAACCGGAAATAAAAGTTCATAAACGGATCGTTTATCTTGTACAGGCTTTTTTTTGAATTTTTCTCATTCTCACCAAAAGGAATCTCTTTAGCCAGATAGCCTAACGAAATCAGTTTGGCAAGCGGTCGCGAAAGATTAGTTGCAATTTCGCCGCTTCTTCCGGCAATTTCAGACATACGGTGTGCCCCTGCTCCAACATACGACATTATTGTCGATGTTTTCACAATATCATTAATATCATCTTTGAAGAGTTTTATAGGTTCTTCATATAGTGTTCCGTTTACCGATAATAAATTGCTTTCAATTGCCTCACGCAGGTTGGCATAACCTTCCCGTAGCTCCCAATAGCGTGGTACTCCGCCCCATACGGCATACTCCTCGACGGCACCGATAGCCGAAATACCAAGAGCCTCTTGAATATACGGTACTTTAATTGGTGTAATCTTTAGAATAGCATCGGCACGTCCATAAAGCGGAGATGTAGCATCCAAAACCAAACCATACATCAATTGTTGTGAAGAGCCACAAATTACGAGATTAAATTTTAAACGTTTAGAATCAATTTTATTTTGAAGAATCGAAGGTAAACCTGAACTGCCTGCAACTAAATATGGGAATTCGTCAATACACAGTGTGAACTTTTGTGTAGTTCTTTCATTAAGCGTATCGAAAAAAACATTCCAGTCGGGATAAACCACCTTGTCAAATCCGTAAATAACGGTAGATATCATTTTTGCCAGGGTCTCGCGCTGTAGTTTGGCGTCAGTCTGGTCTGCCGAATAATAAACATCATTTTCTCCAAGCATTCGGGAAATCAATGTCGATTTTCCCAATCGCCTGCGTCCGTAAATTACAGTAAATGTTGAATTTTGAGAATTCAACACCTGTCTGAGTCTTTTGGTCTCTTCGATTCTGTTAACAAATTTCATGTCTCAACATTTATTATGCAGTACAAACATAATGTTTATTTTGCATAATAACAAGAAATTTAGGCAGAACGTGAAACTCTGCCGGAGATTGCTCTTGTAATCTCCCCTATCCACAGCACCACAGATGTTCCTGCGATTATCAGCAGCCAGTCGCGGAGGGTTATTGGTTCTGTACGGAAGACTTCGCCGCCGAACTGTACTATAAGGAACTGACCCACTACAATCAGCAGGGAAACCACTACAAAACCGGGCGATTTTGAGATCCCTCTGAATGCTGAGCCACCCACGCCGTAGGTCTTTGCGTTGAACATGTTCCAGAACTGGAGCATTACAAATATGGTGAAGAAGAGTGATAGGTTGTATCTCGATATATCTCCGTTAGCGTCTGTGAAATAGTAGAGCAGGCCAAACAGTGCCCCAACAAACATAATTCCGGTAAGTAGTATGTTCCGCCTCATAGATGGGGTGATAATGAAATCAGCAGAGCTTCTTGGCTTGTTCTGCATCACCTTGTTGTTTGGAGGAAGTGAGGCCAGCGCCCCAGCAGCAAATGTGTCCATTATAAGGTTGACCCAGAGCATTTGCGTAACAGTAAGCGGAAGTTCGTGACCGAATATGGAGCCAATAAAGACTACAATTAGTGCGGTCACGTTTATTGTAAGCTGAAACAGAATGAACCTTTGGATATTCTGGTAGAGAGACCTTCCCCACATTACTGCGGTGGCTATACTGTTGAACGAGTCGTCCAGAAGTGTGATGTCGCTGGCCTCCTTGGCAACAGAGGTGCCTGAGCCCATAGAAAGCCCCACATGGGCGTGGTTGAGGGCAGGGGCGTCATTTGTACCGTCACCAGTAACCGCAACCACGGCTCCGGTCTTCTGTAACAACTGCACCAAGCGCTGTTTGTCCGACGGTCTTGCCCGGCACATGATCTTTAGAACCAGAACCCTCTTGAGAGCCTCCTCGTCGGAAAGATTCTCAAAATCCACTCCTGTGA
>JGI24731J21663_1002661_pt1 | contig 10428 bp, 9 predicted proteins | sample EPASupsiteHSE605_FD_21663 | JGI IMG/M metagenome (IMG submission 21663) | reverse complement strand
GAGCCGTTGCGGGGAGACCTGGAGCGCATGCTGGTGCTCGTTGACCGGCTCGCCGAATTCCTCACCCACCTGACTGGCTACGTCACCCCCCCTGCCGGCGCCAGGGCGCGGACGGTCGATCTCGTTCAGGCTTTACGGGAGCTGGAGTTCATCCTGCGAGAGGAGGCGGACCGGAGACGCATCACTCTCTCACTGGATCTGCCCGACCTCCCCTTGCCGGTCTGCGCTCCGGAACAGCACCTTCACCAGGTCTTCATGAACCTTATCCTCAATGCCCTACAGGCAGCTGGCGATGGAGGAACGGTGACGGTCTTGGCTCGGCTGAAAGGTCGCACGGTATGGGCTGCCATCCGGGACAGCGGCCCAGGTCTTCCCGAGGGGATCGTTGAACAGATCTTCGAGCCCTTGTTCACCACCAAGGAACAGGGGACGGGTCTTGGTCTGGCTATCGTCAAGCAGTTGGTTAACGAATTGGGAGGGACAGTCGGTCTTGCCAATCATCCCGACGGAGGAGTGGTTGCCGAGGTATTGTTCCCGGAAAGTGATACGGAATGCGGCACAGAATTCTGATCGTAGATGATGAGCCAGAGGTACGGGAGGGCCTGGTTGAATTCCTCCGGGACGAAGGATTCGAGACCAAGGGAGCGACGAACCTGGTCGAAGCCCGTCAGGATATTTCCCGGTCGTGCTTCGATCTGGTGTTACTTGACTTGCGGCTCCCAGATGGATCTGGCCTCGATCTCCTGGCCGAGCTGCGTGGACCGGATGCACCGCCGGTTATCGTGGTCACCGCTTTTCCCGAAGTCCAGACAGCGATCCGGGCGTTGAAGCTGGGGGCTTACGACTACGTCAACAAGCCGTTCGATCTTGATGAAATCTTGCTTGCTGTAACACGAGCGCTCGAAACGCGAGAGTTGCGGGAAGAGGTCACTTCCTTCCGGCAAGGGCAGAAACAGCGGCTGCGTCATTCCCTCGACCGGATCGTGGGAGACTCCCCGGCGCTGGCAAAACTGCGGCGCGAGATTGATCTTGTGGCATCCTCCGATGCCACCACAGCGCTGATATTGGGAGAAAGCGGGGTCGGCAAGGAATTGGTGGCCGAAGCGATTCACTACCGAAGTGAGCGATGCGAGGGGCCACTGGTTAAACTAAACTGTGCCGCTATTCCGGCGACTCTCCTCGAAAGTGAATTGTTCGGGCATGAGAAGGGGGCCTTTACTGATGCCCGGACAACTCAGAAGGGGATGTTCGAGCTGGCCCATCGTGGGACTCTTTTTCTTGATGAGATCGCCGAGTTGGATGTTCGTCTTCAGGCCAAGCTTCTGCGGGTCCTGGAGGACCGGACTATTACCAGGGTAGGGGGGCAACGTCCGATCGCCGTCAACGTGCGAATTGTTGCAGCTACCAACAGGGACCTTCAGGAACGAATCAAGACCGGCGAGTTCCGGGAGGATCTCTACTATCGACTAAACGTCTTTCCTTTCGTCATTTCGCCGCTTCGGGAACGTACTGAGGATATTCTGCCACTGACGGAGCTTTTTCTTCGGGAATTCCTGGCGAGAGCCCCGGGAAAATCGTGCAGGTTAACCGAGGAGGCGAAGCGAAAACTCCTTTCCTATCACTGGCCAGGTAATGCCCGGGAACTGCGAAACGTCATGGAGCGGACAGTCCTGCTCCACCAGGGAGGAGAAATAACGGCGACTGATTTCATATTAGGGGCCGGACGGGTCGTTGGGTTTACCGATTCCGGACCGATCACAACTCTTTCCGAAGTGGAGCGGGAGCATATTCTCCGGGTCTACCGCCAATCCGGAAACAACAAGACCCAGACCGCAGACCTGTTAGGGATCAACCGCCTAACCCTGCGACGCAAACTAAAGGAGTTCGGTATTGAGTGATGTGGTGTTTCTAGCCACTGAAACCGGATAGCTGAGCCCGGCTCTGACCCGTACCGATGAACAATCTGTACCCACACGTTGACAGTTCTCAAGGAACTTTTGAAGCAACTGGACAATGCAGGCATCAGGAGGAGGTAGGTAACTATGAAACTTGCACTGAGAATAGTATTGGGACTAATTCTGACAGCGGCTAGTATCGCTAAGTTCATGAACCTGGAGGGGTTTGTGGCGGTTCTCCACTCCTACCGTATTTTGCCCCAGGGTCTGCACTGGCCGGCTGCCTTGGCCATCAGTACCTCTGAGCTGATCGTTGGACTCTGGCTTTTCTGGGGTCGTCGCCTCCGTCTCGCTGCATTATCATCACTGGCCCTCCACTGCATCTACGCCTCTTTTGCCAGTTACATCCTTCTGCGTGGTATTCCCATCATAAACTGCGGATGCTTCGGCGCCTATTTTGCGCGTCCCCTGTCGTGGATGACGGTTGGGCAGAATCTTCTCCTGGCAGGTCTCTCGCTTCTCCTGACCCGACTGGCTGTTTCTAAGTGAATGCAGAGTAAATGTCGATCACACAGGGGTGTCCCAGCTATGAAAAATCTGACTACATCGAGAAGATTTTCCTATTTTATTCTGGCCCTTCTCTTCGCTATTTTCGAGGTATCCTCAGCCATGGCCATCTCCGGATGTACCCCCAAGGAAAAGAGTAACCCAGAGTCGGCCAGTTCGAGCATTGGAAAAACAGGGTATGCCACTCTTCCCGGGGCTTTGCCTTTCGACCAGACGCTTCTGGGTAAGTTTGAGGAGGTGAGAACGCAGCGTGGCAAGGATTACCATCCGAGGACAAAACACCTCCGGCCGGACGGCTGGGCGATGTACACCAACCGCCTGTTCCTGGAATCGAGTCCGTACCTTCTGCAGCATGCCCACAACCCGGTCAACTGGTTTCCGTGGGGAGATGAGGCGTTCGAACTGGCCAGGAAGCTTAACCGCCCTGTGCTCGTCAGCATCGGCTATTCCACATGTCACTGGTGTCATGTCATGGAAGAAGAGTCGTTCGAGGATGAGGAAATCGCCCGCTACCTGAACGAAAATTTCGTCGTCATCAAGGTGGACCGGGAGGAGCGGCCGGATCTGGATGCCATCTACATGAATGCGGCGTTGACCGTGACCGGCAGGGGTGGCTGGCCCCTCAACGTCTGGCTGACGCCTGACCGGAAGCCTTTCTACGCCGGAACCTATTTCTCTCCTAAAAACCTGATGACTGTACTGAAATCAATGAAAGAGGCCTATACTTCCAAGCCAGAGTGGATAGCAGAAGCCAGTCAAGAGTTGGTACAGTCTATGACACAGGCACTCTCGCCAGAAGAAGGGAAAGATCTCCCGTCTGCCAACTCAATGCACAGTGCCGCCCAAGCATACCAGCGTCACTTCGATGCGGTAAACGGCGGTCTCCAAGGTGCCCCGAAGTTTCCGAGCAGCCTGCCGGTGAGATTCCTCCTCCGGTACCAGCGGCGCACCGGAAAAGAAGAGTTCCGCAACATGGCGGAGTTGACCCTGAAAAAGATGGCCTCAGGCGGCATGTACGACCAGGTGGGTGGCGGCTTTCACCGTTATTCGACGGATGACAAGTGGCTTGTTCCCCATTTCGAGAAGATGCTGTACGATAACGCCCTCCTTGCCATAGCCTATCTGGAGGGGTATCAAGCGACACAAGACAAGGATTTCGAACGGATTACCCGTGAAATACTCCGCTATCTCGAACGGGACATGTCCTCTCCGAGCAGGGCGTTTTATGCCGCGTCCGATGCTGACAGCATTGCGCCGAGCGGGCATCGGGAGGAAGGGTACTTTTTTACTTGGACGCCGAAGGAGCTTGAGCAGGTGCTTGGTAAAGATCGGGCGAAGGTCGTTGGAGCGTACTACGGGGTAACAGATCACGGCAATTTCGAGGGGCGTAGCATCCTCCACGCGCCGCCATCCCCGGCGGCGATCGCCCGAAGTCTCAAGATTCCGGAAACGAAGCTGCAGGCAATAATCGACGAATCGAGAGAACTCCTGTACCAGGCAAGGAACCGCCGCCCTCTGCCGCTGCGGGATGAAAAGATCCTGACCGCATGGAACGGTCTGACGATTTCAGCATACGCTCGCGCAGGACTCATACTGAACGATCACCATTATGTCGAGGGAGCGATCAAGGCAGCCCGGTTCATCCTTGAAAACAGTTACGTTAACGGGAAACTCTTCCGCAGCTACAAGGACGGAAAGGCCAGGGGCAATGCGTATCTGGAGGACTATTCGTTCTTCGTTGCTGCCCTGCTCGATCTGTTCGAAGCGACCAACGATCCCCAGTGGTTGGAACGTGCGATAAAGCTGGACGATGTCTTGAAAGCACACTACGAGGACAGGGACAACGGCGGGTTTTTCACGACCGCTGACGACCATGAAACATTGCTTGCGCGGGAAAAACCGGCCAACGACGGGGCTGTTCCGTCGGGGAATTCCGTCCAGGTTCTGAACCTGCTCCGACTCGCTGAATTCACAACAAACGATAGTTATCGGAAACGCGCAGAAAAGGCGCTGAAGTCCTTTTCGGGAGCACTTGGCGCTGAGCCGACCTCTCTTTCGGAGATGCTCCTCTCGGTCGACTTTTACCTGGATACCCCCAAAGAGATTATCATCGTGGCGCCCAAAGGAAACAAGGAATCGGCCTCTTCTCTGCTCAAGGTCTTCAGGGACCAATTCCTTCCTAATCGGATTATCACGGTGGTCACGGAGGGGGAGGAACTGAAGGCAATCGCCAAGGTCATTCCGCTCGTTGGAGAGAAAAGGGCTTTGAGGGGGAAAGCCACCGCCTATGTATGTGAAAACAAGAGCTGCCGGCTTCCGACCAGTGATACGAAAGTATTCGCTGAGCAGATCCGGAAGGTGGAAAGGTAGCCGGAGATGCAAAGGGCGTACGGACGGCAATCGAATTCGTGGTCAAGAAATAATCTATGAATTTTCCGAAACTATCAGTCATTATTCCAACACTTAACGAAGCCGGGCATCTTCCCGCGATTCTGGCCGATCTCAATGGGCAGCAAGCTATTTCCGTTGAGGTTATTGTGGGAGACGGTGGTTCTTCGGATGCCACACGGCAGATTGCTGATAAATTCGGAGCCCATTTCGTTTCGGCCAAACGAGGTCGTGGGATACAGATGAACGCTGCCGCTGCGAAGGCAACCGGCGAGTACCTGCTTTTTTTTCATGCAGATTCTCGCATTGATGCCCCACTTCTTCTCAATACAGCAGTCGTTTCTTTGTGCAGGGAAATGGAAGAGGGGGGAGGCAAAGATATTGCCGGGCACTTTAGCCTACGGTTCATGCGTACAACGAATCGTAACGAGAGGGCCTATCGTTACATTGAAGAGAAAACAGCTTTCAATCGGACAAACACGACGAATGGTGACCAGGGGCTCTTGCTTTCAAGGGCATTCTTCGATCATCTTGGTGGATTTGATGAGAGCCTGCCGTTTCTCGAAGATCAACGCATTGCAGAACAAATACGCTCTCAAGGGAAATGGATTACGCTCCCTGGATATCTGATGACATCAGCACGGCGGTTTGAAATGGAAGGTTTTCACCGTCGGTACATCCTGATGAGCATGATGATGGGGCTCTTCAGTATCGGTATTCATTCGTTTTTCTTACGCGCGCCAGGGGTATATCGGGTACAGCAGGATACTGGAAAGCTTTTACTGTCACCGATCTTTGGCCTTATCTGGCGGTTGATCCGCCAAGACTGGGGCTTATGGGGTTCGATTCGTGTCTTTTATCTTCTGGGACGCTATATCCGGCAAAATTCCTGGCAGATGTTCTTTTATATGGATGTCTGGTTGCGCTCCCTGCTTGGAGAAGGCCGCTATCCTTTTCTGCGCTTCCATGATCGTGTCTTTGGCCCATGTACAAACTTCGCGGTGTTCAATGCACTTGTAGGGGGTATATGTTTCATCTGGTTTATGGGTATCCTCGCACCATTCTTCTGGGCAATCGACTATCAAGAACGAAAATATGAATCTCGGGAAGAAGTTGCATGAAAAATTCCAATATTAGAACTGTTGTGGCTTTGTTCGTTAGAGTCCCTGTCCCGGGGCGAGTAAAATCTCGTCTTGCATCCAGTTTGGGCATTGATGGCGCATGTGAACTGTACCGAGCCATGGTGACCGATATCCTGTCCAATATTAAGGAATGTGATTTTCCGGTTTATCTGTTTCATGATGACACGAATGGATGTGAGTTGCCCAAAGAGTGGACAGAAGCATCATCCATGGTAATTGCTCAGAATGGTGACAGTATTGGCGAAAGGATGGCATCCGCCTTTGAACGGTGTTTTGCTGAAAACGTAGATCAGGTGGTCTTGATTGGTAGCGATATTCCGGGACTAGACTCCCGAACAGTATTAGCCGCATCGCTTGCTCTTGAATCGCATGATGCTGCGGTAGTGCCTGCCGTCGATGGCGGGTACTGCCTTATCGCACTGAGGCGGGACACCTACCAATCAACCATCTTTCACGATATCCCTTGGAGTACTGATCAGGTGCTGCGGTCAACCCTTGAAAAATGCGGTGAACGTCACCTGGAAGTAGCGTTATTGGAAACTCTGCAAGATATTGATACCATCGATGACCTTAGGGCATATTGTCGAAACCCGTTTAACAGAGCCATTGCGACCAACAGCTGTCTTAAAGTTGCCGGATTCTTGTAACTATTGACGTGAGTAGTAATGGAATTGAGCCATATTTGCTTATTATTGAGAAAGCTTGTGACAGAGTAAACATTGTTCCTTTGGCGGGTGATTCTTAGGCAAGGGAAGATTTTGGGAGCCGTGGCAGTCTGCACATCCCTTTTCCGCTTCCAATCGGTCTCCCACTTTTTCCATGACCTCGTAGAAATGGCGATGTTTATCATCATATGGTACTTTTTTGGCCTTTTCCTTGCCGGTGCTCACGAGGAGAGTGCCAAGTATAGCGATAATGACAGCAAGAAATATCCAGTCTCTTTTCGATACCTTCATCGGTTTTCTCCGAATCCCGGCCACCTCAGTATGGAAAATGGTCTAGTCAGTTGAACAATTCTCAAATCCAATCGTCAATCAAAAGATCGTGAAGATGAATCGCCACATGCCGTGGCTGAAAAGGAGCGAAACAGTGGCGAGAACGAGAATAGTTCTCCCCCATCGAGTCTCCAGGCGGCGGAAGGTCCAGACCGATGCCGCAGCAACCAAGGCCACTTCCAGCACCGAGGCGATATTACCGTAATGTGCCGGGTCCCAATAGGATACCGGTGATCGGAAGCGGTAGCTGGAAAACGGGAAGAAGTGCGCATGGGCATCATCATGATGAACGAAGAAGTCCTCGGCTGCGGCAAGAAATGCCGCTAGGGAAAAGAGAGCGCCCCTCGGCATCCGTAAGAGAAAAAATAAACATCCGACTGCAACCCAGATGGGGAACGAGTGAGAGATATTAAACGCTGTCTGCCACTTTGGATGGAAGTAGAGTTCCCTCCAGATTTCCTGTTGGGGGGTGGGTTTGATCAGCGTGTACCAAAGGAAGAGGGCGAAAATGGGGATATCGGGGAAGATCGCCCCGGTAAAAATTACTGTGTTCAGATGCTTGAGCCGTTCGAGCCTCTTTCCGAGTGTACGGCGCATCAGGTAAAAGGTGAGTATAGCGTGACTCTGGGTGTTCAAGGCTTGTTAACTTTCACTGTGACTCCCTCCATGTTTTCCTGCAGTGCATCAGAAAAAGTATTCTCGCTTCGGTGGCCAGTAGAGATGAGAGACATAATCGCCGTAGCCATTGAAAATGACGGAAGGCCGCACCTCACCAGTACCGAGCATTTTTTCTGTCTTCTGCGACCAACGGGGGTGCGGAACGTCAGGGTTCACATTGGCCCAGAAGCCGTACTCGTCAGGGACCATCTCACTCCAGAAAGTAGGGGGCTGCCGATCGGTAAAGTTGATCTCGACAATTGACTTGATACTCTTGAAGCCGTATTTCCAAGGGGTTGCAAGACGTATTGGCGCGCCATGCTGTTTTGGCAATTCATGGCCATAGATTCCGACCACGAGAAACGTCAGCTCATTGGCAGCTTCCTGGATAGAAAGCCCTTCGTGGTAAGGCCAAAGGGTCGTGGTGAAAAGCCCTCTTTGGCCTGGCGCCTCTTTTCGCTTCAGGAACGAAAGTATCCTCACATATCTAGCCCCGGACAACGGCTCGACCTCTTTCATCAACTCGGAGAAGGGAAAGCCCGTCCAGGGGACCGCCATGGCCCATGCCTCAACGCACCGATGACGGTAGGCCCTTTCTTCCAGAGGCATCTTCTTCATTAGTTCATCAATGTCAAATATCCGCGGCTTCTTTACCATGCCTGTCACCGCTACTTGCCAGGGGCGGGTCAGGAATTGCTCTACGTATTTCCAATTCTGTTTGCTAGAGCTGAATTCGTAAAAATTGGTAAACTTCGCTGCTTCGATCCGGGCGGTCATCGGACGGTCGAGGTTGTATCGGGCGTTCGATTGTGCCTTTAACACCTTCAGGTTGATCAGTGTGCCGCCCAGTTCACGACTATCCATGGCAAAACTCGTGCAGGCATCGAGGAGCGGCCAAGCTTGCAAGCCTACAAAGCCCATTGTCTTGAGGAATTCGCGCCGGTTTAGGAAAACTTCTTCGGGGGTGAGTAGTGATGCGGGAAGGGAGAATTTGCTATTTTTCTTTCTCATTGATGTCTCCCGGCTTGATTGTGGATTATCACTATTACGGGATTAAGGATTATACCCCCAGAGAGAACCTGCATGCATTTCAAACGATACCTCAATTAAATGAGTGCGCAATTGCGGAAATACACATCAGATTCCGTCCGTTTTCATACAGCAAAATCTTCCGCAGTGACCGGTTTGGTTTTCAGTATTTCAAGGAGAAGGCTTTCCCATTTGAGGAGGGCCTCTTTTTTCTCATTGTCGTAGCGGTACTTGTTGTACACCCCCACAACTCCAGGCTTTATGTGGTTCACCACCTCCTCGCCTACCTCATCCAATACCCCGACCCGCGCCATATTTGTGCGGGCGGTGCGACGAAGATCATGGGGTGACCACGGCTTCATGCCGAAGTACGGTTCCTTTCTGGCCTTGATGCTCCGGTTGCCGACGACCTTCACTACTTCGTCGCTCAAGTAACCGCGGTTTATTGCCTGGGACAGGGCGTTTTGGGAAACGTGCCCTCGCTTTCCCCTCCCGGAGGGGAAGATGTAGTCCTTGCCATCTCCGATCAGTTTGAGGGCCGTGTCCGTTAGGTAAACCCGATGCTCTCTCTCATTCTTCCCCGCTACCTCAGCCGGGATGGTCCACCATTTCCCCTTGATCTGATCGCGGTGCATTTGAGCCACCTCGCCTGGCCGTTGCGCTGTCACGAGGATGAGCTTCAATGCACGCTTGATTTCGCGTGAACTCGCCGACTTGCTGATCTCATCCCACGCCTTGACGACCTCGTCATCATCAAGGTGGCGCTCATCGGCTTTCGGTGCAATCTTCGGCACCGATTCCGTAATCTCGATGAACGGCTGAATCTCGGCCCATTCCTGGCGGCAGGCGTACTTGAACATCTGTCTGGCAAATTTCATGGTATTGCGTGCTGAGCCCGGCACAGTGGCAGCGATTTTCTGGATGAGCGTTACGGCATGCTTGTGCCTTACGGCCGCGATTTCCATTTGCCCTATGTTCGGAAGGATATGGACTTTGATACAGCTCACGGCGGACCCTTGCCAACGTTCGGAATGGTTTTCTTTCGAGTAGTTGACGAACCAGACGCCGGCAAGCTGCTCAACGGTCGTAGGAACGAAATTCTCGGGCACCCCCTCCGTAACAAGGGTGTCAAAGGTGTATTTTTCGAGATGGGTCGCTGCAGCGGCGGCAGCCTCAGCTTCCTGCGTTGCTTCTCTTGCCGCCTTTGTCTTTTCCTCGGCAACGGCTTTCTTCTGGTCACGAGGGTCAAATCCCTTTTTTACTAGCTTATACGCATCGTTATATGCTATTCTCGCATTGGCTAGGGAGCAATCGGGATAATGACCGAGAAGGACGTACCCTTTGCTCTTATTCAGTTCGAATAGATATACAAAGGCTTTTGCACCGGAGGGCAGGATTTGCAGGGCGAATCCCCGTCCCTCCCTAAGGTAGTATCGCGAGCTTTTAGGTTTAGCCGCAGCAATGGCTTTTTCCGTGAACTGTTTGCCCATTCCGCTTCCTTTTCGTGTTTCCGTTTTGTTTCCGTTTTACTGTTTCCGTGGACCCGATGTTTCCGTTTTGTTTCCGTTTGGTGGTTGGCAGGAGGAGAGAAATCGTGAAACACGCAGATAGAAAAATAAAGCAAGAAGCGTTAAAAGTCAAGTAGATATGCCGGGGATGGGATGCGTTGGGAAACATCCTGATAGGTCGTTAAACGTTGGAGTGTCAGCTTCCCAAGCTGAAGGTCGCGGGTTCGAATCCCGTTTCCCGCTCCAA
>JGI24731J21663_1002643_pt1 | contig 10507 bp, 9 predicted proteins | sample EPASupsiteHSE605_FD_21663 | JGI IMG/M metagenome (IMG submission 21663) | reverse complement strand
TGAACGGGTTATGGATGCGGTGAGCACTTTCGGTGATGTTGAAGATCCGTGGAATGTCCATTGCAGAAAATCTCCTTACGGGTGTGAATAGATTCGGTCACGGCACTAACTCGTTATTCATCTGATCCGGCCAACATACCACCGAATCCAGAAACTATCCAATGACTTTTAAAAACAAATCGACGTAACTATTTAAATTAGATATGAAACCGGCATTGGCCAACATCCCAAATTGGGGGTGTTGGACGGAATTCTGGCCATCCTCCTGACACCCTTCAGCATACAGATGAATGGGTGCATGGAGGATACCATAGAAGAATCCTCCAATTAACGTGCAATATAACTGTGCTGTAAGCCAAAGTCAAAAGAGATCACAATGCTTCTTATCCCGAAGGCGGTTTTTATCCGGTATGTTGCACATCTCAAATCGCGCGGCGTTCCCGCTGCCCTTCATGCCGATTACCAAAAATGGCTCCGGTATTTCCTCGACTTTTGCGACAAGTATCCGGTCCCGTCGGGAAAATCCGACCGTGTACGGCTGTTCTGCGAGAAGCTGCGAAGAAAATCTGGCTTCCAAGTTAACAAGTTGAGGCGGTACATGGGTACAGAGCGGCAAAGGCTTTGTCGAAACCGCACCTTTGTTTTCCGCCCGAAAAGGTAGTGTAAAGAGTTTTTCGCTTTTTTGGGGCTGGCAATTGCCTGAGTTGGAGCATGCCGGGAGAAGTCGTAAGGAGCGCCACTGGCGCTCTTTTTTTGCGGATCAGCCAATTACGGAAATATGCGCAGGACCGGGGTTGCGCCTTCTACTGCCAGGGCTCCGTGGTAATCTTCAGGCACTGGTACATCGACGATCCGCCATGGGGAAGGCTCGCCGTCATGGGCATGGAAATCCATGGGCTCACAAGGCTGGTTGGGGAGGAGGGATACGGCGAAGCTGGCGGCTGAGCGGGAAAAGCCGGTGCCCAACCCTTTGAGATAGGCTTCCTTGCGAAACAAGTTTTTTGTTTTGACCCCTAAGTTTTGCTAAGACATTAGGAATGATATCAACACAATGGAACGGCTATTCGGACATACATGGCTGAAGGATGGAAATGCTTACGCCAAGGCATACGCAACGTGGGACGAATTTAAGAGACAGTTATGACTGGCTAGAAAAAGGCGTCGATATCCATCATGCCATGTAGCACCCTGACAATTAACATTCCACCACTGATCGGCATATAAAAAATCAGGTACATGCCGACCGGGAAACTTTTCAAACCGGGATGTAGTTCGTTCCGGTTTCTGCCCATATTCGTGAACCGAGCGAGTTTCCGGCAGGCTTCATCAATTTCGTCAAGAAGCTTGTCCGCATTGTCGGGGTTGTCTTGGGCGATATACCACCAGATTTCATCAAGGTCGTTTTCTGCTTCGGGGCTCTTATGGATTTTCAACATCAGCTGTTTGCCTTGCTTCGTTGAGCTTCGAGCCGTTTACGGCCTCGTGCCTTGATGGCTCCCAAGTCTAATGGTGTTGGCTCGCCGCTATCCAAGCCTTTCTTGATCTCGGCCCTCAGTTCTTCAACACGCAAGAACTGCCTCCGATCTCGTTCTTCAAGAAGGCGTAAAGCATCGCGTATAACTTCGCTTGCAGAGCCGTAAAGTCCGCTTTCAACCTTGGCTTTAACCAGATTTTCAAGTTGTGGCGTAAGTGAAATATTCATTATGTGGCTCCTCCTTTGACCAATATAATAACAGAGAATAACAATCTTTGTTATAAAAAGTGTAAGTTCGGATGATAAGCGAAAAGGCAATGTTCAACCATGGGCGGCAGACGGTCAAGCCGCTCGTTATCGCTGAAGGAAATAATGAAAAGGATTCAGAACCTATAGGAATTCTGAACGAGGCTTTTGCAGCAGGCCCGCCTTGGCCTTCGCTTGGTTACGCAATAGAAGGTGAATGGGCAGGTGGAGCGCCAGGCGCTGTTTGTGGTCTGGCTCTTTCTGGAGTTAACCGTGCGTTGATACGATACTGCGGGGTTGCGCATTCTACTGCAAGGGCTCCGTGGTAATCTTCAGGCACTGGTACATCGACGATCCGCCATGGGGAAGGTACGCCGTCACGGGCCTGGAAATCCATGGGCGCACAAGGCTGGTCGGGGAGAAGGGAAACAGCAAAGCTGGCGGCTGGGCGGGAAAAGCCGGTGCCCAACCCTTTGAGATAGGCTTCCTTGCGGGTCCAAAAGCGGTAGAAGGCAGACAACTGCAAGTGCGGCGGTAGGCTGGACAGCTCCTGCCATTCGCCGGGGGCGAAGAAGCGCTGGGCAATCTCCCGGTACGGCAGATGTTCATCGACCCTTTCCAGGTCGATTCCAACACGGCAATCGACGGCGACCGCCAGAACGGCCAGGTCATGGGCATGGGAGAGATTGAAATGGAGCGGCGCCCCTGTTTCCGCCAGGAGAGGTTTGCCGTGCTCACCTTCGATGATCCGCAGATGCGCCGGTTCAATATCCAGATAAGTTGCCAGAGTTTCGCGGAGAAAGCCGCGCCCTGCCACAAAGCGGTCCCTTTTCCGGCGGCTGAGCAGCCGATCGGCCCTGGCCAGTTCGTCCGGGGAGAGAAACCTTGCTAAACGCGCCAGTTCACCTGTTTCCAGATCGAGTGACGCGAAGCGGATCCGCACCTCGCCCGCGGCCGGCATCGTATCCCTGCTCACAAACGCGCTCCGGCAAGCCACTCCTTCAAGCGAGTCAACCCTTCATCGATGGATATTTGAGGCGCATAGCCGAGGTCGCGGCGGGCTGCGGAGATGTCGAACCAGTGGGCGGTGGCCAGCTCACTGGCGACAAAGCGGGTCATGGGTGGCTCGCCTGCCAGATGCAGGAGGTTCCAGAGCCCCTCGCAGACGACGCCGGCAGCATAAGCCACCTTTGGCGGCACACTGCGCGTCACCGGCGGAAGTTCTGCGGCGGCGAGGATGCGGTTCACCATCTCCCAGAGGGGAATGGGCTCGCCGTTGGAGATGAAATATGACTTCCCTGACACTGCCCCGCCGAAAACGAGGCGGTCGGCGGCGAGCAGGTGGGCCTGGGCGGCGTTGTCCACGTAGACCGTGTCCACCAGGCAGGGACTGTTGCCGATCCGGCGCAGCTTTCCTGCCCGGGCCTTGGCAACGATGCGCGGGACGAGGTGGTTGTCCCCCGGTCCCCAGATGAGATGAGGTCGGAGCGAAACGGTGGCAAGGGCAGGGGCGTTGGCGGCGAGCACCAGTTGCTCGGCCAGCGCCTTTGTTTTCGAATAATGTGCCTCGAAGTGGGTTGGGTAGGGGAGAGACTCGTCGCCCCCTTCCACGTCCCGGCCGTCGAAGACCACACTCGGCGAACCGGTGTAGACGAGGCGGCCGATGCCGTGGTGGCGGCAGGCGGCGAGCACGTTCTCCGTCCCGGTCACGTTCGCCCGGTGATACTCCGCGTAACTCCCCCAGATACCCGCCTTGGCAGCCACGTGAAAGACGATGTCGCATCCTGCTGCTGCCTGCAGCACAGCCTCCCGGTCGGCCAGGTCCCCTTGAATCTGCTCGACGCCGAGGCGCGCAAGTTCGGGGTATTCCCCCCGGGAGAAGCTCCGTACCGTATTCCCCCGTTCGACGAGGAGGCGGGCAATCGCACCGCCGAGAAATCCGCCGCCGCCGGTGACAAGCGCCCTCATGGGAGCCTCTTTGCCGCCCAGACGGCGAGCTTTTCCCTGAAGATCTTCGCGTTGTGGCGGATATCGACGGGAAAGGCGGGGTGGAAGAGAATGGTGGTGATGCCGCGGGTATGGATGTGGGCATCGGCGATGGCGAGGAGTTCCCGGCACACCTTTTCCCGGTCGGCTTTGGCGCCTTTTTCCAGTTCCACGCAGAGGACCGGCAGCTGTTGCCCCTTTTCTCCGATGCCGACGAGGGCGGTGCGAAAGACGGACGGGTGGGTATTGAAGACCGCCTCGCAGGGGATGGTGAAGAGGGTCTCTTCCGGGGTGACCACCCGGTGCGACTTGCGGCCGCAGAACCAGATCCTGCCGTCTTCGTCCTTGCCGCCCAGGTCGCCCATGCGGTGGAAAAAGCCGCTGCCGGCAGGATCGTAGATCTTAGACATCAGGTCTGCCTCGGGGCGGTTAAAATAGCCCCGCGTCACCTGCTCACCCTGGACGACGATCTCGCCGATTTTTCCCACCGGTGCGCGGAGCGAATCGTCCCAGTAGGGGATCGGCTCGTCGCTGATCTCGATCACCTCCAGCCGCACACCTTCCACCGGCTTGCCGACGCAGACTCCGCCTCCGGCGTCGGTGATGCGCCGCGTTTCGCCCAGGATTTCGCCGCTGCCGATGGAGCAGACCGGCAGGGCCTCCGTCGCCCCGTAGGGGGTGAAGATTTCCACACCAGGATTGAGCATGCGGGTGAACCGCTCCATGACCGCTGCCGGAACCGGCGCACCGGCGGAAATGACCCGCTTCAGCGAGGGGAGCCGCTTGCCGCGCTCCGCGCCATAACGGCCGACCCGGTTGATGAGGGCCGGGGAACCGAACATGGTGGTGACGCCGTAGGTCTCGATGGCCCCCAGGATCTTCTTCGGATTGACCGAACCCGGCCGGGTGAAGTCCATCTCCGGGATGACGGCGGTCATGCCGAGGGCCGGGGCAAAGAGGGCGAAGAGGGGAAATGTGGGGAGGTCGATCTCTCCCGGCTCGATTCCGTAGACGCGGCGAAGCGCATCCACCTGCGCGGCAAAATTGCCATGGCTGTAAACCGCACCCTTGGGCGGACCGGTGCTGCCGCTGGTAAAGAGGATGGCCGCCGTATCGTCCCGCTCCGTTTGTGCCATGGGGAAAGGGAGCGTCTCCAGCTGTTCGATGAGGCTGGTCAGGGTCGTCCCCTCCCAGAACAGCCGCCGTCCCACGGTGATGAAGGTGGAGAGCGTCTCCTTGCCCCAGCCGAAAAGGAGTCGTGCGACGTGCGCCTTGGGAATGCCGATGAAGGCCCGGGGCCCGGCCTCGGCCAGGCACTTTTTCAGGTTCTTCACCCCCAGCCCCGGATCTATGAGGACCGGCACAGCGCCGACCTTGAACAGGGCGAAGGTGAGGGCGAAGAACTCCGGGCCGGGTGTGACCATGAGCGCCGTCCGCACACCTCGGCCTACGCCGTAATGCACGAGCCCGTGGGCGATCCGGTCGCTCATGGCATCCAGCTCGCTAAAGCTCAAGCGGCGGTTCTTTTTGGGAAAGATGATGGCCGGGGCATCCGGCCGGCGGCGGGCCATCTCCGGGAGATGGGCGGCGATGTTAACGAAATTGTCGGCATTCATGTGTTCATTCAACCTTGCATGTCAAGTTCGGTCGAGAAACTCGCCGATGAGCGGCACCACTTCCTCTTTCATGTCTTCCAGGATATAGTGCCCGGCGTCGCTGTAGCGGTGCACCTCCGCCTCGGGAAAGCGCCGTTGCCATTCGGCGAGGAATGAGCAGTCGAAGACGAAGTCCAGTTCTCCCCAGAATATGGCCATGGGGAGATCGCGGAACTGGCCGCTTCCCGCTGCCACTTCGCTCACCATGTCATAGTTCCTGTCGGCCGGAGATAGAGGGATGTCCTGGACGAAGCGCAGCGTGGCGATGCGGTTCTGCCAGGTGTCGTAGGGGAGGCGGTAGGCCTGCCGCAGCTCGGCGGGCATCGGGTTTTTCTTGCAGCCGACGAAGGAGGCGGCGAGGCTGAAGGCGTTGAAGCCCCGCACGAGGAGGGCGCCGAGCCCGGTATCGCGGCAGATTTTCAGGGCCAATGGGAACGGCTTCTCCTTCGGCAGATGGAAGGCGGCTGTGTTGAGGATCACCAGTCGCTTGATCCGCTTAGGATGGCGGACGGCATAGGCCATGCCGATCATTCCGCCCCAGTCGTGGAGGACCAGGGTGATATTTTTGCTGATCCCCAGGGAATCGAGAAGCCTTTCCAGGTCGTCCACCCGCCGGCTGAGTGTGTAGTCGTAACGGTCGTCCCCCGGCTTGTCGGAGAAGCCGCAGCCGATGTGGTCCGGGACGATGCACCGGTAGCGGTCGCGTAGCGCCAGGACCAGGTTGCGGTAGTAAAACGACCAGGAGGGGTTGCCGTGGACCATGACCACCGGCTCGCCGCTCCCTTCATCAAGGTAGTGGTAGCGCAGTCCGTCCAGGTCCAGGTTCTGGCCGGTGAAGGGGTAGAGTTTTTTGATGTCGATGCTCATGAGATCAAACGATCCTTTTTAAGGCAATGCCAGATTTAAACTGTCAACTCAACATTCGCAGTTCCCTAAAGCCCCCTCCCCCTTGGATGGGGGAGGGTTGGGGTGGGGGTGCAAGGCAGTGATTTTTCGATGATCAACTTGTACCCTCCCCCTAGCCCCCTCCCATCGAAGGGAGGGGGGATATTGTGGGGCGACAAGTTTGGTATTTGTGCTGTTTGAGAGCTGTTTTGGCTCTGCGAAAGTTGAGCTGTTAACAAGAGATGGCGAAGAGGACGACCTCCCGCCGACTCCGGGACATTTCTGTCCGTTGTCCTACCACTCCACGCCGAGCATCAGGCAGTTAAGCCCGCTGCCGATGCCGAGGAGGGCGACCCGGTCGCCTGGGGAGAGCATCTCCCGCTCTTCCGCAAGGGCTGCGGTCAGGGGGAGCGAGACGGTCCCCATGTTGCCGAGGAATTCATAGCTGGTGAAGTCCTTATCCAGGGGGATGCCGAGGGTCTTGAGGATGGCGCTCTGGTGGGCGGAACCCACCTGGTGGCAGATAACCCGGTCTACCTCTTCGCCTCGCCACCCCATCTCGGGGAGGAACGCCTCCCAGGTGCGCCGCCCCAGTTCAACCCCGTAATTCATGACGTTCACCCCGTCGGTGCTCATGGATTGGGTGTAGCCCCCTTTGCCGTCCGGCGTCATCCCCCAGAGGCAGAGGCCGTTGTGTTCCGGGGCCGCCTGGGTGATGCCGCCGAGGAGGCGGCGCCTCTTGGCCGGGGCAAAGGAGCCGTCGGTGAGGAGTACTGCTACGGCGCCGGAGCCGCCGGTGAGGGTAGCGAGGGATACGGCGAAGTTGGCCATGTTCCGCTCTTCCAGCATGCGGCTGATCATGATGTCGTTGATCTCCCGGGCGCTCTCGCAGGAGACGACCAGCCCCGCCCTGATCTGGCCCAGCTCGATCCGGTTCGCCACGTCGAGGATGCCGTTCAAAACGCCCAGACAGGCGTTGGAGAGGTCGAAGACCGCTGTGTTACCCCTGATGCCGAGGCCGGCGGCGACGCGACAGGCGGTGGCCGGCTCGAACTGCTCGCGGCAGACGCCGGTGTAGATAAGAGCCCCGATATCGGCAGGGGAGATGCCGGCAGCGGCAAGGGCCTTTTTCCCGGCAGCGATAGCCCCCTGGGAGAGGGGGTAACCCGGCTCCCACCAGCGCCGCTCGCGAATGCCGGTCAAGGCCTGCAACTGGCCCGGCGCAAAATGGAGCGCACGGTAGAGCGGCTCCAGGCGAGCTTCCAGCTCGGAGGAGGTGACCACCACCGGTGCCAGTTCATAGCAGAGGGCTTCAATATGTACTTTGGAATACTTCATCTCTTCCTGCTCCAATTCGGCATTCTGTAAACGACGTCAGATTTGAGATGATAACAAGGCGGCGAGGAGAAAGCGACGAGACATAGTAGTTCTATGTCGAGGAGCTTTCGACGAGCCAACGCGGTTAGGGCTCAAATGTGGCGTCGTACTTCACGGTGAAATCATTCATCTGGTAAATTGTCTTTCCATCCACGGCGAGGAAACCGTCGGCGGTGAGAATCCGCTCCTTCTCGTCCACTGCTGTGATCCAAGCAGAAACCGTCACCCGGCTGTTGGTCGGAACGACCTGTCCCCGGTAGAGCCATTTGTGACTACGCTCCAGTGCGACGGCGGCGAGGGTGTTCCCTTCCCGCCATCCCCAGCGCTCAACGGCGGCGAACTTGACCAGCTGGAGGAATGATTCCAGGCCGAGGGAGCCGGGCGTGACCGGGTCCTGGTAGAAATGGGCCTTGAAAAACCACTCGTCCGGGTTCACTTCCTTGATCCCCCTGATGTAGCCGAGCCCCTTGGGCCCGCCGTCCGGGACGAAGAGTTCGATCAGGTCGATCATCCGGAGCTTCTTTTCCGGAAATGGGGCGGTTTCCGGGTAAGGGAGGCTTCGGCCGCGCTCTGTCTCCTCCGCCGTCGGCTGGTACGGGGCGGCGTCCCGCACCCCCACTTGGTCGGCGAGGGCTTCTTTGGAGAAAAAGCCGAACATGGTATCACCCTCGTAGAGGATTCCTTGCTGGTCCGCCACCGAGAAGTCGTATTCCTGGATAATCATGCCGCCGCTCGTCGCCACCTTCTTCATGGTGGCTGTTGCGGTAAGGGTGCCGCATTCCGGTGTGACCGGCCGATGCTGGACCGCGGTTCCTCCGAGATTGCGGAAGGATATGTCGGTCGGGCTGGTGAGTGCCGAGCCGACGTAGGCTGCGAGCCAGCCGCACGGCTGGAGAGCCGCTTCGAGAAGGACGGCGAACGGCATGCGCGGCTGGCGCTCTGCGCTGAAATACCATGCGTCGGCGGGGACGTCGTACTGCGCCTCGGCCATGGCGCCGGCGACCATCTGCCACGGCTCGCCACGGACGGCGGTGACCCGGTCCATGAACTGGAACGGCGGGCCGGGGAGGCGGGCGATCTTCCGCTCGCTGTCGAAGATCCGGTACGGCGCGCCGAACCCTTCCGATGGCTTGCCGTTGCTGTAGGCGAGGATCTGCTCCTTGGTGTAGATGGCAGGTTTGCCGGCACCGGCACCCGTGTAGGGGCGCTGCTTGCCGCGCCCTTGGTCTTGTACGGTGATGTCGCATAAGGGCGCAGGAAGCGGCGCCCCTACATTTTTCCAAAGGGCAGACAATTTCTCCCGGTCGGTCCCGCTGAGGCGCACCGACATGTTGGTGATCTCGACGATCGGCCTGCCGTCGGCGTACATGAGGGCGTCCACGACTGCATACGGCTCCGGCCGGTAACCTAGTTCGCGGATGCTCACCTCGTAGGCGGCGATTTTCGTAGTTTCCAGGACCTGCCCCCGGCAGCTGAGCTGGCTTGCCACGCCGGGGACCGGTTCCCAGGCCGCCCCGTCAGCTTCCGCGATCCACCCCATGCGGAGGAGGAAGATGCGCAGCGTGTGGAGGCAGCACTCGTACATGAGGGTGCCGGGCATTACCCGGTCGTCGACGAAGTGGCAGGTAAGGAACCAGTCGGAGGGCGAGATGTCCGCCTCGGCGCGGATGGAGCCGAGGCCGTAGCGCCCGCCATCGGGAACGAGCTCCATGACCCGGTGAACGAGGCGCATCTGCCCGCCGGGAATGGTCAGCGGGGTCGTCAGGTTGAGACCGGCGAAGAGCGGACCGAAGCAGCCTGCCAGGTCCCCGGCCCGGAGGCGGTCCAACCGGTCTGCGTCGTAAGATTCCTGCGCTATCGGCACGAGCTCCTGCCAGTCGGCGGGTCGGTTTCCCGTGCGGGGGCGAAGGTCGATGTTCGGGCGGACGATCCCCTTGCCGGCGTCCAGTTCGGCAGCGGTAAAGAAGCCGGCGCAGCCGTCACGCATGGTCAAAAGCGGCGCGCCGTTCACCGTCGCATCGAAGCGGAAGCGGAAGAGATAGGTCTCCCCCTGGCGGAAGAAGCGCTCGATGCTGATGTCGTAATGTATGGTCTCGCCAGGTCCCGGGAGTTCCCGATGGAAGGTGACCACTGCGTCGAGGAGGCGGTAGACCGCCATCCCCTTTGTGATGAAGTCGATCCCGAGATAGCCGGAGAGGAACAGGTCTGCCTGGCCGGCCTCGACGGCGATACAGGTGGGTATCCGCCCGCCGTCCAGGTACCAGGAGCCGGGATGGATGTCGTGCTCAGTCACCACCCTGCCGCTGGTCATGGATCGCGCTTCCCCTTCCAGCGCGACGATCCGGTCGACGAGCATGAGCGGTTCGTCCGGGAGGCGAACCCGGGTCGGAAATGAGTCCGCCTCGCTAAAGGCGGGTCCGAGCATCCTGGCAACTCTGCCGCGGGCGAATTCTAGACACATCTCCCGGTCGAAGACGGCCTTTGGCTGTGTCGGCGGTGGCGTGATCGGCAGAGGCACGGCTGTCTCGCCATCTTCCACAATTATCCCTGCTGCGGCGAGCTGCTCCTGGAGGGACAACTGGAAAGCCACGGCATCCGCCATGGAGCGACTGATGCTGTCGGCAGCGCGCAGGTATGCGTCGTGGGCTTGGAGCCGCGCTTCCTGGGCAGCCGCAAAGTCACGGATGACCGGCTCCAGGGAACTTCCCGCGGACCTGTCGGCAGTCATAGTCTGTTCCATCTGAATAGCCCTGACTGGTGCGGCATCCGGCACCGGAGACGTTGGCGGTGTGACGGCCGGCGGTACGGAATACACGGGTGCCGTTGTTTGTGCTCCTGATATCTGCTGTTGAGTTGCCGGTACGGCAGGTTGCACCCGCCGGCG
>JGI24731J21663_1002632_pt1 | contig 10578 bp, 6 predicted proteins | sample EPASupsiteHSE605_FD_21663 | JGI IMG/M metagenome (IMG submission 21663) | reverse complement strand
CGGCAAAAGCCACGCTGGCAGCACAAGAAAAAACAGGGAGTGCTTCCTTCGAGGATGCTGTACAAAGAGGAGAGCTCCTGGCAACTGCTTACGGTGATGTTGATGGTGACGGTCAGGAGGAGAAAGTGCTTCTGATGGGCAATAAATTCAGTAATGATTCGCATTACTACATCAAGTTATACCTCCTTGTGAGAGACGCGATAACTGATAATATCAAGGGAGCGATACGTCCTTCTATTGCCGGTGGTTATGACGTCAGCCTACGGCTGGCAGATGTGACGGGCAATGGCGTTGATGATATACTGATTGCTGCTCCAACCGGCGGCAGCGGTGGCATTGTCGCTTATAGGATTATAGATTTTACCGACAACAAGCCAAGAGAAATATTTACGGCAGAAGATAATCAGGGCGTACAGATAGGTGGAAATTACCTGCCGGATTATAAGGTGCGCATCACTTTCGGCGATAAAGGAAAAGAAGTGATCATGAGCGTTCCCACTGATCTTGGGTTTTATGGCTACCTTAAAATTTATGACGATGAAGGTAATCTCCTGAAAGACTATTATCATCCCTATGGGCAGTATCTGTCTGGCTTGCTGCTCTTAGATACTGACAGCGATGGTGTTGCGGAGGTTGTTACCACACAGAGGATCGTTGGACTGAACAATACTGATACGTTAGGTTATGTACGTGCTGTCTGGCGCTATACTGCAGCTGCCTGGCAGCTTGACAATTATACGTTCCAAAGCAAATTGGACTCGCTCGGTCATAGTACCGAACGCGAAAACGTCATAGGCCTGGGCGGCTATAAAGTTTGCCAGGAAAAAGCTGTTATCGGCAGAAATGTTATTGCTTACCCTCGTATCAGCAATGCTGGCAAGGGAGCAGCGCAGTGGAAGACTAATGCCCAGATAGAGAGTTTTGTCCGTGCGCAATTCGACGAAATCAAAAATAAGGGTTACCTGGAAATGAATTATGAGGTAAAGTATGGCGGCTACAAACTGTTGAGCATACTTATGACCGGCAAAAAAGATGGTAAGGGCGGTAACGAAGATATCTTCAAACCTTTTAACTTTGACCTTGCTACAGGGGAACTGGTTCCTCTGGAAAAATTACTTGGTAATGATAAAAAAATGTGGGAAAAAGTTGCAGAAATAACTGCCAAACAGGGTAATAAGGTTACGGCCGAGACCATGGATAGCTATTATTTTGACGGCGACAACTTTGTTTTCTTGCAGCGCAATGTGGAAAAACAACGTATGGAGCAAATTAGTGTGCCAAAAAAAGAACTAGCAAAATTTTTCGCTGAGAACAAAATAGAAAAACAAAACTGACTGAGTAGTCAAAAGAAGAAAAACGTAGCATAAGCAAGGAAAAGTGAGAAAAAGAGCTATAGTTTCGTTTAATCGGGTTTGCTTTTGCTAATATGACAACTTATAATGATAGCTGTGTTCTTTATATATAGAACAATGGGATTTCCGGTAATGCTTCAAGTAGTATTACTTTAATGGAGGAGGATACAGATGTTAGGGAAAAAGAAAGTTATGGCGCTGGCACTCGTTATTGCGTCTATGCTCGCAGTAGCCGGCTGTGGTGGTAAACAAGCAGCGGGACCTGCAGAAACATTGGTAAAATCTATGCAGGTAATCAAACGCGATACACCTATTGTTTACGAGTATTCTGGTTTTGTAGAAGCTCAGAACGAAGTGCAGATGAAAGCGCGTGTTACCGGTATGATTACGGAGAAATATGTTAACGGCGGTGACAAAGTTGAGAAGGGTCAATTGATGTTTGTTATTGATTCACGAACTTATCAGGCTGCTTCCTGGAACTATCAGGCACAAGTTGCCAGCGCACAGGCTGATTTGAGCCGTGTACGCCGTGATGCTGACCGCTATCAGCAATTATATGACCAAGGTGCTATTTCCAAGCAAACTTTGGATAATACTATGGCAGAGCTGGAACAAAGCGAAGCCAAGGTTCAAGCACAAAAGGCACTATTGTCATCCGCACAGGTTGACTTAGGGGAAACAAATGTCGTGGCACCATTCAGCGGAAAAGTTTCGGCAAATGATTTGGCTGTCGGAACCTTTGTTACAGCAGGAACAACAGTATTGGCTACTATTTCCAACAGCGATCCTGTACGCGTGAAATTCAGCCTTGCTGAAGCTGAATATTTGAAACTATTGTCAACTAAAGCTGAAGATGGCACTGCACCGCTGGAAAATCTGACAATCGTTCTTGCTGACGGCTCTACCTATCCTTTAAAAGGTAAGCTTACTCAAGTCGATCGCAGTATCAGTGAAGGCACAGGTACTTTGACCTTGAAAGCAGAGTTTGATAACCCAGACAAGGTGTTGCTGCCTGGTATGTTTGCTCATCTGCAAGCTAATGTTGGTACTAAAAAAGATGCTTTGCTGGTACCACAACGTGCCGTAACGGAAATAATGTATAAGAGTTTTGTCTATGTAGTAAACAGTGAGAACAAAGTTGAAATGAAAGAAGTTAAACTTGGTGCCCGTGTTGGCAGGTTATGGGTTGTTGAAAGCGGCCTTGACGGCACAGAAAATATCATCGTAGAAGGTATCCAAAAGGTTAAGAAGGGTTCTGCTGTTAAGGCAGAAGCTATGACTGAACAGGATCTTGATACATCTGCAACAAAATAACAAGGAGGTATTAACTAATGGCACGTTTTTTTATTGACCGTCCGGTCTTTGCAATAGTGCTGGCAATTCTTATCACCTTGTTGGGAACCCTTGCCGGGTTTAATCTGCCGATAGCCCAGTACCCAAATATTACCAAACCGCAGATTACAGTATCGACTACTTATGTTGGTGCTGACTCCAATACAGTTGAACAAGCTGTTGCGCAGGCCATCGAGCAAAAGGTTAATGGCGTAGAGAATATGCTTGATATGCGTTCAACCAGTACAAATAACGGTGGTTACACGCTTGATGTTTATTTTAATCTGGACAAAAACGCGGATATTGCGGCTGTTGAAGTGCAAAACCGTGTTGATCAGGCTAAAGCTTCCATGCCGGAAGAAGTAACAAGCTATGGTATAACTACTACTAAAAAAGCAGCGGAGACAATTATGTATTTTGCGCTGCATTCGCCAGATAGAGTCTACGACGGAATGTTCTTGAAATCATATGCCATGACGAATTTTCTGGACGCGGTCAAGAGAGTAAAAGGTGTTTCTACCGTTGATGCTTTTGGCCCGGAATATTCTATGCGTATTTGGCTGCAGCCCGATAAGATGGCGCAGCTCGGTGTCACAGCAAGTGATGTTTCCACAGCTTTGGCTACTCAAAACATTCAGGCACCTGTTGGTTCAATAGGTGCCAGACCGACTGCGGCAGAACAGGAATTTCAATATTCTGCCAGTGCCCAAGGCCGTTTAACGACGGAAGAAGAATTCGGTAACATCATAGTTCGTTCTTCCAATGGTCAGAATCTAAAACTTAAGGATATTGCGACGATTGGGCAGGGCTCACGTAGCGATGCCATTGTAAGCCGGCTTAATGGCGGCGATTCGGTTGTTTTCCCGGTTTATCTGACAAGTGATGCTAATGCACTGGAAACTGTGGCTAATATCAAAGAAGTTTTAAAGGATGCGGAAACACGTTTCCCTCCGGGCATGGAGCTGAGCATGGTCCAGGATAATACGACTTATATCGTTGAATCTTTAACGAAAGTTGCTCGTACATTCTTTGAAGCATTATTATTGGTTTTGTTTGTTGTTTACATATTTCTTGGTAGTTGGCGGGCTACTCTTATACCTATGCTTGCCGTGCCTGTATCCTTGGTTGGTACGTTTGGCGCCTTTGTATTTTTAGGCTTTACCATCAACACGATCAGCATGTTCGCCATGATTTTGGCTATCGGCCTTGTTGTCGATGATGCCATCGTAGTTGTGGAGGCGGTTGAACACCATATTCAGGAAACAGGGCTGTCACCAAAAGAAGCTACCTACAGGGCTATGAAGGAAGTTTCCGGCCCGGTTGTGGCCATTGCCTTTATCCTGGCATCTGTCTTTATTCCGGTTGCTTTCCTTGGTGGTACGGTGGGCCAGCTTTATAAACAGTTTGCTTTAACAATTTCTGTTTCTATGGCCCTTTCGGCTTTGGTTGCTTTATCATTGACCCCTGCATTGTGCGCTTTGGTTTTGAAACCACGCACAGCGGAAACGGCACCAAAAGGGCTTATTGGCAAGATTGTCGATGGGTTTAATGCTTGGTATGCCAAGGTGCTTTCAAGATACACGGTTAATGTTGAAAAAGCTATCAGACATACTAAGATTGTTGTTGCCGGTATGGCAGTTATGGTTATTGTTATCGGTGTTATGGCAAAAACTCTTCCTTCAGGTTTTGTTCCTGATGAGGATCAGGGTGCCAGCATCGTTGCCTTTAATTTGCCGGAAGCGGCTTCGAGCAATCGTGGCATTCAGGCAATGCTGAAGGCTGGCGGTCAGGTGGAAAAATTACCTGGCGTCAAGTCAGTAATAGAAGTTTCCGGCATGGATATTCTTACTAATGCGCCAAAGGCCAGCGCAGGCTTTTTGTTTGCTGCCATGGAAGATTTTGACAAACGTGATGTTGACGTACAATCCACCATCAAAAAGATATACGGTATTGGTGCAGGTATGCCGGAAATGAGCATGATGGCCTTTAATATGCCTGCTTTGCCTGGAGCGTCCAGCACAGGTGCCTTAGGTATGTATTTAATGAACTTGGGCGGCGATTCTACCGACCAAATGAACACACTGGCACAGACTTTTCTGCAAAAGGCTAACCAACGTCCGGAAATACGCGTTGCGTATACTACTTTTAACACGAATACGCCTTCTTATAAATTTACTGTTGATCGTGAAAAGTCAGAATCTCTGGGCGTACCTGTTTCCAGCGTCTACACCGCGCTGCAAACCTTCCTTGGCGGTGCCGAAATAAACGATTTTAACCGTTTTGGGCGTACCTGGAAAGTTGTGATGCAGGCTGACGCTAAATACAGGACTGATGTTGATGCTATGCGTCTTTTCTATGTGCGCAGCAGCAATGGCACAATGGTACCTTTAAATACGTTAGTAAAATATGAGAAGACCAATACAGTGCCTTCTATTACCAGGTTCAACGGCGCCAGCGCTATGAAGATTGCCGGCGATGCGGCCCCTGGTTACAGTACCGTCAGGCCATGAAAGCCCTGGAAGAGGTTGCGGCAGAAGTACTGCCTTCTACCTATACTTACGAATGGGTTGATCAGAGCCGCGACCAGATTGAATCCGGTGATAGCTCTACGAAAGTTTTTGTTATTTCCTTGATCTTCGTTTTCCTCTGCCTGGCGGCTTTGTACGAAAGCTGGTCCGTGCCTTTGGCCGTTCTGCTTTCTGTGCCGTCTGCAATTTTTGGCTGCTTCCTGGTTCAGTACGCACGCGGTTTGCAAAACGATGTTTACATGCAGATTGGCTTGATTACGCTGATAGGATTAGCTGCGAAGAACGCCATTTTGATTGTTGAATATGCCAAGATGAATCTGGAAAAGGGTGAATCTCCTCTCAAAGCGGCTGTTGACGCGGCTAAACTTCGTCTGCGCCCGATATTGATGACTTCATTCGCGTTTATTCTCGGCTGTCTGCCTCTTGCCATTGCGACGGGCCCAGGTGCCGGAGCACGCGTTTCCATGGGCAATGCCGTAGTAGGCGGCATGACTATAACGACTTTGGTAGGCATTTTTGTGATACCGGTAATGTTTGTTTTCATTGAAAATCTATTTAGTAAAAAACAGGAAAAAGAAGAAAAATAATCGTAAAAAAGCAAGTATAGTGCTCCACCTATAGGTGGAGCACTATTTTTTTGCAGGAATTTAGATGTTTTTGTCGTAATTAGTAAATATTCGTTTTGCGTAAAAGGAGATTAAAGAGTGAAAAAAAATCTGATTGGCCGCGTTTTCGTGCAGCATGTCTGGCAATTGACTAAAAGTTACTGGCAATCGGAGGAAAAGAAGAGAGCGTACTTTTTGTTAGGTGCCATAATTGCGCTTACTCTGGCGCACGTCTATGTTCTGGTACTTCTTAACCACTGGAATAATGCCTTTTACACCGCATTGCAGGATTATGAGACTGAGAAGATTTTTAGCGAATTGTTTCATTTCTCTTGGCTTGCCGCAATCTATATCATAGTTGCGGTATATGCTTTTTATCTGCAGCAAATTTTAGCTCTCGGCTGGCGACGCTGGCTGACTAATGCTTATCTTGATGAATGGCTGAATAACAAGACGTACTATCGTCTGCAAATGTTTGGTACGGCGACAGATAATCCGGACCAGCGTATCAGCGAAGATGTGAAGATGTTCGTGGAAATGACCTTGCAGTTTACCATAGGTCTTCTGAAAGCTTTTTGTACTCTCGTTTCTTTCGTGGTTATTTTGTGGCAGCTTTCCGGGCCTCTGCAATTAAGCGCTTTGGGGCAGGAGGTTCATATTTCCGGTTACCTGGTCTGGGTAGCTCTCATTTATTCTGCTATCGGTACCTGGATAACGCACAAAGTTGGTCAGAAACTGGTCGGCTTTAATTTCGTGCAGCAACGCTATGAAGCTGATTTCCGTTTCAGCATGATGAGGTTGCGTGAAAATGCGGAAAGCGTGGCTTTTTATGAAGGCGAAAAGCAGGAAGGTACAGTTTTTAAAAAGAGATTTACACTGCTTTTAGATAATTTCTGGAAAATAGTGCAGAAACAAAAACAACTTGTCTGGTTGAATTCCGGTTACTCGCAAATCGCAATTATTTTTCCTTTTGTAGTATGTATTCCAAGATATTTGAGCAGGGAGATAACTTTAGGTGGTTTGATGCAAATTGCCGCCGCTTTTGGCAGGGTACAGGACTCACTTTCTTATTTTGTCGACATGTACACGTCTCTGGCGCAGTGGCAGGCAGTAGTAGACCGTCTTATCGGGTTTGGGATGCATATGACGGAAGTCGAAGATGAAAAACCGCAGCTTAACCTTAAGCGATTAAAAACAATTGATAATAAAGTCAGCGTGAGAAACCTTGATCTGGAACTTCCTGATGGTTCGAAACTGATGAAGAACATAAATTTTGAGTTGCAGCCAGGAACGAATGTTCTGGTAAAAGGAGCAAGCGGCAGCGGCAAAAGCACTCTGCTCAGAGCGATAGCCGGCATCTGGCCTTTTGTCAGTGGAGAAATTGAATTGCCGGAACAGGAAAAAATTATGTTCATTCCGCAAAGACCATATCTGCCTTTAGGCACCTTGAGGGAAGCGCTGCTTTATCCTGGAACGCGGCAAAAGACAGATGAAGAACTCATTGCTTTGCTGGAACTTTGCAAGATAGAATCATTAGCGGGTAATCTTGACATGGAAGCAGATTGGTCGCACGTTTTATCCATCGGCGAGCAACAGCGTCTCGCTTTTGTCAGGGCTATCATTTATGAACCAGATTGGTTGTTTTTGGATGAGGCAACCTCTGCGCTGGACGAAGATACTGAAAAAGTAATGTATAAGCTGTTAGAAGAAAGACTTACAGAGACAACAGTTGTCAGTATCGGACATCGCAGTACTTTGAATAAATTTCATTCGTTGGAAATAAAGCTCGATAAAATAACGGCATCCGCTGTTTTGCAGAAGATTAACCGCGAGAGTATAAATTGAAGGAGGAATTGCATTGAAACCATTGGCTATAGCAGAAAATATTTATGACGTAGGAATTATTGATTGGACAACAAGAGATTTTCATGGGTACGTCACTCCACGCGGGGTAACATATAATTCTTATCTTATTGTTGATGAAAAAATTTGTCTGATTGACGCTGTCAAAGCACCGTTTACTGATGAATATATCAAAAATATAAGTAAAGTAGTTGATCCTGCGGACATTGACTATGTTATAGTTAATCACGTTGAGCCTGATCATTCCGGGGCTTTGCCAAAGCTAGCAGAATTAGCACCGAATGCGGTATTTTTTATTACTCCGCAAGGAAAAAATGAAGCTATTCAGCATTATGGTGATATTTTTAATTTTGTTACCGTAAAAGAAGGAGATGTTCTTTCTCTGGGCAAACGGGAGCTGCAGTTCCTGCCTCTGCCGATGCTGCATTGGCCTGATTCCATGTCAACCTACCTGAAAGAAGATCAGATTTTGTTCTCTAATGATGCTTTCGGTCAACATTATTGCACGAGCAACCGCTTTGACGATCAAATTGACGAGTCTATCCTGTTTTTTGAGGCACAGAAATATTTTGCCAATATATTGTCTCCTTACGCTAAATTAGTGGAAAAAGCTTTGCAAAAAATTGAAGGTCTGCCGCTGAAAATGATAGCGCCAAGTCATGGCGCTATCTGGCGCTCTCATATTGAGAAAATTGTTTCGCAATACAGCAAATGGGGTGTTGGAGTAAAAAATGACACGCTGATTATTGCTTATGAAACTATGTGGGGTGGCACAGAGAATGTTGCACGCTCCATTCTGACAGGAGCGGCAAGTGCCGGGATTCCTGTTAAACTGTTCAGGCTCAACTCTACCGATAACAGTCATATTGTTGCGGAACTTTTGGAAGCCGGCGGCGTATTGTTCGGTTCGCCGACACTGAACTATGGCATGATGCCTGCCATGGGTGGGCTGCTGACATATTTAAAAGGCTTGAAACCAGGCAAAAAGCTAGCAGCTGCTTTTGGTACTTATGGTTGGAGCGGCGGAGCCCAAAAAGATATGGAAGAATTTATTACAAAGGCAGGGTTTGATTTACAGCCAGGCTTTAACTGTAAATGGAAACCGCAAAGCGGTGAAACTGGTGAGGCTGAAAAGTTTGGCTATGAATTCGCTATGAAAATAAAAGAGAATAAATAAACAAAAACGCCGGCTGAAAAAGCCGGCGTTTTTGTTGTTTGCTTTGCCCACTGCACGTAAAAACTTGATAAAAGTCAAATAGTCAAATATAATAGAAGTAGAAATGTGATTGCTCTATTTGTTATGAAAGGTGGTGGGATTCGTGAAAAATCTTGCAGATGATATAGAGAATTTTATCGTTCGTCAACTTTTGCTTGATGAGGAAGATCAGATATTTGTACAGAGAAATGAACTAGCTGACCGCTTGTCTTGCGCGCCATCCCAGATAAGTTATGTTTTAAGCACCAGATTTACGCCTGAACGCGGTTATATCGTGGAATCCAGACGCGGCAGCGGAGGCTTCGTGCGCATTGTCCGTTTAATGACTGGGGAACGCCAGCAAATGGGAAAAAGTTCCGGGCAAAGGGAAAATAAAATCAGACAGTTTGCCAAGGCAAATGGAATTACTTATAGAGAAGCGGTTTTACTTTCCTTTATGATGGAAGTGCTGGAAGGCAGAGTAGAGGCCAGAGAACGCGGCGCAATTTTCACAGAGGCCATTGGCAGGCTTGCAGGAACAAAAATCGAAGATTGACGGACTTTACTGCCCGCTGATGGGTGAGGAGATAGAATAGTGGCGAAAATTAAAATTCATTATGTATGTCAGAATTGCGGCTACACAACTTTGAAATGGCTTGGCAAATGCCCTGAGTGCGGAAAATGGGATAGTTTAGTCGAAGAGACTGTAGTGCCTGAAAGTAAAGCTTCTTTTTTAGCAGTTAAGGAAAATCCGCGTCCTAAGACATTAGACAGCGTGTCAATCGATCATTTAGAAAGAATGGCAACAGGTATCCGTGAATTTGATCGCGTTCTGGGTGGCGGCATAGTGCCAGGCTCTTTGGTCCTCCTCGGTGGTGACCCGGGTATCGGCAAATCAACCATAGTTTTGGATGCCAGCATGAAGTTCAGCGAAAATGGCATCAAAGTTCTTTACGTGTCCGGTGAGGAGTCGGAAGCGCAAACGGCGATGCGTGCGAAACGTCTTGGCGGCTCCGGCAGTGGCCTGCTTATCATGACGGCGACCGATCTGGCGGTTATTCTTGCACAGGCGCAGGAGGTTAAGCCGGCGCTGCTTGTAATAGACTCGATACAGACTATGTACAATGCGGAATTTGAGACGGCTGCCGGGAGCGTTGGACAGGTCAGGGAGTGTACTGCCAAATTGCTTCGGTTTGCTAAGTCTACTGGTATTGCCGTTCTTATTATTGGCCATGTTACCAAGGAAGGTAATATAGCAGGACCAAGGCTGTTAGAACACATGGTCGACGTTGTATTACAATTCGAGGGTGAAAGATCTTATGCTTTCCGTGTGCTGCGAGCTTTGAAAAACCGTTTCGGTTCTACGAACGAAAGCGGTATTTTTTCTATGGAAGAGAGCGGTCTGAAAGAAGTTGCTAATCCTTCCGGTCTTTTTTTGGAAAAACGTGCTTCTGCGGTACCTGGCTCAGTTGTCTGCGCTTGTCTGGAGGGTAATCGCCCCTTGCTGGTTGAGATGCAGGCGCTGGTAGCCAGGACGCCTTATGGTATGCCGCGCAGAACTGCTGTTGGTTTTGATTACAATAGGGTTAATATGCTGCTGGCAATTCTGGAAAAAAGGCTAGGGATGGATTTTGGCACGCAGGATGTCTATGTCAATGTTGTCGGTGGTGCCCGAGTGACGGAGCCGGCGGCTGATCTTGCTG
>JGI24731J21663_1002626_pt1 | contig 10594 bp, 6 predicted proteins | sample EPASupsiteHSE605_FD_21663 | JGI IMG/M metagenome (IMG submission 21663) | reverse complement strand
TTGCTAAAGATATATTCCTTCTCATTACAGATTCAAACTTTGTTCCGAAAAGGAATATTAGAATTTCTCTAATAGACTGCAATTGCATCCTGAGTATCTCTGCAGATTTGGATTCATTAGTCTGTATGAAAAAAAGCATTTCTCTCCACTGTTGAAGTACAACAATTAAATCTCCAGCACAGAAAAAGCGAAAATCTTCGTCTAATTGATTCTTCAAATACACCAATGTGGTCCTCAATGACATGTTATCATTCCGTTGCTGAGATTCATACCCATCTTGTTCTAGAGGATAAAACGTCGTAGTATCAGAAATCACTCGAATCTTGGTGAAAAAATCCTCAGTCATTTGAGCAGGTACAGGATTACCCAAAAGTGACCATAATCGTATTCTATTGGTTATTGATGATAATTCATGATCCTTATAGACTCATATATATGAGCAAAATATGGGACCACTTATAAAAAATGAGCATGAAAAACAGGTGGAGAAATTATAGTACGAATGTTCCTGGCGGCTCTAAAATGCCACCGTTAAAAAAGTCTAATTCACAGGTAGAAAAAACGCAAGTGCTGTCGCAGCCAAAAACCCCTCCATTAATCACTCCAAAAAATCTGGAGCAAAAAGCACAAAAAATGGATATATGGGAAGAATTAGAAATTCTCCATAAGGAAATTGAGGAAGAAATCGGAATAAAAGTAAGCGATGACGAAATCGAAATACCATGGATCTCAAATGTCGAACAATTATGCGATGAGCTTGATGATAATTTCATTTTAGAAGCAAGGACAAGCAAGGAACCGGTTTCTACATTCGTTGAAGCAACAAAAGAAGTAGATATAAATGATGATGTATTCTCCACTATTGGTAAAATGCAGAAAAAGGGTTTCGAGGCCCTCCACAGCTCAATTCAGGAACAGAACAGCATAATGGAAAAGAGGATAGAGATCCTCGCCAAAATAAGAGAAGAGATACTTCTGCACGACCTGGACGAGACCCAGAAGGATCTCAACATCGATGAGTAAACTGTGTTTTTCAACCGGTTTTTCAAAATATGGATGAATCAAGCAGAAAGGTATTTATGACTGAGACAGGGGTAGAGTATTATTTTAATGTTCCTAAAAATGCTGAAGGGGAGATAAAATCCAATGGGATGCTTCTTCCGGTTTTTTTTGATGGACTAATGTCGTTATATGACGTTCATTATCGAAAGCTTCATAAAAAGCCCAATGATTTACAAATTGGATCTTTTCGGAAAGGCCCCTTTTCAATTCCGGAGTATCAGGTTAATCAAGTGTATCCGACAATGCAGCAGTTTGTTTATCCAAATCCTGGCATGTTTACTGAAAAGGAAGAATACGAGGCTGCTTGCAAGCGATGGGAGGTACTAATGGGGAACTTCACATCAACTGTTTTCATGCCTTCACCAATACTGAGCAAGTTTTATGTACCCAAAAGGCCTCCAAAGTTTGTTGATGTTTCGACAGAAATGCGGTATTTTAAGCAGGTTTTATCTCCTCTTTTACCTAAGAATCACATTGAACTTCAGCAGATCTTACTTAATCCTGAGAGACCAAAGCTTGATTCTGAAAAAAGCTTCAATGATCAGATTCCATACCGAGAAGAGGTCAAATACAAGCACCAAATATCCTTTGATTTGCAATGGCAATCTCAAATGGTACCTAGAGAACCAATGTTCTTTTTATATGATAAGTTTGAAGATTTTGAAAAAGCTTATCAAAGATGGGGGAATTTGGCTATCACTTCTTTGAATGTCGTTCCCATTCCTCCAAGCCAAATGCTGTCTGTTGCAAAAATTGATGAAATACAAAGAAAAGCACCCATAGAAAACACATTGATAGAAACTTTTGAATATCCTGCAAACAACACCGAAATGCCATACCAACCTCTTAATGAGAGGCTCTTTTTACCAGTTTTTGGGTCTTTTATGACCCAGCATAATAGAATAGAAACACAGATTGTAGCTAAGCCAAAAAATTATCATGTTATTGGTGTTGATAAGAACAAATTTCAAAATGATATGGAAGAATATGGTGTTGATGAAAACTCTGTTTTCAGTCGTGTTCCAGTTTGTCCTCTTTTTTCCGTGGAATTGTATAAATCTGAAAACGAAGAAAAGCTTCTTCAGGATCATTTTAATTTGAATTGGCAAGACCAATTTAAATTGATCAAGTTTTTATATATTGATTTTTCCATCGAGTGTTATCAAAGGTTTTTAATGACAAAAAACAAAGATTATGATGTTCAGTCATTGATAGATAACTTGCTTAACTCGCAGACTCTAGAAGCTTTCGTCTCCATATCAAAGGTTACTCCACAAGTTATGTATAGATGTGCTTTAGTACTGAGAACCTTTTTTAATGGACCAAAGGCCGAAGATTTGTTAAAATACATTATTGAAAACAGAAAATTAGCACAATTACTGCAATTGGTTCGAATATCATCTTTAATGACATCAAAAGGATTTGAAATACTTCCTTTACCAGTTTCCCATTCTGAAGATATTGTGCAGATTTGTGTGTTGTATTTATTATCAGCTCTTGTTTCATTTGATATCATTCCCCATTTTCATCCAATTCAAGACTTCCTTCTTGGTTTGTGCAAAACAATGAGCATTTCTATATCATCAAAGGAAAATATTTTCGAATCATTATCTAAAGAAGACTGTTTTGATTCCATATTATCAATTATAGCACTAATTCCATCTCACTCCTTACAAACAGCTGTGTTTTCAAAGAACTATAGAGCGCTTTTAGAGATGGCCAATCATTCCCCAAAGATCGAAAAAGCTTTAACAAGATTTACTGTATGCGGGAGTACTTTGTCTATGGCATCAATCTTTCATGGCGGGTTTTCTCTATCTAAAGAAGATGTATACAGCCTCACTCCCCAGCTTTCGAATATACTTGTATTGTCAACAATCAATTACTATTCTTACCTCCAATCCAATCAATCCATATCTAATCCAGTGCAGCTATTTAACTCATACTTAGAAATAGCTTCTCAATATAAGCCTGCATACTATTACATACTTAAACACTTCGGTCAACTCTTCACAGACAAAATGCTGATCAACAACTCAAGCTTGAAGCTGGAAACCTTAGTGGATAGAATTTGTACTCTTGCAGAGGATAAATCGCTTATGGATACATTAACAACATTTAGACTCCTTATACCGATTGTTTCATCATACGAGAGCCAGAGGCGGGTTCTCCAGCAAAAAAGTGTCTATCAAAGCCTTGTTCATTCGATCAATGAACCCGATCAAGTGAAACTTATAACAGCATGGAGCCTTTTTAACAGGTTTTCCGAATACCCTATGATATATAACGAAATATTAACATCAACAGACACCAAAATTCCCGGAATTTTTAGCTCAAATCCGCTAATCCCCACCGCAGTGCGAGAATTATCGAATTTCCTTGTTACAATTATTAAAAAATCGGACCAGCTTTCAAACGAAACCATCACATCAGTCATCCGCGAAAAAGTCGGAAGTATCGCGTGCATACATTCCAGAAAGCAGCTAGCCAAGTTCCCAGAGGCTCAGCAAGCAATAGAGAACCTTGTCAACGAGATCCTGTCAAGAGAAAAATCAACATTCAAGGAACTCGCTACAACCCTCAAAAACTACATAACTAGCAACGAAAAACAAAATAAAAGCTGAAATAACTGATATTTATTATTTCGATCTCATCTGCCTCCTCTTTCTCTTTAGTCTCCGCATCCTTTTCTTAAGCCACTTACCACGCATGACGAATAGTGTTGGACCTTGCGGTTGTGTCCTCAAATTTCACTCAAACCGTAAATCCGGTTTATCGTGGTCCCTCTCTCAAAAAACGCACTTTTTCCCTGGCCGACCTTTTCTCAATGGCTCGTAGAACAAAGAAGGTCGGTATTTGCGGAAAATTCGCCACACGCTATGGTGCATCCCTTAGAAAGACAATTAAGAAGATCGAAATTTCACAGCGCAAGAAGTATCCATGCCCATTCTGTGGTAAGGAATCCGTCAAAAGAGTAGCTGTTGGGATTTGGACATGCCAGAAGTGCCAGAAGTCTGTAACAGGTGGTGCCTATACTCCTACAACACCAGCTGCTTTAACAGCCCGTGCTGCCGTCAAACGCCTTCGTGAAGCTCAAGCTAAGTAAACATTTTCGCTTATTAATTCTGATTTGGTTTTGGGCCTCATTTTGATGAAGGAGGGATCGTGGGCTGGCAATCCATGGAGCGAATCGAAATTGTTCGAGTCTGAGCATTTTCCATCGTATTTCCGGCCCTCTGTGACTGTTCTTCCGAAAACAAGAGAAATTAAGGCGACAAGCGGAGTTTGTCTGGGTATTATTATCGATCCGGGAAATGCCAGCGAATTGCACATAGAAGACTGCACTAATAGCAATGTAGTGAGGTGTTCTAAGTGTTCTGCATATTTATCTCCTTGGTCTACGCTATCAAGTAGAGATTCCAGATGGAAATGTGGGATTTGTGACTATGAATCGTTTTGGATAAGCGGGGGGCCTCCACTATCTGAGAGATATCAGTTTAAATACAATGCAGTTGACTTAAAAACAAAAGAAGAGTTTTTATCGCTGCCAAATTCGGGACCTTGCTTTGCTTTTGCCTTTGATATATCATCAAGGGCTATAGATTCTGGTTTACTTCGATATTCGACTGAATATTTATGCGCTTTGATTGATCAGATTAATGATGATTCCTTTATTCTCCTAATAACATTTGACTCGTGTGTTACATATTACAACTTAAAGAATAATAGACAAACATCAATTATTGAATTAGATTCATATGAGCTTCCTCCATTCGAGTTATATAAGCTGAGAGAGATTAAAGATACCCTTAAATCAGTGCTAAGGAACCTTTCTGCTTTATCTCGATCTTCTACACAGTTTAATTGCTATGGATCTGCTTTAAAGCTGGCGAAAGAGCTTTTAAATGGATATGGAGGTATTTTGTTGATGTTTGCATATGGTTATCCATCAATTGGACCATCAGGGATTATCCCGAGGGGAGTCGAAGAGAAGAATTCCGAGTCCCAAATGTTGAAAATTGCGTCTGGATCTTCATTCTATGTCAAATTGTATAAGCAAATTGCAAATTCTGGAATATCTCTGCATTTGTTTTCAGTTGGTACTGAGTGTGATCTTCCTACTATAGGAGTAATATGTGGCCTAACTGGAGGTAGGTGTTTTCACTATTCTCACTTGAGTGATCCAAAAAGTTTTTACTACGATTTATCTTCATCAGTTATGTCCGAGTACTTTTGGGATTCAAGCATTAGACTTCGGGTATCAAAAGGTGTGTTTGTTTCACGGACTCATGCGAATTGTTCTCTTTCAGATAATGATTTAATGATTGTTCCAATACTTAGAAAAGGGGATTCTTTTGCCTTTGAGCTTGATATTAATCAATACATTCCATCTTCATCCGTTACATTTCAGCTCTCCCTAGTATGGACGAATAATGCCCGAGAACGGATGGTAAGAATATTAACTTTTTCATTGCCGGTGTCGGACAATGTATCTACTGTTATCCACAGTATTGATTTCATGTCGTATATTACATTAGTCTTCAAAAGAGCATTAATGTCGATCCTATCTGGTGGTTCATCATCAGGTCATTCATGTCTGATAAAAGATTTATCTGTGCTAAAAACAAATGGAACCAATCAAGAAATAATTGGGTGTTTTATAAGAGGCATGTGTAAATCATCTCTTTTTATACATAAGGGATTTTCCTCAATTGATGATTTATTTTCAGCCATAATTGAAGCAAGAGCAATGGGAATATATGATGTTTGTTTGTTTTGTATTCCTAGAATTGTGGGAGTTGATGGTTTTTTGGTTCCATTTGAAAAGACTAATACCAGTTTTTCATTCTGCTTATTACATTCTCATAAGTATATTGTTTTATGGTATGAATCCAATGGCCTTTTGCTCAATGATTTTAATACTGTTGTTTCTGATGGCGACTATATTGAGATATCTCAGGTAAAAAACCTTGAAATTATCTCTGTTATTCAGACATTTTGGTCTTTTAGCAGAAAATACATCCCTATAAAACTGTCTATAGGTAATTGTTGTATTAATGAGATTATAATGAGATTCGCCCAACAAAATCGATCTCAGGATTTGACATTCGTTTTACCTAATAATAAATAAATGTGATTATGATTTATTCATTAATGTTTGTAGTGACCGGTACACTGGCATATATAAAGATTCATAATTTCTGCTTCTCACATCAAATATATTAACCATAATCAACTTTTCATTTGGTTTTGAAACCAAACCAGCTCCATTTACTTTTATAGAATCATTATCAATTGGACTATTTGATGAGTTAATGCAAAATAAGTATTTGGTTCCATTACCTTTATCTGCCTCTATATCTATTTGTTTGGATTGTCTAGAAACAAAGTACTTCTTTCCATTTGGTGTTTCGATTTCATATCCCAATTGAGCCCTGTTCAACCATTTGACACTGTTGAACAATCCTGAGTTCATGAGCTCACCATAAATGATTGCTTCTCCAATAAATTCTGTTTCAATGGGATCAATAGGTGGTTGATAATTTTGATGATAATTCTGATGGTAATTGTGATAATAATTTTGAGGATTATTGGGTTGATGATTTGGATAGTAATTTTGAGGATTATTGGGTTGATGATTTGGATAGTAATTGTGAACCTCATTAACAGGTCTATCATTAGAATTTAAAATAATTTGGATCTCTTTCATTTTCTCGTCACTAACATTTAATATTTGATGAATAAGTTGTGGATTTTCAATCAATTTTACAATCTCTTGATCATTATATTTAATATTTAAATCAATCATTTTTTTCCTTTGTTCTGGAGTGGATAATACATTGATTTCAATTTCTCTTAAAAGATCTACAAAGCTTTTTTCATTTAAGAAAGTTTCTTGTATTTTTGAGTTTTCATCTAAAAACTTGTAAATAAAATGGCTACAGGATTCTTTGAAACCGGGAAGTCTTTCAGTTTCCTTTTTGTTATATTGTTTTCTTAATTCAATGGAGAATGATCCACAAAGCTCTTTTGTTGTATATATGGGACATTTTTGATTGGGAATAACACCAGGATGTATAAAGATTACCTTGAGATCAATCCCTGAAATAGATTTATATAGCGAAATCAAATCTTGAGGCATATCACTATCTGGTGTTTTTAGTGTATTAAGAGAAACAAAATTGCCTAATTGATTTGGATATATTGGATCATTAAAATATTGAGTGAAAACACACTCCAAAAACTTAAAATAGTCTTCTTTCGGGGTGTTTTTCAGGCTCTCAAGGGATTTATTGGGCAAAAAAACCTTTACAAGATGCTCAGTCAAAATCAAATGGGGGGTTTCCCATAGAGTAGAATTAGGCCAATCAATACATTTTGAATCAATTTTGTTGCTAAATGAACTCCATACAGATAGAATTGCATCATGTTTTACAATATTGAGCATTTGTGTTTTTATTCCCATTAATTCAATGGCCAGATTTAGATTTTTTGGGCCCAATATGTCAAATTTGTTTTGGTAATACATAAAATCATAAGTCACACGTTTATATTCAAAGCAATTCATAATTTTTTCTGTAAGCTCATTATGATTAAACTCGGGTAAATTAGTTATACAATCAATTCCTTCATGAATTAAATAATCATCAATATCAAAATTGCATTTCTTGATCAAAATCTGGTTGATTTCGAGGGGATATATTATATTCTTTTTTAGATTTGATAGTTTTTTATCAATTTGCTTTTTGTTTGGGAATATTTCTAAATCTTCAATATTACGCTTTCCAATAGTATCTAGTGCAATTTTGATGGCCTTATTAACCAAGGTAACATCATATCTTCCATTGCTATTTCGGAAACAATTCATTAAGAATGGTATCAATACTTGATAAGAGTTTTCCCATAATGATTTTGGAAGGTTTTTAACATAAATAAAATCAATTTTCTCATTGAAAATTCCACATATCAACTCCAAAATACCTTTTCGGATAAAATAATGGTCCCCATCAATGTTTTCATCTTCAGGAAGAAGTTGAAGAATCAATTTATATTCTTTAATATTTTTGTATTTTGGAAACCATTCATTTTGGAGTTTAGTTTGAAGCATGTGAATGCAATCATTTATTGAGTGCTTTTTTGTTAATTCTATATTTGTCATTTCTTTGTGAATATGATTTTCTCTCCAATCAATTCCATAATTCTTTAATATGTCTTTTAAAATATCTGGAATACCAACTTCTCCATATAATTCTTGGGACTTAATACATATTTGTTTACCATTTTGATTTTTCACAATAGAATTGTTAAATATTAACTGATCATGGGATTTTATCAAAAAGCCACATAATTCATTTAGAAAACTGCATGTATTTTCGGATTGGGAAACCATTTTAACGAACTCTTCAAGACCGATTCGATGGATTGTATCCCAAAAATAATCTTTCCAATCACACATAAATGAAAAATCTGGTATTTGAATTCCAAAGCTACCCATTAATTTTATAACTTCATCTAAACCATCAATAATATCTGGGAAACGGGTTGTTAAAACATTTTTCATTCCTTTATTTGTGGGTATTATTTCGCATTCCGAAATAATTGCCCTTAAAGGATTGATAAAGTGTTCAACATGCCATTTTTTGGAAAAATCAGAGCCATCCATTTTTGTGTCTTTCAACCCTCTCGATAGAATGAATAGGTTTTTATAATCATTTGCTTTTAGATAATCCAATAATTCTTTATATAACTGAATCGACTTCGAGAGAATCAGTTGATTTACACCTGTATTTGAGAGTCGAGTGTCCTCCAAATGTGAATCACCTGATAGATGAAGCCCTTTCCTTTCAAAAGTTGGCTCAAAGTCAGGACTGTTTATAATCATTGGGGCGACAAAAAGTTCAGATCCAACTAATGGTAACACACAAAATAATGAAGGAACAATATCAGGGTGATTACAAATCCCCTTGTATTCATCGAATTCAACTGCTATTGTTACTCTGAGATCTCTCTCTTTCCCAAACAGTTTCGATAGTTCATTTGAGTGTTCTTTAAAATGGTGACATAAAAAACACTTACTTGAAAGTTGATTTCCCGTGATATGAATTGTAGAAATGCCAAAATTCTGATTAATTGAATCATATTTTTCATTAGTATATGTTGTTACTATACCATTCTCATTAAGAGTTGCTTGATGTACTTCTTTACAAAACAACAGAGTATGAACAATGTTGGTTTTAAAGTTTTCAATTCCTAACCTACAAGCTTCCTTACTCCTTTGTGTTAGTAGATGATATGTGAAAATTGTGGTTCCTTTGGTTTCATTTGGAAAGAACTCAAAACTTTCTTTCATTTTTTTAACCCCATCAAGAAATTCTTTCGAACTCTCTCCTTCTCTATACATTGTTGTTCTAAAACGGTAAGGTATACTATTTTCATCATGAAGATCACATTCAATTGACACTGTTTTTGATAATGCATGGGTTGTTAAAAAACCAGTACCAAATCGTCCAGTGCTTTCGCTATTATCCTCTTTTCCTTTACTAAATTTGAATAAGAGGGCCATTAAACATGAAGAAGAAAATGGTCTACCATCATGAATAAACTTTACTTCATCTCCATTAACTTCAATGGTTACATTAACATGTTTTCTGTCTTTGTCCTGAGATATGGTGTCTTTAGCATTCTGAATCAACTCCCATGGCCATCTTTGACAATCTGTATCATTGGGATTTGACAACTCCCTCAAACGTTTGTTCACATTAGCAACATACAAATTGAAAACAATCTCATCAATTGCCTTTTTAAAGGCTTCTGGATAGTTTTCCTCTTTTGGCAACATTAGAAATGAAGTGGTCTACAAATTGATGACAGCCACAATAGCTACTTGGATTGAATAGTTTATAATTAAAAAATTGCCATTGAGACTATTTTGTAAATTAACTTATGACACAAATAATTTATCAAACCCCCATCAAACTCATTCCAAAAAGTCAGTACTTTTTTTTTGAAATTTGAATACTTGGATTTGTTTTTGAATGTAAAAATAAAAAATTCAACGGTACTGAGTTTCGAGCAATGGTGTTTATTGAGGAAGAATTGAAAAAATTGAATGGAGTTTTTTCCATTTTTTTAAGAGTTTTATATCAAGTGTTTCACATTTGGAGATACTCATGAAGAAATGGTGCATTGTAAATATCTTTGACCTAAAACCCGAACTTTCTCTATTAACAAATCATCCTCATCTTGTCTCCAAGGATTATCCAAAATGGATTTTGTTAATAATCCCAAAAAAGTTTGTAAAACCGAATCCTAATAAGCCAGATTTATGATGGAATAATCATCTATTAAACTTTTGTTTTCATTTGTGATCTTTGACGGCCTTCCTTTACAAGATTTTGGTGGAAATCCTCACACAATTTCATTCAAAAATTTGATGCAATTGCTAATTGATGACTTTGAGCATTTCAAAGTTGTTGCTATCATTGAATAGGTGTAGTTGTTTTTAATAAGTCTGATATGAGCTCATACTTGT
>JGI24731J21663_1002624_pt1 | contig 10597 bp, 9 predicted proteins | sample EPASupsiteHSE605_FD_21663 | JGI IMG/M metagenome (IMG submission 21663) | reverse complement strand
CCTCTCGTTCCGACCAGTAAAAAAAGGAGTTAGCCTTAACCGGGCTGACTCCTTTTTTTGTGCTGGTCGCATTGACGTGGTCAAATAAAAGTAGACGTTTTTTAAGCTGCTTTTTTCCAAAGCTTCTGTTTTTCAAATTCCATGGGGTTCATATACCCCAGAGAGGAATGACGGCGCCTGCTGTTGAAAACATCTCGATGTAATCGACGATATCCTGCCTGGCAGCTGATCGGCTGGGATACCTCATTCCAAAAACCTGCTCAATTTTGAGACTGCCGAAGAAACTCTCTGCGACAGCATTGTCCCAGCAATCGCCTTTTCTGCTCATACTGGACAGTATTCCATGGTTCTTGAGCAGTTTCCGGAAATCATGACTGCAATACTGGCTGCCCCTGTCAGAGTGAAAGATGAGACCCCGTGAGAAAAGATTGGGGGGCAACGGGCAACTGATGGTTGCTGTCGGTTGTCACCTTGAACCTTTTCCGTTGTTATCGATAAAAAAAAATCTCAAACCGATTCTTTCGCGAAGAAGGCTGTGGCCTTTTTTAGAATCTCTCGCTCCATCCGCAATCGTTCATTCTCTCGCCGCAACTGCTTGAGTTCTGCTTGCAGTTGCGCCATGCCGGCCGGGGCTGGGCTTGAATCCGGCAACTTACCCTTGATCCATCGACGAAGTTGCGTGGTATGGATGCCTATATTCCTGGCTGCCTCTGAAATCTTGTCCCCCTGATCCGTGACCAGTTTGACGGCCCCTTCCTTGAATTCGTCCGTGAATTTTCTGCGTACTGCTTTCTCCATGTGAACACCTCCTGAGAGCATCCTAAACGCTCTTAACTTTGTGTCCACTTTTTCTGTACCAGGTCATCGCCTCGTGGTCGGATGTGGGGGATGAATCCATTGGACATTACGGTATCCTCCTTACCCACATATGCTAGACAAATGTGTGACGCAGGTATCCAGCAGGGCCTGCCGCATCTGCTGCCCGCGGTCAGGAGTCGGGCGATATACGACCAACGAACGCATGTATTTGCCAACATGCGCCATCACAGCGCAAAGTCGCCCCTGAACACGCGGGGTTCAGATAACCCCTTCCGCTCTCAATTTGTCCTGAAGGTTCTGGTCCATGCCGAGTCCCGTAAGAATTTCGGCGGTGTGCTCACCAAGTTCCGGGGCATGACTGCGGATTGTCCCCGGGGTGAGCGACAACTTGGGGGCAACGCCCAGTTGGCGGTACACGCCCCATTGTTGATGCACCAGGTCCACCACCATCTCGCGGTGACGCACCTGTTCGTCGTCCATGACCTCATCCAGATTCAGGACCGGTTCGCAGCAGCAGTCCACATCGGCGAATAACCGGATCCATGCAGCCTGATCCTTGCCGCGAAAGAGATCCGCCACCTGTTGCTGAAGCATTTTCTGGTGGGGACCGGGCTCGAAATAATTGGGCTGGTCCCAATCGGGCCGGTCAACGGTTTGGCAGAACAGTCGCCAGAACTGCGGTTCCAGGGCACCGAGGGACATGGAGCGGCCGTCGCGGGTGGCATAGAGGTTGTAGCAGGCGAAGCCGTGGTTGAGAAAGTCGTCGCCCTGGCGCGGTACGAGACCGTCAGCCAGATGCTTGCCCCAACGCAAACAGTGCCAGGTTAGGGCGCCGTCGGCCATGGCCAGGTCGATGAACTGCCCCTTGCCCAGCTGCTCCCGGGCAAACAGGGCGGCAGCGATGCTGAACGCGGCGTAGAGTGCCCCGCCTCCCAGATCGGCGATCTGTACCCCGGAAATGGTGGGATCGCCTTTCTTGCCGCTGTAGGAGAGCACTCCGTTCAGTGCCAGGTAGTTGATGTCGTGTCCGGCCCGCTGCGCTCTTGGTCCGTTTGTGCCGTAACCGGTGATCGCGCAGTAAATCAGGCGCGGATTGATCGCCTCCAGGTCCTGAAATCCCAAGCCCAGCCGATCCATGACTCCTGGCCGGAAACCTTCCAGGACGACATCGGCCTCGGCAACCAGACGTCTGAAAATATCCTTGCCNTCCTGCTTTTTCAGGTTCAGGGTGAGCGATTGCTTGTTGCGATTGAGCACGACGTGAAAGCCGCTGTTTTTGCCCAGCAACGGCGGCCACCAACGGATGTAATCGCCCCCGTTGGGATCTTCGATTTTGATGACCTCGGCGCCAAAATCAGCCAGCAGCATGGAACAGAACGGTCCCGGTAGAAGACGGGACAAATCCAACACTTTCACTCCGGTGAATACAGCCGTCATGGTACGCTCCTTGGTTAAGGTGATAGGGCGACTTCTGAGTAAGTTCGGAAAACATCAGCGCCAAATATTTTCATTGACCGGTTGATGCGCTGCCGGACAACAATTGGGACAATTGCCATCGTTTGTTTGCATCCACCGGCTTGCCAAGGACCTGGTCTCGCAGATCGAGGCCAAGCAGTCGGCCAACGTCTCCCCGCAGACCAATCTCGATTTCAACTCGGACGTCCTCACCGGTTTCGACCTCACCTCGCCGGAGGACACTTTTTTCATCGCTCATCTCCGTGTATCGGTTGGTTGTTGAAGCCGGACAACGTGGCCAGGGTGTCGCATGCACGAAGGTTCCTCTCGAATATTTTTAGAAAGAAAGATGTAATTGACGATCAATGTCAACAGATAGTCCACCGCGCAAATGCACCGCCGGTGCCCCGAAAGCAAGAAAATCGGCAAGGCACGCTTGCCGGGATACAGGTGGATCGTGACCTCTCGTGGCTACGCCAATATCGTCCGCGCTGAAAAGGAAGAGGTTGAGGGCATCCTCTATGCGATTTCCGCTGCCGATGAAGCGGCGCTCGATGGGTATGAAGGTGTTGCCACTGGTTGCTATTGCAAGGCGACAAAAACGGTTTACCTTGAAGAAAGCACCATGGAGGCCCTGGTGTATATCGACCCGATCGAGGAGGAAGGAAAACCGAAGGATGAATATGTCGGCAGGATGACCGTCGCCCTGATCGAAGCCGATCTTTCTCCCCGGTATGTGGCCAGATATATGAAGCGATTCATCGAGAACAAATGACGATCATTGGTCGGATTAGCCATCACGGCGATGCCCGATCCCGCAAGGCCTCGAATCAACGTGTTTTGGTGCAATCCTCGAACACACATCCCGCACATCGCGGCCCGTTTACCGGACAACCACTCATGAAAACCGAGAAAAAGAGCGCCACCCCTGCCCTTCGGGAGCGCCGGATAATGAAAGAGGTGCTTGAGGAACTTCAGGCGATCCGGACAAAGATGCTTGACGATGTTGCCAACAATGCCTCCCGTCTCAATAAAATTCACCCCAATTACCGGCAAAGCGCGGAGAATCTTCTTCATTATCTTGTGCTCCGGCGGCGTGATCGGCGCCAATTGCAGCAGCGACTGGCCATGGTGGGCCTGTCGTCCCTGGGACGTTCGGAATCGCATGTGCTGGCGACCATCGATGCGGTGATCAGGGCTGTGCATCGCTTACAAGGAAAGAGCAGCTCTTCGTTGCCCAAAGAAGAAGCAACGCTTGATTTTGCCCTTGGCGAGCAACTCCTGAGCACCCACCAGGAATGCCTTCTGGGTAGCGCGTCCCAGGGAAGGGGTGTTCGAATCATGGTCACCATGCCGAGCGAGGCGGCCCATGACTATGACTTGGTGCATAACCTCCTCCAACAGGGCATGGAATGCATGCGCATCAACTGTGCCCATGACGACGACGCTGCCTGGTCCCGGATGATCGAGCACCTGCGGCGGGCCGAGCTGTCCCTTGGGCGATCCTGCAAGGTGGTCATGGACCTGGCCGGACCAAAACTGCGGACAGGACCACTCGAACGAGGACCGGCAGTGGCACGGATTCGACCCCAACGCGATATGTTCGGGCGGGTCGTCTCCCCTGCCCGGGTGTGGATCACGGCGGAATCCGGGCCCTATCCGCCGCCGTCACCGGCAGATGCCTGTGTTCCGGTTACGGCCGACTGGCTGGCCAACCTGCGGGTGGGGCAACAGATACACTTTGCCGATGCCCGTGGCGCCCACCGTGCCGTGACCATCGTGGATGTCACCGATCGGGGTTGCTGGGGTGTATTGAGCAAGACCGCCTACCTGGTTCCGGGGACCGTTCTGCGGCGCAAACCGGGCAAAAGCGGCAAGGCGCAAGAAACCGCTGTCGGCGACCTGCCGTCCGAAGAGGCCAGACTTGTTCTGCGGCAAGGCGATAGGCTGATTCTGACGAGGGATCTTCGCGCCGGTCGTCCGGCGACCTATGACAGCAACGGGCAGCTCCTCACCCCGGCAATGATCGGCATGACTATTCCCGAGGTTTTTGAGGATGTGCATCCCGGAGAAACCATTTGGTTTGACGACGGCAAGATAGGCGGCGTGATCGAGACGGTCGAGGACAGCCAAGTGCTGATCCGCATCACCCATGCCCGTCTCTCGGGGGAAAGGTTGCGCGGCGACAAAGGCATCAATTTCCCCGACAGTGTGTTGCGTCTACCCGCGCTGACTGAAAAGGACATCAACGACCTCGCCTTTGTCGCCCAGCATGCCGACGTGGTCGAGCTGTCGTTTGCCAACAGCGCCAAGGATGTCGAATTGCTTTGCCGCCACCTTGCCCGTTTGGGAAAACGCCAGCCGGCCATCGTCTTGAAAATCGAAACCCGGCGCGGCTTTGCAAACTTGCCCTCCATGCTGTTCGCCGCAATGCACATGCCCTCCTGCGGGGTGATGATCGCCAGGGGGGATCTGGCTGTTGAGTGCGGATTCGAACGTATGGCCGAAGTGCAGGAGGAAATCCTCTGGATCTGCGAAGCGGCCCATATTCCTGTGATCTGGGCTACACAGGTGCTGGAGTCGATGGCCAAGGAGGGCATGCCGTCCCGGGCCGAAATTTCCGACGCGGTCATGGGCCACCGTGCCGAATGCGTCATGCTCAACAAAGGCCCGCATGTGGTTTCCGCTGTCCAGGTTTTGGACGGCATTTTACGACGGATGCAGGCACACCAATTCAAGAAACGAGCCATGCTCCGAGAGTTGCACCTCGCGCATTCCTTGCAAATCGGTCTNGATGAAGAGTTGACATGAACCCCGGACTCAATCCTGCGATGCCCTGCGCGTTCTTGTCGAAAAAGTGGGCACACGACCCCGCCAGCTCGACAGAACAACACGATTGTCTGCAATTTTTTCACAAGCTTCTGCTTTTCTTCAGATAACACTCCTGTCTTCACGGGTTGTCGCATTCTTTGCGCTGTCCGCCCCCCTTCCTGACATTTCGTTACCCACGACCATTTTCGCGACAATTCGGCGACACAACAACCACCAACATTACGTAATTACAATAAAAAATTAGTCCATCCCCCGTCGATACCCATGACAGAGAGGACCGGTGCCGTCAAGCGCCCGCCGCCGAACCGCAGCAGCGCTTCCGGAACCGCTCCTTGGTGACACCAATCTCGCTCTCCAGGACGGGGAGCGCCGTTGCACGGATGCGCATCGGCCGACGGTTGCCCGGCGGCCCCTCACCGGAACATGGGTCTCGCTCGATGGGCCGGCACGCCTGCCCGCTCGGAGCGCCATCGGTCAACGGAGGAACAATGGGACTTTCCAGCGCGCTCTATACCGCGATCAGCGGCCTGCAAAGCAACTCGCAGGCCATGACCGTCACCGGCAACAACATCGCCAACAGCAACACCGTCGGCTTCAAAACCAGTTCCACCGTCTTCTCCGACCTGCTCTCCGCCAACATCGCCAGCTCCGGCGGCAATTCCCAAGTCGGGCGCGGCTCCCAGGTGCAGACGGTGCAGACCAATTTCAGCCAGGGCGGCTTCGAATCCACGGACAACAACACCGACATCGCCATCGAAGGCAGCGGTTTTTTCATTGTCAGCGATCCGCTCAACGATATCGATCTCTATACCCGCAACGGCAACTTCAGTTTCGACGACGACGGCTACCTGGTCACCGCCGACGGCTACCGGGTGCAAGGGTCGCTCTACACCGCCGACGGCGTGCTGGCCAGCGGCAATCTCGGCGACATCCAGGTGGACCTGGTCTCGCAGATCGAGGCCAAGCAGACGGCAAGCGTCTCCCTGCAGACCAATCTCGATTCCAACTCGGACGTCCTCGCCGGTTTCGACCTCACCTCGCCGGAGGACACCTCCAACTATGCCACCACCACCACGGTCTACGATTCCCTGGGGACCTCGCACCTGCTCACCTGTTATTTCGCCAAAACCGGCGATCAGACCTGGGACTGGCACCTGACCGTGGATGGCGGCGATCTGAGCGGCGGCACAACGGGAGCTCTGCAGCAGCTCGGCACCGGCAGCCTGACCTTCGACGCCAACGGCAACCTGGCCACCGGCGGCACCGCCACCATCGCCTCGATCACCTGGGACAACGGTTCGTCCGCCCAGCCCCTCACCTACACCTTTGACACCACCCAGTTCGACAGCGACTCCACCGTCTTTTCCCAAGATCAGGACGGCTATGCCTCCGGCGAAGTGACCGATGTCGACATCGCCGCCGACGGCACGGTCAGCGCCGTCTACTCCAACGGCGAAACCATGGCGGTGGCCAAAATCTCGCTTGCCTCCTTCATCAACCCCAACGGCCTCGATGCGGTGGGCAGCAGCCTCTTTTCCGCCACCACCACTTCCGGCACGCCGACTATCGGCTATCCCGGCGCCTCCCAGGGGACCCTGATCACCCAATCCCTGGAACTTTCCAATGTCGACCTGGCCTCGGAGTTCGTCGACCTGATCACCATCCAGAACGGCTACACCGCCAATTCCCGGGTGATCACCACCACCGACGAGATGCTGCAGGAACTGCTCAACCTCAAACGATAACAGCGGAGCAAAGGCGCCATGAACCACCATCCCCCGGCTTTGAACACCCATCTCCAGGCCCTCGACGATCTGCTGGTCCGCGAACGCCGGGCCATCACCCACCTACGGATGCAGCAGCTCAACGAAATCCAGCAGGAGAAGACCCGCCTGCTCACCCTGTTGCACCAGGCGGACCAGGTCATTGACCACGAAAGCACGGCCCTGATCGATTGCATCAAGAAAAACAACCACCGTAACCGGATGCTGCTGGAGTCCGGGCTGAAGCTGATCGGCCGTTTGCAGGACAACGTCTTCCGCCGTCTGGCCCTGACCTATGCCGCCCATGGCCGCTCGCTCACCATCGGGTCCGGTCCCCGCCTGCTCAACCGGAGCATCTAGCCGTGGCCAGCCTGACCACCGCCCTCTCCACCGGGGCCAGCGGCATCTACACCAGTCAGACCGCGGTCCAGGTGACGGGCAACAACATCGCCAATGCCGGCACCACCGGCTATTCCCGCCAGGTCGCCGATGTCATCAGCACCAATTCGCTGACCCAGGGCGGCCTGACCTTCGGCACCGGCAGTGCGGTGGCCACCATCGACCGGAGCGGCGACAGCTTCATCACCAAGCAATTGGTCGCCCAGAGCGCCACCTACGGTGCCGACGAGGCGGCGAGCACGCCGCTGGCCGACATCGAACGGATTCTCGACATCACCGGCTCCAGTCTTTCCGGCGATATCGACAATTTCTTCGATGCCTGGGAAGAATTGAGCACCAACCCCTCGGGAACCGCGGAACGACAGCAGGTGCTCCAGGAGGCCGCAGACCTGGTGGACCATTTTCATCAGATCGACCAGCAGTTGACCGAGGTGGTGGCCAGCATCAACACCAGCATCGAGGCCACCATCCCCGACCTCAACGACCAGCTCCGGCAGATCGCCGACCTCAACCAGTCGATCATGCAAACCGAGCTGGCCGGCGGCAACGCCAACACCCTGCGCGACCAGCGCGATCTGTTGGTGCAGGAGGTCAGTGAAACCTGCGGCGCCACCACCTCCACCGACGACAACGGCATGGTCTGCCTGCAACTGGAAAACGGCCTGCCGCTGGTGACCGGCAATGTCGCCTCAACCCTGACGACCACCAAGGTTGACGGCCTGACCGAGATCAGTCTCACCAGCAGCAACACTGTTTTTCCATTGAACTACGAAGACTTTGGCGGCAAACTCAAGGGATTGCTTGCAACCAGGGACGTAACCATCCCGACGTTCCAGAACGACATCGACCGGCTGGCCTACACCATTGCCATTGATGTCAACAACCTGATCGCGACCAGTGGCGGCATCGATCAGAACGGCGATCCGGCCACCAGTCTGTTCACCCTGGTCGCCCCCGCCGATCCCCTGGCCGACGCCTGGGAGGGGGCGGCGGCCTCGATGGCGGTCGCCTTCGACGACCCGGCCCTGATCGCTGCCGGTACCACCGGTTCGACCGCCGACAACAGCCTCTGCCTCGACATCGCCGCCCTGCGCGAGACCACCGCCATCGACGGCGCCACCTACAGCGAAGAATACGCCCGGATCGCCGCCAAGGCCGGGCTGCTGGTGGACAGCAACGAACAGCAACTGAGCGTCAGCGCCGATCGTCTGGACGAACTCAATGCCAAGCGCGATGCCGCCTGCGGCGTGTCCACCGACGAGGAGATGGTGTTGCTCATTCAGTACCAGGCCGGCTTTGAGGCGGCCTCCCGCTACATTGCCGTGGTCAAGGAAATGCTCGACACCCTTCTGACGATGTGAGGCCCGCCATGATCATCACCCGAGACGCCACCACCTATCGCACCCTGCAAACCAACCTGAGCACCACCTCCACCGCGCTCAATCAGTTGTACGTCAAATCCTCGACCGGTACCGAGGTGGCCAAGGCCTCGGACAACCCCTCCGCGGTCGCCCCCATCCTCGGGTGCCGCTCCGACATCGTCAAGGGCGAGCGTTATGTCGAAAACTGCAAGCACGTTCAGGACAACCTGTCGACATCGGAGATCTACATCGATGCCGTCGAGGAATTGCTGACCAGGGCCAAGGAGATCGCCGTCACCGGGGCCAACGACAGCCTTTCCGCCTCGGACAAGGCCACCCTGGCCGACGAGGTCAGCCAGCTCCAGGAAGAACTGCTCGACCTGGCCAACACCCAGGTGGCAGGCAAGTATCTCTTTGCCGGCTACAACGATCAGACCCAGCCCTTTGCCGGCTCGCCCGTCACCTACGCCGGCACCGGCGACCATCAGATGATCGAGGTCAGCCCCGGCAGCACCGTGGCCAAGAACATCACCGGCGAGGAACTGTTCCTGAGCCCGGTCAATCTGTTCACCACCCTGGAAGACCTGCACACGGCCCTGACCAGCGGCGACAGCGCCGCCGTCTCCGCCATGCTGACCCCGTTGGAGGAGGCGGCCGATCAGGTCCGGACGCAGCAGAGTTCGCTCGGCAACACCAGCGCCCGCATGGACGACATGATCAGCATGCACGAAAATGCGCTCCTCCTGGTGGAGTCCACCCTGTCCCGCCAGCAGGATGCCGATCTCACCGAGGTCCTGTCTGAAATCTCCAAGATGGAACTCGCGCTCGAGGCCACCATGCAGGTGACCGCCCGGGTCTCCTCCCTGAGCCTGATGGATTACCTGTAAGCGCGCTTTTGGTCGGCCATACCGACAATGCCGGCAGCGCTGACTTCAACCTGACCCTATCCAAACAGCGGGCCGAGGCGATGGCCGCCGCCCTGACCAACGACTACGGCATCAGCGCCAGCCGTCTGACCGCCCACGGGGTGGCCAACCCGGCCCCGGTAGAGCGGTCAACACCACGGAAGAGGGCCGCGCCACAAACCGGAGGGTGGAACTCGTTCCCCGGTAGCCGGACGAGGGCTGCAAACACCACGGGGATGGCGGCCGCTCGGCCGTCATCCCCGTGGTGTTTCTCCGGCAGGTTGTCCTGCTCCGTCTCTTCCTCTTCCCGGCCGGTCAGTTTTCCCGGCTCGTCTTCACTCCGTGGCCGTCTTGCGCAGGATCGTATGGATGGCCTGGGCAAGGGCCTGATTAAAGGGATGGGGACGGTCCAGCATGAGAAAGTGATCGGTCTCCTTGAGAACAAGGGCCTCGAACGAGCGCATGTGGCGGCGGTTGGCCTCAAAATGGATCGGCCAGAGGTCGCCGTTGACGCAGACCACCGGCGCCCTGATCCCTTCAAAAATCCGGGCCGCCTCGCCGGTGATGTATTGCGCCATCATCTCTTCCAGGGCGCTGAGGGCGACAAAAGGCGGCGCCGACGACATGTCGGCCAGAATCCATTCCCGAAGCTGCGGGTCGGTGGCCGGCAGGAGCATGTCGGCCACGAATGCGCGGCTCCCTCCCCGGAAATCAGCGATCATGGGGGCGATCATCCGGTCCAGCTCGGCGCGGGTCATCTGATATTCGATGTTGTCAAGGGTATCCACCCCGATCAGCCCGATCACCCGTTCCGGCATCAGCCGGGCCGCCTCGGCGATCACCGCGCCCCCCATGGAATGGCCGATCAGGATCACCTTGTTGCCGCCCACGGCTGCGGCCACCGCCCGCACATCCTCGCCAAAGGAGCGCATGGTGTACCTGCCGCGCAGCAGGCCTGAATGGCCATGCCCCGCCAGATCGAGCACGACCACGCGGTAGTTGTGCGCGAACCGTTCCACCTGGAATCGCCAATAGCGCGAGTCGCAGCTCCAGCCGTGGACGA
>JGI24731J21663_1002604_pt1 | contig 10678 bp, 11 predicted proteins | sample EPASupsiteHSE605_FD_21663 | JGI IMG/M metagenome (IMG submission 21663) | reverse complement strand
CCCGTCCCCGCCGATCACTGCTACGCGGTGCTGCACAGCTCCACCTCCTCGAGGGTCTTTGCGTACTCGACGAGCCCGCCGGCGTCCGCNATCCGCTGGAGGAACGCGGGCACCGGGTCGAGCGGGCAGGTCTCCTTCCCGACCGTGATCGTGTTCGCGGCGAGGTCGACCGAGACCTCTGCACCGTCCTCGAAGTCGNCCGTGGACCGGGTGGTGAGCGGGAGGAGGCCCACATTCACGGCGTTTCGGTAAAAGATACGGGCGAAGGACTCCGCGACGATGAACCGGACGCCGGCGCCCTTCAGGGCCAGCGGCGCGTGCTCGCGCGACGAGCCCATGCCGAAGTTCCGGCCCCCGACGACGACGTCGCCGGGGAGCACGGACTGCGCGAACTCGCCCCGCGTCCCCTCGAAGGCGTGCTTCGCGAGCTCGGCGGGGTCGTTGATCGTCAGAAAGCGCCCGGGGATGATCGCGTCCGTGTCGATGTCGTCGCCGAACTTCCAGACCCGGGGATACGCCTGCAGTGTCACGGTCGTGATAGTCTCTATCTCCAGCTGTTTCGTCATCGTCAAACCTCCCTCGGGTCCGTGATCACGCCTGTGATCGCCGAGGCCGCCGCGGTCGCGGCCGAGGAGAGGTAGACCAACCCCTCGGTCGAGCCCTGCCTGCCCCGGAAGTTGCGGTTCGAGGTCGAGAGCGAGACCTCGCCCGGTCCGATCAGGCCGAAGGCTCCGCCCATGCAGGGGCCGCAGCACGGCGCCTCGACGAGCGCCCCGGCCTCGACAAAGCGCTCGACCAGGCCGGCGCGGAGCGCCTTCAGGTACTCCTCGCGCGAGGCCGGGATCACGATCACCCGGACATCGTTCGAGAACGAACGTCCGCCGAGCACCTCCGCGGCCTCGGCGAGGTCCTCGAACCGGCCGTTCGTGCACGAGCCGATGAAGACCTGGTCCACGTGGGTGCCCGCGACCTTCGAGACCGGGACCACGTGATCGACGTTGTGGGGCACGGCGACCTGGGGCTCGAGGGCCGAGGCGTCGTACGTCCGGGTCTCGGCAAAGGCCGCGCCGGGGTCCGAGGCGAGCTCGAACGGGGCGATGCCGGGCCGGCGGGGGGCGAGATACGCCCACGTCCGCTCGTCCGGCGGTACGATCCCGACCTTGGCCCCCATCTCGATCGCCATGTTGCAGAGGGTCATCCGGCCGGGCATCTCCATTGCCGAGACCGCCTCGCCCCCGAACTCGATCGCCCGGTAGGTCGCGCCGTCCGCGCCGATATCGCCGACGATCGAGAGGATCAGGTCCTTCGGACCGACCCGTTCCTGGAACGCACCCCTCACCGTCGCCCGGATCGTCTCGGGCACGCGGAAGTAGAGTGCGCCGAAGCGGAGGGCGAAGCCCATATCGGTCGAGCCGACGCCGGTCGCGAAGGCGCCCACGGCCCCGTACATGCAGGTGTGGGAGTCCGAGCCGATCACGATCTCGCCCGGGGCGGCGTGGCCCTTCTCGAGCACGACCTGGTGGCAGACCCCCTCGCGGAGGTCGTAATTCCGGATCCCCTGCTCACGCGCGAATCCCCGCATGAACGCCTGGTTCTCGGCGGCCGCGATAGAGTCGGCCGGCACCTGATGGTCGAAGAGCATGACGACCCGTGCGGGGTCGTGGACCCGCTCTCCGCCCATCTCGCGGAAGGTCCGGATCGCGAGCGGGCCCGTGATATCGTGGATCATCGCGGCGTCGATCGGCGCCATCACAACCTCACCCGCCCTGACATCGGTCCCGCAACGGCTGGAGAAGACCTTCTCTACAAGCGTGGATTCCATGAATACCGTCTGGAGAGGTTGGCGTCCAGGCCACTTTATATCGACGGCGGCGGCCTACGGGCCCGGATGAGCCGGGCCGGGGCGTGTCACTCGACCTCGCACTCGAGCTCGGTCAGGATCTCGATCGGGTCGTCCTCCTTCTTCACGAGCCGCTGTATCCGCAGGAGCCGCTCCATCCCGATGAAGTTCTCGGCCATGATCCGCGCGAGCGGCGTCAGCTCGAGCCGGCCGTCGCGCTCGAGCACGAACTTGTGCGCAATCAGGTCCGGGAGCACGGGCTCCATCGTCCCGACCATCCGGTCCTCGAGCGCCCTGATACCGGCCGCGTTCCCGCGTGCGACCACCGCGTTCGCCGCGAACTCCTCGCTCGACTGCTCGAGGTCGTAGACCGGGGCCACCTCGCCCATCTCGCCCTTGAGCAGACGAACGGCGACCTCCTCCTCGGACGTGGACGAGTCGCGGGAGTACGTCGCGCCCGGCTCGGCCAGGACCACGACCCGCCCCTCGTCGTGGAAGTCGGGCCTGCCCGCGCGCCCGGACATCTGCTGGAACTCCTGGACGGTCAGCCAGGAGATCCCCATGGCGAGGGCGTCGAAGATCACCTGGGAGGCCGGGAAGTCGACCCCGGCGCCGAGCGCGGCCGTCGTGATGACCGCGGCGAGCTTTCCCTTCAGGAACCGCTCCTCGACCTCTCGCCTCTCCTGCGACGTCAGGCCGGCGTGNTACGCGGCGACGTGCTTTCCGAGCTTCTCGGCGATCGTCTCGCANCGGGCCCGCGAGTTCGTGAAGACGATCGTCTGCCCGTGATAGCCCTTCGACGAGACCTTTCGGTACTCCTCCTCGACGAGCCTCTTGATGGTCGGGATCTTCTCCTTCTTCTCGACGAAGACCAGGTGGCGGTCGAGAGGCACGGGCCGGCTCTCATACCGGACGAGGGTCGCGCCGAGCTTCTTCGCGAGGAGCTTGGGCGAGCCGATCGTGGCCGAGAGATAGAGGAACTGGGCGTGGGGAAAGAGGTGCTTGAGCCGGGCGATCATCCCGTCCAGCCGGTGACCCCGTTCGGGGTCTTCGAGCATCTGGATCTCGTCGATCACCACCGTCCCGATCTTCTCGGGGAACCGGCCGAGCCGGAGCTGGTGGTCCACCCCCTCGTAGGTCCCGACGATGAGCGCGGCCCGCGGGTCGCGCGAGCCTGCGCCGCGGTTCTCCGCGAGACGGATGCGGGCCTTGCCGATCTGGAGCGAGGCTCGGGCGAACTCGCCGTACCGCTCGGCGAACCGCTGGTGCTTCTGGACGGCGAGCGCGACGAGCGGGACAAGGAAGAGCATCCGTCCCCGCCCTTCGAGGTGGTTCTTCAGGCCGGCCATCTCGCCGATGAAGGTCTTGCCCGACGCGGTCGCGGCGACCACGAGCAGGTCCTTGCCGAAGAGGAGACCCGCCTCCACGCTGAGCTGCTGGACCGGCATGAGCCGTTCGACCCCGGCCGCCTCCACGAACGGTCGCGGGAGCGGAAGCTCGTGAAGCGCCTGGGTCTCGCCGACCGCCTGCGCCTCGACCCGGTCGTAGAGGGTCGAACGCTTGCGCGACGTCTCGGGCTGGACCGCGGCCAGGACCCGGTCGACGTCGCGGTAGCGGTAGAGGAGCTCGTCGAGGTGCCCGACCGCCCCCCGGGCCATGCGGCCGAAGTGGGCGACCTCGCGCCGGAGCTCCCTCCGGGCGCAGGGCATGCAGATCCGCTCCTTTCCGTACCGCACCGCATCCCGCTCGCGGACCTGGGTGACCCGGTCTTCGAGCAGGCAGAGCCGGCAGGCGTCGAGCGGCCTGGGCTTCACCTGGAGGTCGGCGAGGAAGGCCTCGAACGGCGGCGACGGTGCGGTCAGCATCACCTCGGTCGAGCGGAGCAGATTCGCGAACTCCTTCGTCGGGGTGTTCTTGAACTGTCGCCGGCCCACCTGCCGGACGCGGTACTCCTTCGGGCGAATCCCCTTCGGGGTCTCCGCCAGCTCGACCTGGCCGACCGCCGTGACGTGCCGACCGTCGAAGTAGAGCAGGCGATACGCCCCCTTGGTCGGCGATACGATCGTGATCATCGGTGCATCAGGTCGTGGATACGATAGGTCAGGCCTGCACCCTCAAGCCTCTTTAAGAATTCGGTGAACTCCTCGTCCACGCAGCAGAGGAGGCAGTCGAGACCGTGGAAGGCCGCCTCGATCACCCCCTCGCGAGCACCGAAGAACATATCGGCCGGTCGGCCCGCCTTCTCGAGCGCGACCCGCGCCTCGATCCCGACCGCGGCCACGACCGGGACCCGGGCGGCGAGCGCCGCGAGGACCGCGAGATCGACGGCCGACGAGCCGCCCTTCTCGACCCGCGGGACCTTCGCGACGTGGACGAAACCCTCGCGGTGGTCGATGATCCCCGAGAGCCGCGTCACCCCGAGGTCCTCTCCCGCGCGTGCCGAGGAGACCGCCGCGCCGTTCGCGGACCGGGGTTCCCGCCCGGCATAGAGGAGGCCCTCCCGCATGTAGACCCCGACCATCTCGCCCTCGTCGAGGTCCTCGACCGCGATCGCGGCCCAGACCGAGACCTGCTGGATGAGGTCGCGCCGGACGTGCCGGGCGTAGGTCTCGAGCTGCTCGGCATGCGTGAGGACCCACTCGATCCCCTCCCGGGTCACCTCGTACCGGCCCCGGCCCTGCGAAGCGACCATGCCGTCGTCCACGAGCTCCCGGATGTACTCCGAGACGGCCTGGGGGGTGATCCCGAGGGTCTCGGCGACCTCGAGCTGCCGGACGGCCGGCTGGTGCTCGGCGATCTCGACCAGGCATTGAAAGCGGGTCGCTTCCCGCTTCGAACGCAGAATCGTGGAGAGGGGGTCGTCAGCGAGCCCGGTCAAGGAAGACCAGCCCCTGCCCCTTGACGTCCATGCGCTGGCTCCGCTTGGCGATGCCGCGAATAAAGATGGGAGAGACGTTGAACTTGCGGGCCAGGTCGTTGATGGAGACGTTCCCGGCCAGCAGGTCGGTCTCGATGGCCTCGACGGTCGTCCGCAGGGACTCGTCGTTCGAGATCGCGAGGTAGAGCAGGTCCGCGAGCTCGTTCATCCCGCACTGGAAGTTCGCCCGGAACTTCGAGTAGGTCGCGCGAAACTCCTTCTCGGGCTTCATTCCCGGCTGCGGCATCCGCCACTGCTCCTCGACCAGGTTTCCTTTCTTGAGGATCGTGATGCAGTCTTCGACGGACTCGACCCCAATCTCGGTCGCGAGCTCCGGTTCCGTCAGCCAGGCACGGTTCAGGAGTTCGTAGATCTGTTTATATTTCGCGTCATTGAACGTAATGAGAAGAGGGACCAGTTCTACCGGGTCGTTGATTATTCGAATGTGCCCTGTCACGGAGAATCCCAATATATATTGTCGCGTGACGTCAATAAAGGTTTCAGAACGATGAGGCAGGCCCTGATCACGGTCCGGGGCGTTGTGCAGGGCGTCGGGTTCCGACCGTTCGTCTACGCCGAGGCCGTGCGTCTCGGCCTCTCGGGCACGGTCAAGAACCTCGGTTCCGAGGTCGAGGTCCGTGTTGCGGGCGATCGGATCGACGACCTGGTCGAGTCGCTCCGTCGCGGACCCCCCCTTGCGCGCATCGATTCGATAGCGCTCGGCCCCCTCGACGGGCCGGTCCCGGGAGGGTTTCGGATCCTCCCGTCGGCCGAAGGGGCGAGGACCGGTCTCGTCCCGCCCGACATCGCGAGCTGCGACCGCTGCCTCGCGGATATCGACGACCCATCGAGCCGCTACTCCGGATACTGGGCCACCTCGTGCGTCGACTGCGGCCCGCGGTACAGCATCATCCGCGACCTGCCGTACGATCGGCCCCGGACCTCGATGGATCTCTTCTCTCTCTGCGGCGACTGCGGGGCCGAGTTCACGGACCCGGGCTCGCGCCGGCACCACGCCCAGACGATCGCCTGCCCCGTCTGCGGGCCCCGGCTCTCGCTCTACGATGCGGACGGGCGGGACCTGTCCCCCGTCGACCCGATCGCCCGGGCCGCCGAGCTCCTGGACGGAGGAGGGATCGTCGCGATCAAGGGGGTCGGCGGATTCCATATCGCCTGCATCGAGGAGACGGCCGTGCGGCTCAAGGAGCGGCTCGGCCGGCCCGAGCAGCCCCTCGCCGTGATGGCCCGGCCGGACACGGTCGAGTCGATGGCCGTGCTCGACGAGACCGATCGGGCCGCGCTCTTCTCGCGCGAGCGGCCGATCGTGGTGCTCGAGAAGCGGGACCCGACCGCGCACGAAGGGGTCTCGAACCTCCACACGATCGGGGTGATGCTGCCGTATACGGGCCTTCACCACCTTCTCTTCCGCCGCCTCGCGCACCCGATGCTCGTGATGACCTCGGCGAACGCGCCCGGATACCCGATGGTGACCGGGCTCGAGCGGGCCGTGCGGGTCCTCTCCGGGATTGCCGACGCCTACCTCGCCCACGACCGGCGGATCGTGAACCGATGCGACGACTCGGTCGTACGGGCGGGCCACCTGATCCGGCTCTCGCGGGGATACGCGCCCCTCCGCACGTCGATCCCGCTCGGGCCCCGCTGCCTCCTGGGGTCGGGCCCGAGCTCTCGGCGAACGCGACGATCTACCGTGACGGCCACGCGGTCACCTCGCCGCACGTCGGCAACGTCCGGAACCCCGAGACCCTCGCCTACCTCGTCGAGACGATCGAGAAGCTCGGGGACTGGCTCGGCGCCCGGTACGACGCGGTGATCCACGACCTCCACCCGCAGTTTCTCTCGACCCGGTACGCCCGCGAACTCGCGTCCGAGCTCGGCGTGCCGGCCATCCCGGTGCAGCACCACCGGGCTCACATCGCCTCGGTCACGCAGGAGCCCTGCGTCGGGATCGCGATCGACGGGGTCGGGTACGGCGATGACGGGGCGATCTGGGGCGGCGAGATCTTCGCCGGCAAGACCTCCGCCCTCACCCGCGTCGGCCACCTGGAGCCCGTGCCTATGCCCGGAGGGGACCTCGCGACCCGGTATCCCGAGCGCATGCTCTACGGCGTGCTGCCCGAGGACCGGATCCTCGAACTCCTCGGCGCTCGCGGCTGGCCCGAGCTCGAGCGCGACGTGCTGGCGCGCCAGACCGTGCGCCGCATCAACACGCCCCTCACGACCAGCACGGGCCGGCTGCTGGACGCGGCGGCGGCCCTCCTCGGACTCTGTCGGGAGCGGAGTTACGACGGCGAGCCGGCGATGAAGCTCGAGGCCGCGGCGGCCCGGGGCCATGCCGAGGAATGGCCCCTGCAGTTCCGCACGGAGAGAGGCGCAACCGTCCTCTCGACGAGAGCGCTGATGGGCGAGCTCGCCGATCGCGCACTCCGGAACGGGGACCGGCCGGTCGTCGCGGACCTGGCTGCGTCGTTCCAGGCGAACCTCGCCCGGGGGATCGCCCTGATCGCGATCGGTGCGGCCCGGGACCTCGGTCTCGACAGGGTGGCGCTCTCGGGTGGGGTCGCCATCAATACCGCGATCCGGGGGACCATCGAGGAGACCTGCAGGGGGGCCGGGCTCGATTGCCTGACCAACCGCCGCCTCCCGCTCGGAGACGGCTGCATCAGTTTCGGCCAGTGCGTGATCGGCGCCGCCCTCTTCGAGTGACGGGTGCCGCAGCCAACCTTATTGTCTGCAGCCGCCGACCCTCTCATCGTGCCAGCTGACGCCCTTCTCACCTGCATCCGCGAGAGCCTGCATCCCCAGGCGGTGTTCGACAGCGACCTCGTCGTGTGCGAGGCCTCATCGGCCTTCGCCGTCCTCCTCGACCGACCCCTCGAGCAGCTGCGCGGCGGCCGCATCGGCGTGCCGGCACTCGCGGGGCTCCTCGCCGAGGCGGGCCGCCAGGGCCGGGCCGATGGAAAGCTCGTGCTGTCGGGCCGGCGCGGGGGCCGTTCGCTCCGGGCCCGGGCCGTCCGGGTCCCCGCGGACGACGGGGGCCGGGACCGGATCTACCTGGCCCTCGACGAGCCGAGCGGGGACGCGGGGTCCGAGAAGAGGATCGCGGACCTCGTCGAGGCCGCCAGGGAGGCCGCCGGCGGCATCGCCGATATCGGGGCGCAGGCCGAGTCGATCGCGGATGCCTCGGCCCACGTCTCTGCGAACGCGGAGACCTCGGCCACCGGGGTCGAGCAGATCCAGAAGGCGATGGAAGACCTGACGAACGCGATCGAGCAGATCACGGCCGCGATCGAGACGGTCTCGGAGCAGGCGGGCCAGGCGAGCCGCGCGGCCGAGGAGGGGGCCGGGCTCGCCGGCAATGTGGCCACGGGCAATGCCGCGATCGAAGAGTCGGTGAACCGGGTCCACGCCTCCCTTATGGACGTCGAGAAGCGGATGGCCGACATCTCGCGCGTCCTCACCATGATACGGGACCTCGCGACCCAGACGAACCTGCTCGCCCTGAACGCGGCGATCGAGGCGGCGCGGGCCGGCGAGGCCGGGCGGGGATTCGCCGTGGTCGCGGCCGAGGTGAAGGCACTCGCACTCGAGTCCAAGACCGGGGCCGAGCAGATCGAGGAGATGATCGACGCCCTGATCCGGTCCTCCCGGGCGGCTGCAGCCGCGATGGTCGAAGCGCGGGCCCGCGTCGAGCGCGGGACGGCCCAGTCGTCCGAGGCCCTCGGCGCGTTCCGACGGATCGAGGAGGCCGCGAACGGGGTCGCCCGCTCCGCCTCCGAGGTGGTCGCTGCAGCCGAGGAGCAGGCCGCCACGACGGAGGAGGTCGCGGCCTCGATCCACGAGGTCGGTCGGATCGTGGGCTCGACGGCCGGAGAGGCCCGGGCCGCGACGCGGGCCGTCGGGGAGACACAGGACCGCATCCTCCGCCTCTCGTCCGTGATCGAGCGGATCCACGCGCTCGCACTGGGGGCCCCGCCCGTACGATGACCTTCGTCAAGATCTGCGGGATCACCCGGCCCGAAGACGCCCTTGCGGCCGTGCGGGCCGGGGCCGACGCGGTCGGGGTCGTCATGTGCTCCGAGTCGCCCCGCGTCTGCACGATCGAGCAGGCGCGGGCGATCTTCGCCGTGGTCCCGCCAGGGGTGCTCCGGGTCGTGGTGAGCCACACGGCGACCGGGAACGGCCTGGCCGAATGCCTCGAGGCCGGGCCGGACGCGGTCCAGCTCTCGCAACCCCTCGACGTCCCGGCATCGACGGGCGTCCGCCTCATCCGCGTCGTGGCCCCGGGGGCGGCCGTGCCCGACGACTGCGCAATGGTGATCGTGGACGGGTCGCATGGCACCGGGCGGAGCTTCGACCGGGAGTATGCACAGCGGGTGATCGCCGCTTCTCGCCGCCCGGTCCTGCTGGCGGGCGGACTGACGCCCGAGAACGTCGAGGTGGCGGTCCGCGAGCTCCGGCCGTTCGGTGTCGACGTCGCCTCGGGGGTCGAGGCGGCCCCGCGCAGGAAAGACCACGCCCGTATCAGGGCCTTTCTTGAGGCCGCACGAAGTCCCTACCCGAACGACTGAAGCAGCCGACACCAGCGGTGCGGGAGCTCCGGGTCGCGTGCGAGGCGGGAGGGGCGGGCCGGGACGGCCTGGTCGTAGTACCCGCCGCTCTCGACGGCCTCGACGGTCGCGAGCCGGGCCTCGTTCTCTCCCCCGAGCAACGGCGACGCCCCCTGACTCCCCGGGAAGCCCGCCGCGAGCAGCTTGGTCGCGCAGACGCCGGGGTGGAGCGAAACGGCCTCGACCCCGCGGTCGGCAAATCCCCGGGTCATCAGCACGACCCCGAGCTTCGAGAGGCTGTACGCCGCGTGCCCGTCGTACCTCCGCTCGCCCTGGATGTTGTCCCAGTCGATCGCGGTGGTCGACATGTGTGCGATCGAGGCCGTGTTGACGACCCGCCCCCGGGCCGAGAGCAGGGGGAGGAGGGTGCGCGTCACCCGGTAGGGAGCGAGCGCGTTGACCGCGAACGTGGTCTCGAGCCCCTCGGGCGTGAGGGCCCGCCGTTGCTGGAAGACCCCCGCGTTGTTGATGAGCACATCGAGGCGTCCGTGGGCCTCGCTCACCGCGTCCGCGAGGCCGCCGATGGCCGCGGGGTCGCGGAGATCGGCCGTGACGAGGTCGAGCCCGGCCCTGGGATACCGGCGCCGGAGGTCGTCGAGCACTCCGGCCCCCTTCACGGGGTCCTTGCCGTGCAGGAGCACGGAGGCACCTCGAGCGGCCAGGAGCCCGGCCGCCGCCCGACCGATCCCGTCGGTCGAGCCCGTAACGAGGACGACGGGAGCGGTCATGCCTCGCAAAGCGTCGGTCAGGACGGCCGCCCGGAGCCCTCGGCTCCGTCGAGCAGCAGCTCGTACCGGGAGGGGTCGTACCCGACCACGACCCGCTCGCCGCGTTCGGCATAGGGAAAGGCCCCGGGGCCGTGGTCGAGCATGCGGAGCAGGATCCGGCGCCGTCGGGCCGGGTCGGCGAGGTCGAAGTCGATCGCCTCGACCGGGACGGCCCTGCGCTGGAAGAAGTCCTTCGCCCAATCGCACCAGGGGCAGTTCGAGAGCGTATAGAGACGTACCGGTTGCATAGCCGTCCTGATGGCGAGCATTCTTTAAAAACATTCAGGTCTCACCCCGAGCGCTACGCGAACCGATGCAGGCCGAAGCGCCGTGCACACGCGAGCACCCGGGCGTGCTCCGCCGGACTGACCGGTCTCTGGAGTCGGACGAGGCAAGGGATACGTTCGAGCTCTTCGGGGAGGAATGGCCGAACGACCCGGTACTGGTCCATGATGTTGACGTACGTGTCCGTCGAGATCTCCCGGGCGATAAAACGCATCACCTCGCAGCTCCCGGCCAGGTCATC
>JGI24731J21663_1002603_pt1 | contig 10680 bp, 11 predicted proteins | sample EPASupsiteHSE605_FD_21663 | JGI IMG/M metagenome (IMG submission 21663) | reverse complement strand
CTGTTAACAACACCGAAGTGTTCGTGGTTTCAATAACAAATCCATCGCCCGAAGAAGCGGCCAAGATCGCAAATGCAATTGCAGATACAGCACCGGATTTCATTAAAGAGATCGTCGAGGGCAGCTCAGTTAAAATCATTGACAGGGCTCCGGTCCCGTCCTATCCGATTTCCCCCAATGTTTCCAGAAACACAACCATTGGTGCGCTTATCGGTCTGGTTCTGTCTGCACTGATCATTCTGCTCGTATATATTTTCGATACGACCATTTACTCCGAAGATGACATCAAGGAGTTTTGTGTCCTGCCAATTCTGGGAATTTTTGGCGACTTTGGACAATACAAAACCGATAAAAATATCCGCGAATACAAGGGCAGGAGGACTGCTAAATGAAAAAAATAGTTAGTTCCCCTCAAAAAGCTGCCCGCAGCGCCGTATCCATTCTTCACGATAGAGAGTTTATATTAAGTAGTAAAACACCATTTCCTATTACAGAAGAGTATAAGACGCTTAGAACGAACATTATGTTTTCTATACCATCCGAAGGCTGCAAAATAATCGGCATGACGAGCGCGCAGTCAATGGACGGCAAGAGCATTAACTGTCTTAATCTGGCTATTACTGTTGCCCAGACAAATGCACGGGTGCTGCTGATTGATGCAGATCTGCGCCTGCCCAAAATTGCAAGACTGCTGGATATGGATGCCATTCCCGGAATCAGCAATGTCCTGGTTGGATTAAGCTCTGTTAGAGAGTCCGTTAAAGCTTCTGCCTATCCGGGACTCGATGTACTCTTGTCAGGAGATATTCCCCCTAACCCGTCGGAGCTTTTAGGATCCGGGACGATGGGCAAACTCCTCGGAGAACTTGGGAAAAATTATGACTATATCTTTTTGGATATGCCACCCGTTAACGTCGTTTCAGACGCCGTTGCCATGTCCAAATACCTTTCGGGCGTGATTCTTGTCGTGAGAGCCGGCCTGTCTGACCGCGAAAATGTGACTAAAGCAATCAATCAGCTGGAATTTGTGGATGCGACTCTCTTGGGCATTCTTCTTAACGGTGTCCAATCGGGAGCAGGGCGTAAATACAGCAAATACAGCAAATACAGGAAGTACAGAAAAAATGGCCAGGAGGGCCAATATAAGCAATACGGTCATTAAATAGACGCTCAGAGTCTTGATTTAATATGGGGAAGGAATAGAGGGCCCTAATAAAAATAACCGATTGTCGGCGGTAGAAATAGAAAAGTGACAATATTAAGGGGAATTTTATGATCGATTTTCATTCTCATATATTGCCTGAGATGGACGACGGGAGCAGTAGTGTGTCCGAATCGCAGCAAATGCTGAAGCTCTCGTGGGAAATGGGAATAGACACTATCGTAGCAACGCCCCACTATTATGCTGGAAACGAGAGCATTGAGCGATTTATTGACAGGCGACAGGAAAAATACGACTTTCTAATGCGGACTCTTGATAAGCGTATCCAAGTTCCGCAGATTTTAATGGGCTCAGAAACGGCATTTTATGTCGGAATTAGTCGAGAAAGCAATATTTCAAAGCTTTGCATCAATCAAACCAAGTATTTGCTGCTGGAGATGCCCTTTTCCGAGTGGTCTTCTCTCACGATTAAAGAAGTACAAGCTCTGATTATAAACCGAGGCATAATTCCAATCATAGCACACCTTGAAAGGTATTACGCCATTCAAAGCAGAAACGGTAAAATAGACGAATTGCTGAGTCTGGGGGTCCTGATTCAGGCCAATGCAGAAGCCTTTGTCGATAATGAGCTCCGTCACAAAACGATGAAGATGCTGTCTAAGGACGAAGTACATCTGCTTGGATCCGACTGCCATAACATGGATAAAAACCCGCCGAATCTCAGTCACGCATTTAAATACATAGCTGCTAAGCAGGGCGAGGGTGTCCTGAAAAAAATTGACGCGGCTGGCCGACTGGTCCTCAGCGGACAGCTCATCAGGTAAGCGCAAAGAACATAATATTCGCCTGCTGGATATGCCTAGACTTGTTTTTGAACGACGGCAGCCGCAAAAGAAAGCGGCCGAATGCAGCACAAGGCCCCAGCACCATGTACATGCAGGAAACACATATTTTGACCTGCTGGAACAGCAGATGATACTCAAGAAATGGGAAGTGTGACGATGAGAACAATTAAGGTGAATAATAATCTGAGGATTATTTTCTTGGTATTCCTCGATGTTATTGCCGTAATTTTGGCGGAACTTCTCAGCATTTTTGTGCGGTATGAGATTGAATATTCCTATATAGCGCCGAATGCCCTAGAGATGGTCTATAGGACCTTACCCTACTGGATACCCGTAAACTTTGCGATATTTGCCTCTTTCAGGCTCTACAATAGGCTTTGGGAATATATCAGCCTCAACGAAGCTATTCGCATCGTTCTTGCGGCGTTCCTATCCACACTTTCCTTTTTGTTGATTGTCCGGATTATGAATATTCATATTCATCCGACTGTTTTTGTGCTTGATTGGATATTTCTGACGTTCTTTACCGCTGTTTTCCGTTTTTATTATCGATTGCGGAAAGCGTTCTTATGTTCCTTCGTAGAAAAACATGCGTCGTCCTCCCAACCCAAAAATATTATGATTATAGGAGCAGGCCAGGCTGGAAACACGCTGCTGCGTGAGATAAGAAGCGACAGCAAACTGGCTGATCTTAATGTCGTCTGTGCTATAGACGATGATATAAGCAAGCATAATAAATTTACACATGGTGTGAAAATAGTGGGCGGTCTGGACAAGGTCTCCTGGGCGGCATCACACTATCAGGTTGATGAGATTTTTCTGGCGATACCTTCAGCAAGCCCTGAAAAAACCAGAGAGATTCTGAATGTTTGCAAAGATACCAACTGTGTGTTGAGAACGCTGCCCAGTGTCTACCAAATTGTCAGCAACACGGCGTTTTTTTCTATGCTTAAAAAAGTCGAAATTTCAGATTTGCTGGGAAGGCCTCAAATTAAACTGGAATCCGGAGAGATCAGCCGCTTCATCTGCGGTAAAAAAGTGCTCGTGACGGGGGCCGGCGGCTCAATTGGAAGTGAGCTTTGCAGACAACTGGCGTCCTTCTCACCCGCTATGCTCATCCTGTTCGATATCTATGAAAACACGACGCTCTATGTCAACAATGAGCTTGTGGCAAAATATCCGAACATTAAAATTGTATCGCTGATCGGCTCGGTTCGAGACGAAGGCAGGCTGGAAAATATCTTTGCCACCTACAGGCCCAATATTGTCTATCATGCAGCCGCGCATAAACATGTGCCGCTCATGGAGAGCAGTCCGAACGAATCCGTTAAAAATAACGTGTTTGGCACTTTGAATGTTGTCCGCATGTCAGACAAGTTTGGGGTTTCCCGTTTCGTAATGATCTCGACCGATAAGGCTGTTAACCCCACGAGCATCATGGGAGCAACCAAGCGCATTTGTGAGATGATTATTCAATCGTATGACCGGATTTCTACAACCGAGTTTGTTGCAGTGCGATTCGGCAATGTCCTTGGCAGTAACGGCAGCGTGATTCCGATCTTTGAAAAACAAATTGCCGAAGGCGGGCCTGTGACCGTGACACATCGAGATATCATCCGTTACTTTATGACAATAACAGAAGCCGTCTCGCTGGTGCTTCAGGCAGGGACCTTTGCGCAGGGCGGCGAGATATTTGCCCTCGATATGGGCGAACCTGTAAAAATTCTGACACTGGCCGAAAATATGATTAAACTTTCGGGTAAAGTACCCTACAGAGACATCGACATAGTTTTTACCGGACTTCGTCCCGGTGAAAAGAAATTTGAAGAGCTGCTGATGGCTGAAGAGGGCTTGAAATCGACCAAAAATGATAAGATTTTTATTTGCCAGCCGCTCGCGCTTGATATGAACGAATTCAGCGGAAAGCTTAGAGAACTTGATTCTGCGGTGGCGGATGACAGATGTGATATTCGTCCGCTTGTTAAAAGCATTGTTCCGACCTATATCATGCCGGCTGAACGCACGGATGAGACTGAGAAGATTCATGACGAGACCAAACCGCTTACCGCTGTCGCTCATGGCGTAGCAGCGCACGAACAGGAGACGGTGTTTTCGGCGAGCTGACGCAAGCTTCTAATCTGTACATAAAGACTGAGGACTTGGATTTCACAACCCAGGTCCTCAGTCTTTATGCTCGCACAGGGATTCAAATAAAGATTATACATAAACATGCTCAGGCGGTTTACATCCCAGCTTTGTCTGAGGGAACTGAGAGCAGGAATTCTTTCATAACATCGTATCAAAAATGACCCAAACTCAACCAATCAGATAACTTGTCATGGACAGAGAACCGCCGATACAGGAATCGTTAAAAACTGAAACCTTATCGGCTTCATCTGCTGCGCTCAGAACATAGAGCAGCGGCGCGAAATGCTCGATAGTCGTAAAGGCCTTTAAGGCTGAAGCACCGGCTTTTTTATAATCAATTACATTGTCGTCGTCTCGCTTAAGTACATTTTCTTGAATATAGGCGTCAAAATCTTCCGCCCAGGTGTAGCCACCCGGCAGATTCAGATTCACTGTAGCCAAATTGTGAACGACATTTCCGCTGCCAAAAATCAAAACCCCCTCTTCACGCAGGGCACGCAGCTTTCGACCCATCTGGTAATGGCCGGCCGGTGAAAGCCGCCCATTGATGCTTAATTGAAACACCGGAATATCCGCCGCTGGAAAGATCCGATGCAGGACCGACCAACTGCCGTGATCCAGGCCCCAGCTGTTATCGAACGTCACTGTATTTCCACCAATCAGTTCGGCCGCACGATGGGCAAAATGGGGCGAGCCCTTGGCCCCGTAGACAATCCGGTATAGTGCTGGCGGAAAACCGTACATATCATAAACCATTTGCGGGGCTTCCGCATTATTGACACGGGTCCCATCCGTAAACCAGTGGGCGGATACAGCCAGTATCGCCTTGGGGCGAGGCAATTTCCTGCCGAGCATTTTCCATTCTTCAACGAAAGGATTTTCTTCAATAGCATTCATCGGCGAGCCGTGACCGACAAAAAGCACGGGCATTTTCTCCATAGACACCTCCAGCGCTCTACTATTGAAAATTGTAGTCTATTTTTCCGGAATTTACAACACTTCCGTTTTTAGGGATTTAAGACGACCCGCTGTGCAGGGCTGTATATGCAGCCGAGAGTAGGATGGCAAAACGGTCGGTGCCAAGTTCCCAGGCGGACACACCTTTCAGCCCGTTTTGTAGCGCATATTGCGTTTTTTCCGTGATTGAGGCGGTGTCGTCAAAGCTGATAAAACTGCCGTTCGAGAACACGTAGGGGACTTGTGCCTCCGAATGACGAAAAACCGAATAACTGCCATCAGACAGAAGGGCTTGCACCGCGTCGAAGCCAATTGCTTCACCTGAGGAAAAAGGCTGATAAAGACCATGGTTGTTCTCGGAAACGCCCGTGTAAATATACCCGTAGAAGGCAAGGCCCATGACGGTTTTATCAGGTGGAAAGCCCGCTTCTTTCCAGGCTTTAACGGCGTCGTCCACGCTGGTTTTATATTGGGGGGAGGCCTCGCCGGGCGTATAAAGCGGGGCGTTCAAATCGGCATAGCTGTCCCAAATCCCGTGCAGATCATAGGTCATGATGACCGCGTAATCTACAAGAGCAGCAAGTTTCTGAAGCTCCACATGTCCGATATAGTCATTTGAGGCACCGCCCGCAAAGCTGAGGTAATAGTGTTTGCCCTCAGCCGTTCCCAGCGTATCCAATGCTTCGTGCAGCGCCTGCATTAGTAGGGTGAAGTTTTCTTTGTCCTTAGGTTTTCCGGCACAGCCCCCGCTGACAGGGTATTCCCAATCAATATCCACACCGTCAAAGCCGTATAGCCGGACGAAATCGATGCAGCTTTGGGCGAAGATCTTTCGTGTCTCATCCGAAGATGCCATTTCAGAAAAGCCTTCCGAACCGCCCCAGCCGCCGACACTGATCAGGGTTTTAAGCGTGGGATTGGCCTTTTTCAGCGCCCGCAGCTGCTCGAAATTAACATAGTCAAGTTCCGATTGACCGGCGGCGACTTTGTAATCAGTCCCGACAGACGCGAAAGCATAATGCACGAAATCAAGCTTGTCGGCCGTGATGTCGTCCGGCGTAAAAGCGCTGCTTGCCGACCAGGAGGTGTAATAACCGATGGTAATTTTCGGCTCAGCCGCAGGAGAAGGCTTCGCGGGCGAGGTGCTCGGAGATTCTGACACTTCGGGCACGGCGGTCTTGCCGCTGAGGATATCGACCACCAGAACTACAGCAAATAGCAGCACCAGGATCAGGAAAGCAAACAGTTCAATTCTCTTTTTTCCCGGGAATTTTCTCATCATTGCTCCTCGCAAGGGAACTTAAAAAGAGACCTATAAGCCTCTTTTGCCCTTAGTCATAGGCAACTTGCTTTTGAAAGCTTGCCATGGACATGCCACCGACAACGTGTACGCGCTTGAGAAGATACTCATCATCACCGAAGCACACTTTACCCGAACGGGTTGTGAAGCTCAGAGAATAACCCAGTTCCGGCAGCAGGGAAAGCGTGGTTTTGTTGTACTTTCCATAGGGAAAACAGAAGGCTTTGATTGGTGCTCCGAGCCCTTCTTCCAGAGTCCGCTTCGATTCTCGAAGCTCTTTTTCCTGCTGTGCAGCATTCAGAGAGGACAAGTCTCGGTGTGTGACGGAATGACTGCCGATCGAGTTGCCATTTTCGACCAGCTGTTTAAGATCCTCCCAATCGAGATTGTAGGAATCGATTTTACCCGTGACCACAAAAAACGTGCCTGTGAAACCAAATTCCTTTAATATGGGCCAGGCGGCTTGGTAGTTATCCTTAAAACCGTCATCAAAGGTAATGAGCACGGGTTTTTCAGGTAGCGTGCCGTTTTCGGCGAGCGCGCTGTAGAACGCATCGACACTGACTGCATGATAACCGTTATCGTACAGCCAGGCCATTTGCTTGCGAAACTGATTTTCGGTGACACAGATCGAGCAGTCGTATTTTGAACTAATAGAGTGATACATCAGGACGGGAACACCGCTTTCGGGAAAGGTTTCGTCACGCTTTTCTGCGCCGTAAGCCACGCTGTACAAAAGCGGCAACACAGCTGCAAGCAGGACAGCCGCAGACAATAACTTTTTTTTCATATTTAATCGCCTCCAGATCATCTTTAGTTTTCCTTCTTTTTCGAGCGCAAAACAGGAACATTCTGGAGAAAAAAGAGGCATGAAGCACCTGCAGGCGCTTCATGCCTCTTTTTATTTTTGTAAAAATTTAAATAATGCCGACGCTCACAATCTGAAAACCGTAGCCTGAGCTGAGCCTAATGGCCTGACTGCCGCAGTGGCTGCAGACATACTCGGGACCGAGCGCCTCATAGACGGTCGTTTCTCCGCACTTGCGGCAGATAAAGACCGCTGGGTCGAGCTCAATAATAATCTCAGCACCCTTGGCGATGGTATCTTTCGCGATCACATCGAAAAAGGACTGAACATAGGAGGGGACCACACCGGACATAAGACCGACCTTAAGCGTGATCTTTGTCACCTTCTTGCCGCCGTTTTTCTCAGCGACGCGAAGCGCCGTGTCCAGAACATCGGTCATTATGCCAAGCTCGTGCATCTTATGCGTTTATCTGGGCCTTGAGGGCCTTAATGTCCAGAGGCGCAAGAACGCTTGCATCGACGAGTTCAAGCGTAATAGCGTCCTTTTTGCAGGCGGTGAGGCAGCCTTCGCAGCCACGGCAGAGATCTTCGTTGACCCGCACCTTATTCTCGGCATCTCTGTAGATTGCGAGGAAGTTACACTTTTTCTCGCAAAGGCCACAGTTGACGCATTTGTCATAGTTAATCTTTGCTATGTAGCCGGAGCCTGCCATCATGGGGGCGGTGAGGTAGTTCTGCGAAAGCAGCGCAGTGCAGCAGCAAGGACAGCAGTTGCAGATGCTGTAAAGACGTCCGGCAGCGACATCCTTAAAGAATGCGGCGTGGACATTGCCTCTTTCGTGGCACTCGCGGAGAATCTTGAGAGCCTCTTCCTGCGTGACAAGATGGCCGTTGAGGTATCTGTCACGGTCCAGGCACCACGAAACCCAAGGCTCGCCGATAACGATGCAGACGTCGCGGGGGGTGCAGCCCTTGTCGCCTCTGACCGTGCGGCAAACGCAGTCAATGACGGCAATACGGTCCGCGGACTCGATAATGGCGTCGCGGGCGATCTCATAGGGCATGATGGTCTTAGGCAGTTCGCCCAGATTGAGATCCTCGGTGAGTGTGACGATCTGCTCGGCGTCTTCGAGGCGGAGAACCTTTGCGTGGTAAGAGTTGGTCATGAGCGAGCCGACGTTGCGGTTGCACTCGTTGACCCCGGTCTTGACAAGCTCGTCAACGATGTCGAACTCAATGCCGGTGGGCTTAACAAGATTGTCGGGCTCAGGCAGATAGTTATTGAACGATTCCCTCATGTAGTAGACATAGAGCGGAATATAGGCAAAATACAGCTGAGCGTGCAGCAGGTGTGCGAAGCCCTCTTCGGAACGGGGAAAAGCCTTAGCGAGGGCGCGCTGTGACTTTTTTCTGACTTCGGGATCCGTGTTGTACATAATTCTTCTCCTTATACGTTTCTAGGTTCATATTGCCTGAGAGCATCTCCAAACTCCCAAAGTAACTGAAAGAGAGGGCTGTTGTCTTCGGCACTCGGTGCGCCGCAATAATTCTTGCATTCATATACAACGAATTATAAATCATGGATATGTAAAAAGCAAGGGCTAAACATTAAATTTTGTCGGCGTGGCGCGGTAAAATGCTGGCGAATAATGCCCGTGAAACAAGTTGACACAATGATGATACAAAACGTGCTTATTGTGATTCACTACATTTTTGACGACCTACACCATATATGGTGTATTCAAAACATTGACAGAAATAGTCAAAAAAACAAAGCCAATTCGTATGTAAATAGTGCAAATAATATCCAATTTTTCTTATTGCATTTTAACAAAAGCGATTGGGGCGTCTTGCTTTGGCACGGCAGTTGCTTGTATAATGCAGTAGTAAGTTCACCGTCTGCAGACGAGTGAGCGCTATACTACTTTATCTAACAATCGGAAAGGACAAGAATTATGGAATTTACCAAGGTTAAGTATGCAGTAGACGAGAGAGTCGCAATCATCTCCATGGACCACCCCGCAAATATGAACGCATTTGACGAGGTCATGATCGACGATTTGGTTGCCGCAATCGGCATGGCAGACGCAGATGCAAACGTCAAGGCTATTCTTATCAACAGCACCAACACCAACGCTTTCTCTGCAGGCGGCGATGTTAAGGCTATGTATGACGGCCTCATGAACAATGCCAAGGAAGTATTCATCGCTGAGTTCGGCAAATCCATCAGCAAGATGGCAAGTGTTACCAAGGCTATTCTCACGAGCCCCAAGCCCGTTGTCGGCGCTGTTCAGGGTGCTTGCGCTGGCGCCGGCATCGGCGTTGCTCTTGCTTGCGACTACACCATGGCTACTCAGGCTTCCGTATTTATGACTGCGTTCTCCAAGCTCGGTCTTGTTCCTGATGCAGGCGGCATTTATCTTCTTACCCGTGCAGTCGGCCTTAAGAAGGCTGCTGAGCTTGCCATGGACGGCGGCCAGATGGTATTCGCAGACGACGCTAAGGCTCTTGGCATGATCAACGAAGTTATCGAAGACGATGACGCATTTGCAGAAGCAGCTCTTAAAAAGGCAAAGAAGTTCACCTATGGTCCTTCCGCTTCCTACAAATACATCAAGGAACTGGTATGGGAATCCGAGTTTAACGGTTTTGACGCTTATGTTAAAAGAGAAGTTGACGCTCAGATGGCTTGCGGCGCAACTGACGACTTCAAGGAAGGCGTTGGCGGCTTCGTAGAGAAGAGAAGACCCAGCTTCAAATAAGAATTCTGATAAAGCACCTTCATTTTTCGGCGGTGTTTGGCGCCGTTCTGCATGATTAAACCTGTCTAAATTTCTTAATATATCCATTTGATTACTATCGTTCGGTGGGAAGCGGCGCCATTAATAATCGGGCATACCCGATGGAGCCTTGCCGCTCTCCCACCGCGACGATAGCAAAGTCATGTAGGGATGTAGAACGGAAATGATGGTGTTTGCAGGATTGTATGGAGTACAGTTCAGTACAAAATTTCACTACGTAAATCCCGCACGGAGCGCATGGCTCCGCGCTGAGTTTAATAGAAAGCAAAAGGAGAGAAGCTATCTCATGAGTAAGAACATTAACAAAGCCGTCGTTATTGGCGCCGGTGTCATGGGCGCATCGATTGCCGGCCTGCTGGCAAGCGTCGGTGTGCAGGTTACGATGCTGGACATCGTGCCCCCCAAGGGTCTCACCGAAGAGGAAATAGCAAAGGGTCTCACCGAGCAGAGCAAAGAATTCCGTAACCGTTTCGGAATTGCAGGACTTGAGAAGATCAAGAACCCCAGAAACAATATGCTCTATAGTAAGGCTGCCTATCAGAACATCAGAATTGGCAACACCACCGATAACCTCGACTACATCCGTGACGCAGACTGGATTGTTGAAGCCGCTTCTGAAAACATTGCTGTTAAGCAGAGCGTCTTCAAGCAGATCGAGC
>JGI24731J21663_1002577_pt1 | contig 10773 bp, 8 predicted proteins | sample EPASupsiteHSE605_FD_21663 | JGI IMG/M metagenome (IMG submission 21663) | reverse complement strand
AGGTTTTGATGCGTGCCATTTCTGCCTCCGTTGCTTGGTTTCAACGGATATTAGCTGGCAGCGGGAAAATTGCGAGCAATTTATTTATAGATAAGCACTTACTCGTAAGTATGGACAGCTAAGCCTCTTAACTGTATCATTTAAATTGAATCCCATGATAGTTGGGAATGTGCCTTAAACCTGCCCCAATGGAAGCAACTTCAACATAGCCCTAAATGTAATGCTCCGCTCAAAACGACAATCTCTTCGTTTCGTTTGCAAAAAGAGGGAGGTGAATATTCGAACAGCCTATGATGAAGGAAAGGCTGTACTTATTAACATCTCTACCAAAGGGTGCGCCATGGTTGAGAGTAGCTTGCAACCTGAGATAGAAGAAATTGTATTAATCTCATTCAATGTACAAGGGGAGCAAGGTGAAGATAAGCTTATTGAGGTTCAAGCAAAAGTTCTTCGAGTACAACCTCAACTAGCTGTACAGTTTACACGAATAGAACATGAAACAGAATCATTGATATTGAAATTTTTTGTTGCTGAATATAGGGAATTGAAAAATAAATAAGGTGTTGTTTGATGAATCAGTATATCGCCCGTCAGCCTATACTTGATATTTATCAGAGACTTTACGCATACGAACTTCTTTATAGGGGAGCTGATCATTATGCCCTCGGTAATGTTAGTGGCACCAAGGCAACTACAAGCTTGTTAACTAGCGCGTTTCTTACCGAAGGAATTGAAGAAATATCTGATAAAAAACCATGTTTTATAAATTTCACTGAAGAATTAATTGTTAAACGAATTCCTGTTTCTTTCCCGAAGACAAAGCTAGTTATTGAAATCCTTGAAAACATCAAAGTCTCTGATGAGATTATTGCTAGTTGCCGTTTCTTGAAGGGAAAAGGTTATCAATTAGCTTTAGATGATTTTGTATATGATCATAAATTTATACCACTATTGGAGTTAGCTGACATAGTAAAAATCGATGTTAGATTAACTCCACTTAATACAATTCATAAAACATTAAAATTTCTTCATCCATACCGAGTAAAACTTCTGGCAGAAAAAGTTGAAAGTCAAGGTGAGTTTGAACTTGCTAATAAACTTGGTTTTAAATATTTCCAAGGATATTATTTCAGCAAACCCCAGAAAATTCAGATCAAAGAAATCAGCGCAGCAAAGGTCAATCTTGTAAACTTGCTCGCTGAAGTCTCTCGAAAAACCACAAACATAAACCGTCTTCACGATATAATTTCTATCGATATTTCATTTAGTTACAAGTTGCTTCGTTTGTTGGATTCAGCGTATTTTTACCGCCTGCAGAAAGTAAAAACTGTTAGACATGCGATTGCCTATCTTGGTGAATTGGAACTTCGTCGTTTTATTCTGTTGGTTTTAGTCTCAGAACTATCTTCTGATCAGCATGATGAATTGGTTCGCACCGCAGTAGTGAGAGCCAAATTTATGGAATTAATGGTAAAAGGAAGTCGGCTTGAAAACATTGGATCGGAACTTTTTCTTGTTGGACTGTTTTCTCTTCTTGACGTAATGCTCAACGTATCTATGTCTGATGTCATGGAAAAATTGCCCCTGGAAGAAGAAGTGAAAAGAGCCCTTGTTAGTATGCAAGGAACTTGCGCGCCTTTTTTACGAATTGCTATAGCTTATGAACGCAATCAATCACGGCAATTAATGGTAGAGCTAAATACTATTGGCATTAAACCAGAATTAATTACGAGCCACTACCTGGAAGCTGTTCGATATGCCAAAGGTCTATTGTTATAGAGGCACTCAATAACTGAGGTTCATCCACTCAAGTCCTCGGCAATGTCCTTGTCTTCTCTGTTGCAACGACAAACCGTCATGTTGTCTGTCAAACCTGCTGGCGCAGAAATTCGAGGCTTTTGCTCCGGGGCAGGTCTGGCTGAGTAATATCACGTACATTTCTACCAACCACAACATAGCAGGAGCAACCTCTATGGCTGGTGTTATCGACATCCATACCCTCTCGTTTCCCGACTCGATCGCTAAAGTTCCTCAGACAGTAGTTGTGGTTGATGAAAGTGCGGCAATGCCCATCAAAGAAGAGTTAGAGGCCACTGGTTTTGACGTCTTGACCTATAGCGATGGCGCTGAAGCCTTTTCCTCCCTCCAAGGTATGCAAAAAAGGCCCGACCTGATAATTCTGAATATCGATTTACCGAGAATGGGTGGTTTTGCCTTCTGTAAAAAATTACGAGAACAAGAAAGCAAAGGATTATTTGGCAACGTAAAGGAACATACTCCTGTTCTCTTTATCTCCGCTAACGATACCTTTGAAAATCGTAGTCGCAGTTTTCACCTCGGCAGCCTGGAATTCATCCCGTTACCTTTTGCCCGTGGCGAGTTAGCCAAAACAGTCAGCCGAATGTTGCAGCCACAGGCCGCTTTTGCCGGCATGAGAGTATTAGTAGTCGATGATAACAAAGGACTAAGACGGATGGTCGCTTCCTGTTTGCAACGTATCGGTCTTTTGATTTCTGAGGCGGCAAATGGTCGTCAGGCCTATGAATTTGTCCTCGATAATCCTAATTTGGTCGATATGGCCATTGTTGATTTTGATATGCCTGTCATGCGAGGAGATGAGTTCATTCATCTTATTCGTCAGCTTCCGGAAGGGGAGCATATGCCACTTCTGACGCTCAGCAGTTCCACTGGATCAAACATTGTGTTGCATATGTTCCGCGCAGGCGCCACCGATTATCTAATAAAACCATTCCCTTCTCAAGAGTTGCTTGCTCGCGTCAAGGTGCATCTGCAACTACGCCGTCACATGAGATACTTGGAGGAGACCAATAGAGTCCTTTATGAAAAAGCCGTTAGCGACAAGCTGACAGGTTTGTGCAATAAACAGTATTTTCACGAGGTCTTTGAAGAGCTGTTCACCAGAAGCTCACGAACTAAAAATGATATAAGCTGCCTCTTCTTTGACTTGGATCATTTTAAGAAAATTAACGACACCTGCGGTCACGATTTTGGTGATTATGTTCTGAGAACTATTGGCACGTTGGTGAAAAATAAAGTTCGGTCTGGTGATCTTGCCGCACGGTTCGGTGGCGAGGAATTTGTTATTATCCTCCCAAATACCAGTCTGGACAACGCTATGGTTGTTGCTGAGAAGATCCGTTCTCTCGTTGCAGGACATCCTTTTGACTATCATGGGAAAAAGTGGTCTGTGACGGTAAGCATTGGGGTTGCCTCATTGCTTACCAATAAACCGAACTCAGCCTTAGGTCTCCTGGAACAGGCTGACCAAGCACTCTATCTTGCCAAAAATTCAGGTCGCAACCGGGTCTACTTTTTGTCATGAGAAACCGGCCGCTCTGAAATCCGGTAGATAACCCAGCATTCATAGGCCAATCCGGAAATCTCCCCGCCCCACCAACGCCCTCTGTTGTCCGGAAATGTCAGACCTTGCCTGCCAGCCGGGCCCCCAGCTCAAAGGCTTTCTGGCAGTCCTGGGGAAAGACCTCGGCCCTTCGCGCCGCCTTGTGGACCGGGTCCATGTACTCCATGATCACCTTGGAGTAATCGGGGAACTGGTAGGTGTCGAAGCTGCACAGGGTTTCGGCCGCAGCGCCGAAGGCCCGGCCGAGCGCGGCCTCGACCCCGTTGAACAGCACCTCGTAGCCGAGCTGGCGGCTCATCTCTTCGGTGACGTTCATGGTGTAGATGGCTGCTGTTTTGATGGTTCGCGGAAAGATCGAGCGGGGCGGCTGGCTGTAGACCAACGGCGCGAAGAGCAACCGTTCTAGGAAGGAACGCATCTCGCCGCTCATGCCGCCGAAATAGATCGGCGATCCCACAATCAGGGCATCGGCTTCTGTTTCTATGGTCTGGAGCAGGGACGTCAACCCGTCCTTCATGGCGCAGCGACCGGTGCTCGGTCCGTCGAGCTTTTTGCAGGCAAAACAACTGATGCAGCCCTTGTAGTCAAGATCGTAGAGATGGATCAACTCGGTTGCCGCTCCCTGGGCGGTGGCCCCTGCCAGCGCCTGCTCCAGCAGGGTGGCGGTGTTCCACTTCTTTCTCGGACTGCCGTTGATGGCCAGGATTTTCACGGTGGGCCTCCTTAAGGGCGAACGTTTTCTCGTTGTTTTTTCGTTTGTTCCACCTGCGGCGGCAGGGGGGTCAAAATTTGAGGCAGCCGTACAGCATCAAGGCTGTCCAGTCATCCGTGCCGCCATGGAGTTGTTTGGCGCCGTCATCCGGGGTCGCATAAGCCCCGACCAGGGCCAGGGTGAGATGGTCGGTGGCCACCCAGTCGAAGATCAGATCCCATTCGTTGGCATAGTCGTCGGTGATCACGCCATAGGCCTCCGGTTGATGGAGGGTATAGTTGAAATAGAACAGGCTGACCGTAAGCGATTCGAGCGGCTGAGCCTTCAACCTGACCATGTGCGTGTCCAGATTGTTGCTGCCCAGGTCGTACTCGCCGATGATCTCCCCCTGGAACCAGGTCCCCCAATCGGTGGCACCGTAAAACAGGGGGTCGTAGCGTTCGTCGAAGCTGGCGTAGCGGTAGGTTAATTCCGGCTGCCACGGCACTGTGCCGAACTGGTAGCTGGTGGCGATATACCAGCCGTTGCCGTTGGCAAAGTCGCCATCCCGGTCTTCATGGGCGTATTCGCCCTCGAATTTAAGTGGTTTGAGCCCCTCGGGAGCGCTGGCCCGATCAAAGGGTTTGATGTCGCCCCGGAGATCGTAGACGTGCATGCCGTCCCGCCCCTCGGCATCGGAAGCGATCGCGACGAGACTGCCGCCGATGCGCGCCGCGTCGTTGAAGGCGTAGTTCATGGTCGTCCCGCCGGCCCGGGTATTGGTGTCGGTGAAGTGTTCGGCGTCGAAGTCATTGATCCGATCCGCTTCAAAATAGAAGAGATCGCCGGACCAGGGGCCGGATTTCATGCGGACAATGCCGGCCCAGTCGGCGCTTTTGCGACCGCCGATATACCAGGCCGCCCGTTTGTAGCCGCCCTCGCCCTCGCCATTGAAGAGAAAACCGTTGCCGACCGCGTAGATCTGCCGGCCAAAGGAGACATCGAGGAAATCCTCGCCGAGCGAATGGAACAGGTTGCCCGAACGCCAGCCGGCATAGGCCTTGTCGATGCGCAGCGAACTGACGTCGCCATGGGCGGCATTGGTCCCGCCGACATCGATGCCGCCAAAGGTGTTGGCCTGGACCGCGTCCACCTTGGCGTAGACGGATTGGGTGTTGGGCAGGGTATGGTTACCCGCAAGCCCCAGGCGCACCAGCGACTCCCACCAGGAATCGATGGTTTCCCCGGCCAGCACCCCTGTATCGTTGCCGAACCAGGCGTTGCCCTGATTGAAAAAAGCGAATTCCAGGCCCACGGAAGCCTGGAGAAAACTGTTGTTTTCGCCCTGGTAGAAGCGAAGCGGGTTGGGCTTTTCGTCTTCCGCGGCCTGACCGATACCGGTGAGCAACGGGGCCGTGAGGAGGAGCGCGCTGATTACCATGAAAGACGAGTGCAACAGGTGGTTCATTGATCGGTCTCTTGGTGGTGGGGGTTGAAGTTGCTGGTGGCGAAACAACAGGATACGGGGAAATTCTTGGAGCCCTGTTCCGAAAAAACCAGAGGGGACAGGCCGTCGGACCATTACCAGGTTTGGCCCGGGTTGACCATAAAAACTGCATGATTTGCCGTTGCTTTCGTCGGGCGGGGGGACCGCGCAACCTGGAAAAGCCAGGTCGGTTCGTCAGAAGCCGGCCGAGAACCAGCCGGATTGATCGGGATGGGTGGAAGGAGAGCGGGGCGGTTACCGGCCGTGCCGGTGCTGGAGATGGGCCAGGACCAGGTTGATCTCGCCGTAGGAGTGGTCGTCGCCGAGGGCGGTTTTCAGGGCCTTGAGGGAGCCGGCCGGGAGGGCGGCAATTTTTTCCTCCAGATCGTGGAGACGGGCCTCCGGCAGCAGGCCGTCGATGGCCAGTTCGCCGGTCTTGACGAAATAGGCCAGGTGCCCCTCGACGGTCTGGGGGGTCAGGCCACGCTGGGCGGCGATCTCCGGGATGGCGAGGCCGGCGCGCAGCATCGTGAGGCTGGTTTGTTTGGTGTCTTCCCGCGGGCTTGGTTGCTTCTGCTCGCCGGTCGGACCGATGGCGGCGGGGTTGGGCAGTTCGACCGCCTTGATGTCGTTTCTCTCCCGGTATCCGGCCACCAGGGCCACGATCTCTTGGCCGTACCGTTGGGCCAGCCGCTTGCCGATGCCCTTGATGGCGAGCAGGGCAGAGGGGCTGTCCGGCAGGTGGACGGCAATCTGAATGAGCGTTTTCTGATGCAGGACCTGGTAGGGGGCGACGCCTTCGTCCCTGGCCGTGTCGGTGCGCCACTGCCGCAGTTGCCGGAACAGCTCCGGGTGACCGACGTCGGCCTCGGTGTAGACTGTTTCGTTCTTGGTGGGCCGGGTTTCCTTTTCCATGGTCGCGGCCGAGAGGGCGCGGAGGTAACGCGCCGGTGAAAAGTCCTCGCCGCAGGCCCGGACCGCTGCCAGCTTGAGGGTGCATTCCTGCCGCGCCAGCTTGATCGCCTCGCCGATCCGTTTATGCACCTCCTTGTTGTCCGATTCGATCTCCAGGCTGTCCAGGCAGGGCTGGAGCACGGTCTCGAACTGGTCCCGGAAATAGACCCCGGCCTTGGCCAGCCGCTCCCGCACCACCGGATCGACGGCCGGTTCCTTGCCCTCGCCGAACAAGGAGTGCAACTGGTGCCGGAAGCGGTCTCCCACGGCGCAGATCGCTTCCTGCGCCTGCTGTTGGACCGCGAACAGATCGGCCCCGGCGTGCACCTGGACGATGCTGGCATTGCCCCGGATCAGCCCGACCAGGCGGCCCAGTAGCCGGGCCAGGGCTTGGAAATCGAAACATTCGAGCAGTAACTGCTGCTGGTAGCGGACCCTGGCGGCCTGGAGGTCGGCCTTGGTGGGGGTGTGCTCCTCGATCCGGGCGATGAAATCGAGCACCGCCGGGTCGGTCTTGACCGTGCGGGCGGAGAGCGGCGAGCTGAGCACCAGTCCCTCGAAGCTGCGGCAGCGGCTCAAGCCCACGTAGACCTGGCCGTGGGCAAAGGCGGCCTGGGCGTCGATCACCGCGCGGTCGAAGGTCAATCCCTGGCTCTTGTGGATGGTGATCGCCCAGGCCGGTTTGAGCGGGTACTGGTTGAAGCTGCCGATCACCTTGGGCGTGATCTCGGCGGTCTCGGCATCGACCTTGTATTCGATGTTCTCCCAGGTTACCGGGCCGACTTCGATGGGTTCGGTCTCGCCCGGACAATCGATCCGGATTTTCTCCCGGCCCATGGCGGTGATAGTGCCGATCTTGCCGTTGAAGAACCGCTTTTCCGGCGAGGCGTCGTTACGGACGAACATCACCTGGGCCCCCTGCTTCAGCTCCAGGCTGGCGGCGGTGGGGAAGGCGTATTCCGGGAAGCTGCCCTCGACCCCGGCCTCGAAGCGGCGGCTTTCGCCGGGCAGGGTCGCCATCCTGGCCCGGTTGATGGCGTCGGCGCTGTGGTTGTGGGTGCAGAGGGTGATGACGCCCTCGCTGTCATCCGGCGAATAACCGGGGCGATAGCGGGAGTTGAGTGCCTCCAGGCTGGCGGCATCGAGCCGGTTGTCGCGCACCCGGTTCAGCAGGTCGATGAAGCGGCTATCCGACTGGCGGTAGATCCGCTTGAGTTCGATCGGCACCAGTTCGAGCCGTTGCAGGGCGAGGCTGCTGAAGAAATAGGGCGAACCATAATGGGGCCGCAGCGCCTGCCACTCCGCCTCCTTGACCACCGGCGCCAACTGAAGGAGATCGCCGATCATCAGTACCTGCACCCCGCCAAAGGGTTGCTCTGAGCGGCGGTAGCGCCGCAGCACCGCGTCGACCCCGTCGAGGAGGTCGGCCCGGACCATGCTGATTTCGTCGATCACCAGCAGGTCGAGGCTGTTGATGAGATTGCGCTTCTCCCGGCTGACCCGGTGCTGGCCGCTCTGGAGTTCGACCCCGGGCGGGAGGGGGCCGAAGGGGAGCTGGAAAAAGGAGTGGAGGGTGACGCCGCCGGCGTTGATCGCCGCCACCCCGGTGGGCGCGGTGACCACCAGCCGCTTGTGGGTCTGGTCCTTGAGCCGGTGGAGAAAGGTGGTTTTGCCGGTGCCTGCCTTGCCGGTGAGAAAGACGGCGCAGTTGGTCTCTTCGACAAAGGCGTGGGCCAGGTGGAGTTCGGGGTTGGGGACGCTCATGGCTGATCGATTCGGCAGGCGGCGGGAAGTGGCAAACGGTAGGCGCAAACTACCCCATTTGCCGGCAACCGGCAAGNAGCCTTCACTCGGGCTTGCGGCGCAGGGCCTTCTGCCGCGACTGCCGGGTCTTGGTCTCCAANCGGCGCTTACGGGCCGCCAGGGTCGGCTGGGTGGGCCGCCGNTTCTTGCGCGCTACCCCGGCCGCCCGGATGATCTCGATCAACCGTTCCAAGGCCGCCTCCCGGTTCTTTTCCAGGCTGCGGAACTCCTGGGCCTTGATCACCAGCACGCCCTCTTCGGTCAGCCGTTGATCGCGCAGGGCCAGCAGCCGTTGTTTATAGGCCTCGGGCAGACTGGAGGCACGGATATCGAAGCGCAGATGGATAGCGTTGGAAACCTTGTTGACGTTCTGGCCGCCCGAGCCCTGGGCGCGGATGGCGGTCAGTTCGATCTCGGCGTCGTCGATGCTTATGTCAGGAGTGATGGGGATGAGGGGCATGGGTTTTCAGTGCTCTATGTTCATTTAATCGTTCCCACGCTCCAGCGTGGGAACGCAGCCGGGACGCTCCTGCGTCATCGAGATTCTGTTGTGCCGATCAAACCCGTAGGTTGGGCTGACGCAGGAAGCCCAACGCCTCATGTTGGGCTGCGCTGCGCTTAGCCCAACCTACCTGCTAACCGGTGAAATAACCCGCCGGTCGAGGTGGTGTCCGCTTTTTAAGAACGCGGCTATTTCCGGGCTCATTAACTGGTTGGCCATCTTATGGGGCGAATATTTCGGCTATAATTGAGAGTACTTTTGATTGGGTTTCTCGGCTGATGACTCCGAGTTTCTGAACCAACCGCGATTTATCGACCGTCCTGATTTGATCAAGAACCACCTGGCCCCGTTTGCCCTTGAAAGTACAGCTTACCCTCGTGGGGTAGTCCTTGCCCTTGGTGGTCATGGGGGCCACGATCACCGTGGCGATGTAACGATTCATTTCGTCGGGAGAAATGATGAGACACGGCCGGGTTTTCTGGATTTCACTCCCCGTCGTCGGATCAAGACTGACCAGATAGACCTCAAAACGCCTGGCTACCATTGCCATTCGCTCTCGTCCCATGTGGATTGGTTGGCGAGTTCACCGTCCACAAGGGTATCGTCACCCGCTGCCGCCATGCCTTGAAACTTTTCCTCCCATCCTTGGCGAGGGCGGGATGCTGAGCGAATAATCAACTGTTTGTTTTCAACTTCAAGCTCGACATCTGGCCCTAACTGGCACTGCTCGATAATGACTTTCGGAATCCGGATACCCTGCGAATTTCCGATTCGAACGATACTTGTACGCATAAAACCTCCCTTGTGGACAAGGTTTACATTGTAATTACACAGGAGGGGCGTTTCAAGAGGTTTTTGATGTTAGTGTGTAGGCCGATGTTGCGCGGCCAACGGTGAGCTAACAGGTTGCGCGGCTGTTTGAGCAATCCTAGTTAAGCGTTTTGTTTGGTAATTTTTTAGTTAATGCAAATCTATATTCTCTATTATTGAGGATGGAATCAGTAATAAGATTTTCATCTAAACCTAGTTCCTTTAATAACAGAGTAAACAATAAGATTTTTAAACGAATCGTGGCCCAGTAAAGATGTTCACCGTTAAGTGTTTCTTCTTCCATGGACTCATCATAATGGGTAAGGTGATTTCTAGTATCAACTAATATGCCAGTGAAGTATTTCTTTGAAAAATTTAGTTTTCTAACAGTCTCTTCTTGAAATGATTTCAACAATTCTTGAATTCTTTTCCGCAACGAGTATTCATTCCCGTATCTAAGTCTACTTTTCAGGCTTGATTTAAAGCTATCTTCTAACTCAACGGGAATCTCGCTTAATAATTTGTTTTTATGCGGTTCCCATGCATCATCATCAAGATACTTCCCGTTCATTGTTGCTCGATGAAAACTCTCAATGGCCTGCATTAAACTCAAAAATTTAAACTCAGAATACATTCGCTGGTTGTAAAATGTCACAAAGAATAGGTCAAAAGTGGATCTCAATTTCTCTAGTTTTTCAAACCAACTGTTAATAACTATGTTAAAATTGTTTGATATTTTAGGATATGAAAAAAGCACATCGTGTCTATGAATTGACAATATGGAAGAATCTCTTTGAGTGAAAAATATCTCGATACTTTCTCCAGGTTTGTTTCCTTCAGGAGCTTCAATAGATTTTACTGAAATAAAATATATTGGTTTGCCTATCATAAGTGTCAAGAAATTATTGAAATCATATATCCTATCCAAAAACCACTGAAAGTCATGTTTCTCATCGGGAGAGAATTTTATATAAGCGTTACTTGTCCATTTAGAATCAACAATTAAATTGCCTCTTGTCCTTAAATCGTGTGTTGATTCGACGAAGGTCTTTAGCAGGCTGTTGAAAAATTCATAAACAACGGGACATGCAAAACAACACCGTGTATCATTCAACCATCCGGAATAATTAACAAACAGGTGGAAA
>JGI24731J21663_1002574_pt1 | contig 10780 bp, 5 predicted proteins | sample EPASupsiteHSE605_FD_21663 | JGI IMG/M metagenome (IMG submission 21663) | reverse complement strand
AGAAAAGGGTCGATATAATCCCCGCCAACATTCTTTTAACCAAGCCCAATGCCAGAAAGAGAAAGCTGCGTGTGGCGGCCTACTGCCGGGTCAGTACCGAACAGGAAGAACAGCAGTCCAGCTACGCTGCGCAGATTGCTTATTATACCGATAAAATCAGCAAAAACAAGGATTGGGAGCTTGCCGGTATTTTTGCCGATGAGGGCATCACCGGAACCAGCGCCAAAAAGCGTACCGAGTTTCTCAAGCTCATGGCACTGTGTGAAAAAGGTAAAATCGACATGGTGCTGACCAAATCCGTCTCCCGGTTTTCCAGAAACACGCTGGATGCCATCGGATATATCCGCAAGCTCAAGGCAAAGGGTATCCCCATTATTTTTGAAAAAGAGGGCATCAACACAATGGAGATGGCCAGTGAAATGGCGCTGTGCTTCCTCAGCGGCTTTGCGCAGGCTGAGAGTGAATCCATCAGCCGCAACGTCACATGGGGCAAGCGCCAGAGCTTCAAAAGTGGAAAGGTGCCATTTCAATACTCCCGCCTGCTGGGTTACGAAAAAGGTGAGGACGGTCAGCCCAAGATCGTGCCGGAGGAAGCAGAAATCGTAAAACGGATTTTCAGAAGCTATTACTCCGGTGCCAGCGTCCGAACAATAAAGGAGTCGCTAGAGGCAGACAACATCCTTTCACCCACCGGCAACACAGAATGGTCAATCGGCGCACTGCAATATATGCTTCGCAACGAGCGATACATCGGGGATGCCCTGCTACAAAAAACCTATGTGGTGGATTGTTTAACCAAGGAAACCCGGAAAAACAACGGTGAAATCCCGCAGTATTATGTTACCGGGAACCATGAGCCGATTATTTCAAAGGATTTATTCAATCTTGTGCAGGAGGAAATCGCCCGGAGAGCCGGTAAGCGAAAGGTAGCCAAAAAAGCGGTGAAAACCGAAAAAGGAAAATACAGCAGTAAGTATGCCCTGACCGAGCTTCTTTGCTGCGGTGACTGCGGTACACAGTATCGCCGAGTGACTTGGGCGAGAAACGGTAAGAAAAAGGTGGTCTGGCGCTGTATCAACCGACTGGAATACGGCACGAAATACTGCAAGGAATCCCCTACCATTGAGGAAAGCCGGTTACATCAAGCAATTGTCAACGCCCTGAACCGGCTGGATGAGGATAAGGCTGATGTTATTGAAACCCTCAAGGCAGGCCTGCGGCTGGCCATCGGTACGCAGGATGATGACAGCTTTAATGAAGCGGCTGTCCAAAACCGTATCGTCGAGCTGCAGAGTGTGATGATGGATTTGGTGGAACTCAGCTCCAAATCAAGCGCCGGTGCGGATTACTTCGATGCCAAGTTTGAGGAAATCGCTGCGGAAATAAAGGGGCTGCAGGGTCAGCTTGGCGAACACCAAGAGCAGACCATGCTTGCCCAAAATACACAAGCCCGAATTCATGAGCTGCTTTACACACTGGAACATATTGACCTTAGCGTAAAGGAATATCGTGATGATGTGGTCAAGGGGATTATTACCAAGGTGGTGGTTTTATCTGCAGACCGCATTCGAATCACTTTTGATAACAATATGGAATTGGAACAGGAACTGCCGAGTGAATAAAAATAGCAGGAGAAGCCGCCACAAATGTTGGCGGCATTTCTCTGTTCAACAAATTTTTTACTATTTTTCAATCCATTTCACCAAAATGCTGTGAATATTTCCATAATTTACACGAATCTGATTGCTTTATTCGCCGTTGCGATATATAATATATACAATATTTATTCGGCAAAGGAACGTTTTAATGGACTATATGACAGCGAAAGAAGCAGCGGAAAAATGGGCAATTACTCCACGCCGGGTACAGGTGCTTTGTGCACAGGGTAAAATACTGGGCGCTGTTCGGTTTGGAGTTACTTGGGCTATACCTAAGGATGCGCAGAAACCCAAGGATGGACGGAGAAAGGCATAGTTGTCATATGATTGCTAATGCTTTTTAGTTCATTGTAAGGCTGTTTTAGTGGCTTGATATTTGGAATATAGTACTTATACGCAGCTATGAGAGCTACAAATACGGTTATATATTTCTGTGGAATAATACCTCAAGAAATGTAGATGGCATAAATGCCCATATATCAAAAGAGAAAGCAGGGAGAAGTCAATATGAATATTTCATCTATATATGTTCGGAATTTCCGGAAATTGCAACAGTGCCACATAGATTTCAGCAAGAGTACTACTCTGTTCGTTGGGGCTAATAATAGCGGAAAAACGTCAGCTATGGATGCATTAGGCAAATTTTTAGCAGGAAGAGGCTTTGTTTTTAACGATTTTACTATTTCAAACCGTTCTGCAATAAATGCTATTGGTGAAGAATGGGTAGCGGAAAAATGCAAGATGCCAGAAGACTTGGCGAAATGGGACAATCTTGTGCCAATGATGGATGTTTGGCTAGAAGTTGAGCATAGCGAAATTCACTATGTTGCCAGCATTATTCCTACATTAAAATGGCGCGGAGGAAAGCTTGGAGTACGCTTAGCCTTTCAGCCCAAAGATATTTCAAAATTATTTGCTGAATATCGGGAGGCTTATTCTGCGGCTCGTACTACTGAAGCCATAGGAAGAGGAAAGGATGCAGTTCATATAAATCTATACCCAAAAGATTTGTGTGATTTCCTAGACAAAAAATTAACTACGCATTTTTCTATCAAGTCATATGTACTTGATCCAAAACAGTCATTAGCAGAACCACCACAATCAACCCCTTATTCAATGGAATGCTTCACAGATAACCCATTAAAGGGTATTATCAAGATCGATATGATTGATGCTCAGCGTGGTTTTTCCGATCCGGATTCTTCTGATGAAAATGAAAGGTCACGAAAACAATTATCGGGCCAGATGCGGAGCTATTATGACAAACACTTAGATCCAGAGAAACTCCCTACCTCTGAAGATTTAGAAATATTGGAAGTCACCGAACAAGCTAGAGGTGTTTTTGACAAAAACCTATCCGATAAATTTGCCCCTGCAATTTCGGAACTAGAGGGTTTGGGTTATCCCGGAGTAACCGATCCTAAAATTACGATTACAACTAAAGTTAGTACAAGTGAAACATTGAAACACGATTCTGCCGTGCAATATGCCCTTAGTAAAAACGATGAGACACTGAAGTTGCCGGAAAAATATAATGGTTTGGGCTATCAGAATCTAATTTCAATGGTATTTGATCTTATGAGTTTTAGAGATAGTTGGATGAGGGTGGGAAAAGCCCGGCAAACACAGGATGCCCCAGATACAATTGAACCATTGCATCTAGTTTTAGTGGAAGAGCCAGAAGCGCATTTGCATATGCAGGTTCAGCAAGTTTTTATACGAAAAGCCTACTCGGTATTAAGGAATCATAAGTTTTTGAAAGAAAACATGAATTTTGCCACACAGCTTGTTATTAGCACCCATTCCAGCCATATTGCACGCGAGACAGACTTCGCGGATTTACGCTATTTCAAGCGACTTCCTGAATGCGCGAACTGTAATGTTGCTACGGCAAAAGTAATTAATCTATCTGATGTATTTGGTAAAGAAGATGAAACAGACAAATTTGTAACGCGATACCTGCAAACAACCCATTGTGACTTATTCTTTGCAGATGCTGCTATATTAGTTGAAGGTTCCGCTGAAAGTATGCTGGTGCCGCATTTTATAAAAGAACATTATCCGGAATTGCATCAAAGGTATATTTCGATACTTAGTATAAGTGGTCGTCATTCACATCGGCTAAGTCCTTTGATTGATAAGCTATGCTTACCAACATTAGTAATTTCTGATTTGGATTCTGCGGAACCAAGCGGTCACCATAAGGCGGTTCGCCCTGAACGAAACAAAGGACTAATAAGTAGTAATTATGCTATCACTAATTGGCTGATTAAAGAAAAAGATTTGGACAAACTTCTTGATCTTGGGGAAAAACAAAAAGAGTCTACATGTAAGATCCCTTACATGTACTCTATACGAATTGCCTATCAGACTCCGGTACAAATTGATTTTAAAGGAGTACCGACAGAGGTGCTGTCTAGCACCTTTGAGGATTGTATGGTTTATACAAATTATAAACTATTCAAAGATCTGAATCCTGAGGAAGATGATGCGGGCGATGCTGGGAACCTTCTTAAGAAAGTAAATGCCGCACTCAATGCTGAAAAGCCATTTGATGACATACATAAGCAAATATATGATGAGCTTAGAACTGGAAAAACTGACCAGAAAGCTGAATTTGCTCTGGATTTAATTTATGCCATTGATCCCGGTAAACTTACGATCCCTCCATATATTGCGGAAGGATTAGAGTGGCTCCAAACTATTCTGCGCCCAGAGGAGTGTTGAAATGGAAGATATAAAAGTTACTCATCCATTATCGGATAACCATGTAGATGATCATGTGGATGATGAAATAAGAATGTGTTTTTCTGAAGATAATCCCAAAAGCTTCTTTATGTTTGCAGGAGCGGGTTCCGGCAAAACACGGAGCTTAATTAATGCGCTTTCTTTCTTAGATAAGAAAATGGGTGCAAAATTGTCCGTATACTCAAAACAAATTGCAGTTATAACCTATACCAACGCTGCTTGCGACGAAATTTCTAAAAGGCTTCAGTATAAGCCGATTTTTGCGGTATCTACCATTCATAGTTTTCTATGGGAACTGATTAAAAACTATCAGCCTGATATTAAAGCTTGGATTATCGAATCTCTGAAAAGAGATATTGCAGAGTTGAATGAAAAACAGGCCAAAGGACGTGGCGGTGCTGCCGCCATTAAAAGAGCGGAAGAGATAAAAAAGAAAACCGCTCGCATTAGTAAAATTGATACCATAAAGAAATTTTCCTACAATCCTAATGGAGATAATGTGGGCTATGATTCTCTAAACCATAGCGAAGTCGTTAAAATGGGCTCCGAATTTATAGCTACCGAAGGAACCATGCAGGAAATTCTAATCGGTAAATATCCCATCTTGTTAATTGATGAGAGCCAAGATACAAAGAAAGAGCTTGTTGATGCTTTGCTTATCGTTTACGAAAAATATAAAGACAGATTTGTTATTGGCATGTTTGGTGACACCATGCAGAGAATATATATGGATGGCAAGGACAATTTAGCCGATTGTATTCCCAATGAATGGGAAAAGCCTGAAAAAGTCATGAACCACCGTAGTGCTACGCGCATAGTTGAGCTAGCCAATACAATACGGAAGACTATTGATAAACAACAACAGCAGCCACGCACTGATGCTGAGACAGGAACAGTACGTTTATTTATAGCTGATTCTTCTGCTAATAAAGAAGAAGTAGAACATCAAGCCGCTAAAGTTATGTCTGAGAAAACTAATGACAAAGCATGGCTTGATGTCACCCAATATAAAAGCCTGATTCTAGAGCACCATATGGCTGCCAGTAGATTTGGATTTCTTGAATTGTATTCCCCGCTGAACGAAATAGATTCCTTCAGCACATCTTTGCGTAATGGATCAATATCTGAAATATCATTTTTAGCAAATGTTATTTCTCCATTAATAAAAGCATATCAAAGCGGAAATGACTTTGAGGTTTCAAAAATTGTGCGACACTCTTCCCCGCTTTTAGGCAAAAAGGCTTTCCTAGAAAACTCTACAGATCAGAGCAAATTGCTTGAATCTGCCGAAAAATCGGTCGAAGAATTGCTCTTGCTCTGGAAGGACGGATCTATTCCTACTTGTGTTGATATATTAAAGGTCATCAAAAAAACTAACCTTTTCCCCCTCAATGATCGTGTAGACGATATTTTGTCTGGACCAACAGCAGATGAGGATAAAAAGATAACAGCTTTAAGGGAAGCACTGTCTGTGCCTTTTGATAAGTTGGAAAGATATTCGGCATATGTCACTGACAATACCCAATTTGCTACGCACCAAGGTGTAAAAGGCTTGGAGTTCCCTAGAGTTATGGTTATTATGGATGACGCCGAGTCCAAAGGATTCCTATTTAGCTACGAGAAGCTTTTCGGTGCGAAGGCTAAAACAGAAACAGATATCAAAAATGAACGTGAAGGCAAGGACACGGGAATCATAAGAACGACACGACTTTTCTATGTAGCATGTACGCGAGCAGAAAAAAGTTTGTCAGTTGTGGCTTACACGAATGATAAAAACGTAGTCAGGGATACTGCCATTTCAAATGGCTGGTTTACTGATGAAGAAATTGAATTACTATAAAAATATTGTTTGATATACCCCACAGATCATGAAATACTCATTGCCGTAACCCATACAATTTGGATAAATAGAGTTAGGAGATGATTTTATTGGATGGTTCAATTAAGCTACCAGCTTATATAAAACAAAAGAAATTTGGGAAAAATATGATAACACATATGATTATCCCAGAAACAGATGTAAGCATAAAACAATCTCCAAAGGGCGATATTGTTGCTATTGATCCATCTGGTGTTCAGATATATATTAAACATAAAAGAGCTCAATTCAAAGATAATGAACAATATATTCTAACTACTGATACTGTTCCGAACTTGGACGATATTCTCCAGGGTGTTCAAAAATTAAAGTGGATGCGACATCCAAATGAGAACTTATTGGCTGAACAAATAAGGGAATCATGGCACAACGGTATACTTCTGAAAAAGGAATCTCAAGACGAGCAGGGTCTACGTACACCCCAATTAGGAGCGATACATGCTGCGCTTGCACATTGGACGACTTCAACTGATATTGCAACTATAGTAATGCCCACCGGAACCGGAAAAACTGAGACCATGCTGTCGTTACTTATTGCTGCTCAATGCGAGAGATTGATTGTTACAGTTCCTAGTGACTCCTTAAGAGGCCAACTATCTCAAAAGTTTTGCACACTTGGTCTTTTAAAAGCGTTTGGAATTGTCCTACCGACAGTTGAGCAACCTATTCTTGGAATTTTACATGAACGCTTTAAAACAGGCGATGAACTTCGGGAATTCATTATTGGCTGTAATGTCATTATTACAACAATGTCGTGCGTATCGGGATACTCAGACATAATGCAAAAATGTATTTCCGATCTTTGCTCACATTATTTTATTGATGAGGCACATCATACGACTGCATCAACTTGGACAGAATTTATTCAGAGATTTTCTAACTCCAGAGTATTGCAATTTACAGCCACTCCTTTTAGAAATGATGGAGCGAAGCTTAATGGTGAGATAATTTATAATTATCCTTTACGTATGGCACAGGAAGAACACTATTTCACTAATATCTCATTTAGTCCAATATTTGAGATAAACAGTGAAAAATCTGATATCGAAATAGCAAATGCGGCTATTGTCATACTAAAGCAACAAGAAGCAGCAGGCTATATAAAGCAAATAGTGATGGCACGTTGTGAAAATAAAAAACGTGCAAGAGAAGTTTTTGAAATCTATAAGCAACTATCCCCTGAGTACAATCCTGTTATGATTTTTAGTGGTTCGGGGTTATCAGAACAAAGTAGACGTGAATCAATTGAAAATCTTAAAAAGGGTATTTCAAAAGTTGTTGTTTGTGTTGACATGTTGGGTGAAGGATTTGACCTACCTACTTTGAAAGTTGCTGCATTACATGATGTGAAAAAAAGTTTGACTGTAACCCTACAGCTAATTGGTAGATTTACTCGAACAAAGTTCGATGAAGATTTAGGAGATGCTACATTTGTAGCTAATATCGCAGATATATCGGTTAGTCAAGAATTAGAACGTTTATACGCACAAGATGCCGATTGGAATGGCCTTTTGCCCGAAATGAGTACTGATGCAATTGCTCAAGAAATTGGATTTGGTGATTTTCTAAAAGGTTTTAATATACCGAGTGACTTAAAAATTCCATTGCAAAACATTAGGCCAGCATTGAGCACAGTTATTTATCGAAATCCCAAAAATGCTTGGCATTATGAACAATATCAAAGTGCGATAGAGCTTAAAGAAGGAGATAAAGCTTGGTCTATCCTAAATAGAGAAGAAAACGTCCTATTAGTTATCATTGCTCGCCGACAACCGGTTGATTGGGGAAACGTTCAAGAAGTAGAAAATCTTATTTGGGATTTGCTAATTGTAATTAATGATATAGATAATAAACTGCTCTATATAAATTCAAGTGACAATAAAGGAATGTATGCTACATTAGCAGAAGCAGTTATTGGTGAAAAAACTTCTCTAATCAGGAGTTCAGAACCATTTAAATCATTCTATGGAATAAATCGTGTTCGCTTACAAAATGTTGGGTTAAAACAAGTGGTAGGCAAAAATATTCGGTTTAGAATGAGTGTAGGTAGCGATGTAGCTGAAGCATTATCAATTGCTGAAAAGTCCAGTGGACAGAAAGCTTTCATTGTTGGGTCAGGTTATGAAAATGGAAATAAAGTAACATTAGGATGTTCATATAAAGGTCGAGTTTGGACATTGCTGACAGGGAACATTCATAGCCTTGTTAATTGGTGTAAATCCATAGGCACTAAAGTAGTTAACCCTAATATAGACGGAGATGAAATACTAAAAGAGGCTCTCGTACCAAAATTAGTTACTCAGATACCGAATAAATCTTGTGTTTGGATAGACTGGAACGAAGATTTATATAATAGTTCAGAAAACAAAATAGAGTTCCATGTAAATGGATATCAATGTGATTTAGGCAATACATCGATTGATTTGGATTTTGAAAAATCAAGCTCTGAGTCAATTATATTTAATCTAAGTTTTAATTTGCCTAATGATGATTTGCGTTGTCAATTTATAATGACTATCGGTGAAAAAGATGACATTGCATTTAGCCACTATGCATTACAGGAAGGAATGCCTGCGGTAACTGTCCACGTTGGTCGAAAAGATTTCTCAATTGAAGAATTCTTTCAACTTTATGAACCAAGTATTTGGTTTATCGATGGTTCATATTTATGCGGAAATGAATACATTGAATTAAAGCAAGCTCCCGGTGTTTATCCTGTAGAACGAATTAATGCTTGGGATTGGAGCGGTGTAGATATATCAAAAGAATCGCAGCGTGTAGGAACATTACGCACAGAATCTATACAGTATAATGTAATTCAAAAATTGATGGGCATGGATGAGGATTATAACATTATTTACGATGACGATAATTCAGGAGAGATAGCTGATATAATTACACTAAAAGAAAAGGATGATTGCATCCACGTAGAGATGTATCATTTGAAATTTGCTAAGGGTGGTGTAGTAAGCAGACAAGTAGATAATTTGTATGAAGTATGCGGACAAGCCCAAAAATCTGTACATTGGAAGTATAAAGAGAATAGGGAATTTTTTAGGCATTTATTTAAAAGAGAAACTAAAACTTACAAAGGCCAAAGTGGATCACGTATTATTAAGGGAAGCATACAAGAGTTACAAAGGTTAGATAATCTATCCCGCAGAAAACTGCCCTTAAAATTCAATATCTTAATTGTGCAACCTGGATTATCAGTTAATAGTATAACCTTAGAACAAAGAACTCTTTTAGCTGTAACTGAACAATATCTTATGGATGTGTCGAATATTCCGCTATGTGTAATAGCAAATAAAGATTAATGTCAAATTGACTTGCATCTATTTTGACCTAATGACACAAAAAGTCCCTTGAAAATGCTGAGTTTTCGAGGGACTTTTTTATGCCCTGAATTTTATATAGATGACAGTGTGGATAGAAATTGCTGTAAAGAATTACAACAGTGTTTTGATTTGTGTTATTACAGTGATACTTACCCATTTAATTCTGAAGTCGGAAAATGAATGTTGTAGTAAAAATGCAGTAAAACCTTGCATAAAGCAATAAGAAAATACAAAACCATTTAAGTAGAAGAAGACAAAGTAAAAAACCAAGCAACTGAAAACGTATTACAACAAAAGGGAATAATATCCCTCGATGAAGAGTTCAATCGCAACAAAATTAATCTCATAAGCGGGGCAGCGATCCCTCGGTTATGCAATTTTTTTTGGGAGGTTTCGCGCAGAGATGAAGAACTTGTAACAAGACTGAACTCTCTGATGCAAACAATGTATGTGGAGGGCAGACACAATGAAATTATGAATGTACTCTTCATACTCTACGGACTTGTTAAGATGGACTTCCAGCGGTAAAAGTCTGCTCGGTTATGTTGTGCTCCCGAACTATATCTGCTGCCTTTTTCCTGCCCTCGTTTTCCTTTGAATCTTAATATTTGCTGCTCTGTAAATCTTGCTCTCATGTCAATCACGTCCTTGCTCTTCATTATATCTTTTCATAAAGTGCCTTTTTCAAAAAGCTTTCTAGCAAACTCCTCTGTTTACCTGATAAAGTCCCAGCCTTGATCCAAGTACGGGTAGTGTTATCATAGAACTCCTTATTGGCAATAACGGCCCACAGCCCTCCAACTGTGGGTCGTTAATTTTATGTAATTGTAAGTATATTAGTTATTTGGGAATTTATAATGATGATTATTTATGCAAAATGCGACCCCGCCACGGGCTTAAATAACGTGCCATCTTTATTTATAATTAGCTAGAATTATATATGGGGCTTTTGGTAGAGATTACATTGCCAGAATTATTTGAGCAAAGGTTGTCGAAAAGAATCATAATAATTATTTAAAATATCAGGAGGAAAAGGATGAGAAAGAGAAAAATTAAGAGCAGCATAGCTGTCGTATTGCTTATTGCCATGCTTATGGTAGCGGCAGGCTGTGCAAGTAAAAATGCCGGTAGCACGGCATCGCCCGACGCAAGTGCAA
>JGI24731J21663_1002573_pt1 | contig 10783 bp, 9 predicted proteins | sample EPASupsiteHSE605_FD_21663 | JGI IMG/M metagenome (IMG submission 21663) | reverse complement strand
TCCCTGCCGGGGTGTTTCTCCTCTGGGCTCTCCAGAAGAGTTTGTCCGGGGGCAATAAGGCCCTCGCGGAGTCTCTTTCGGTGAAAGAGTGTAAAATATGATCTATTTTTACCAGAATTCAACTTTGTAGTCAAGCTTTAAAAGTTTACAACCATTTGAAATAACAACTGTTTCTTGCTGTTTCAGTTTGTCTTAGAATGGCAGGTTACTGTTTCCAATAGAAATTATCAGTAACGTAGAACACGGTTCGAAAAACCATTAGAATCGTTGACATTAGAGGGGGAAAGTGCCATAAATACGCGTAATTTTGGTTTGTCATGTAGTGGTTTTCCTGAACGATTAAGTTTTTCAGGAGGAAACAATGATTTCATGTGGATTGAGTTTATTCGTGTCGGAAAATGAGCCGCTCTTGTCAGTTTGTCTGATTGAGCGGCTTTTGTTTTTGAAGGTTGCAAAAAATGACATATTGCCACTGTTTATATTGAAAGATGATCGCATGGTCCGTCCCACAGTTTCATAGTTCTTTAACTGGCGATGGTTACAGAGATTGGCTTTCAGTTGCTGTTCAATTTTAAGTAGTAGGGGCAAGTGGGGGTCGTAATTCAGCGTAAAAAGTAAATTGTGTAGCATTGACACCCTACGCATACATGTTGCCCGGCAGAAGACAGCTGAGAAGATGACAGCCCTGTAGCCGATGAAACGGAGAACTGATGAAATCACCAACACTGAAGAAAAACAGGAAAAGTATTCCGCCTCCGCTGGCAGCTGAAATTCTTTACATGTCAAACAGAACATGCTGCGTCTGCACAGAACCAGGGAAACCTGTTCAAATACACCATATAGATGAAGAACCCTCAAACAATTCAGTCGCAAATCTTGCTGTTCTCTGCCTGCACTGTCATGAGGAAACGCAGAAAACCGGTGGCTTTGGGCGAAAACTTGACTCGGCGCAGGTGTTTAAGTTTCGTGAGGAGTGGTTGATAAGGGTAAACCGTAGGCGAAGTAAAGCAGATGAAGACTCGATCAAAGCAGTGCTGGAAAAGGATACCGGGATACAGAAGGCTATACCTTTGCGTGACTACGTTCCGATGCTACCAGAACTGTTAAAGCATGCTTACAGCAATGCGCGTGATGGATGGGCAGGGACCTCTGCTGATATGTTGAATGCCAGCTATTATGTTGCAGATGTGCTTGAAGGGATGTTGGTTTACCTAGCAAGTTTTTATCCAGATGGCCATTTCGACGGGCGAGATGCCCGAGATTATATTTCGGAAGTGGTGTCGGTTCGTTACAGCTGGCATCGTCATCATTTGGAGCCAAAGGGGGCAGGGCCTGGAGGGACGGTGATTGCCCCAATGGTAGCCATGAACGTGATCTCAGACCTGAGGTCAATGGTAGATGACATGGTGTCATCATTGGCTGGAGACCCAAGGAATTACAGCAAATTTAATTTTTTAGAGTGGCGGGCCAAATGGGAAAGTGCAGCAGGAGAGGCAATAGAGAGCGCAGTTCATTTAACTGTTGAAGGCCAAACATTATTAAAAAAAGCAGCTATAGGCGAAAACGGAAGCATATTAAAAACAACTGGTATCCATGGCATAACAATAACAACCGATAGGTTTGAGATTAGGACCAATGATCCTCCAAGAATTAAGGCCAAGTATCTAAAGGCTTTCAACGATCTCATAACACTTCAGCTAGTCACTGCTTGTGATTCTGATAAAAACCTGTTCCAAATTACTGACCTTGGGTACAAGATCGCCGATTCCATTACCATTGAAGAGGATGAAGAGACCGAAATAGTTAAGCCGTCAAAACCGGACAAAAGAAGACGACGTTCCAATCAGTCGTTTGTTGCAATTTCGAAAACAAGGCTGATTTGTTGTTCATTCATGCCAGATGACTCTTCCGTTATAGTTGGTGATTTCTCCGGCGGTTTTCATAAATTTGAACTATCTTCTGGAACCATCTCATCAATTAGTTGCGGTGACTCTTCGTTACGATGCGTGGTAGTATTACCGTCAACAGAATTGGTGTTGGCCGGAGATGATCTAGGCAGAGTATTACTCATAGATATGACATCAAAAATATTTACAGAGCTTAATAGGTGCGATAGCCCTGTTTATTCAATTTGCATCAATGAAAATCAAACGGTTATCTATACTGCTGAGCGAAGTGGTGTTGTTACTGAATGGGAATTTGGTCTAGCACCACGATCACTTATTCGTCTTAGACCTATTCACCGCCACTCAGCAACTTGTTTTTGTGTCCAGATATATAATTCTGCCCAAAAATGTTTTTCGGTTGGTGCAGATGGATGTTTACTGTCGAGCGAGGTTAACGGAGAGATCTTTCAAAAGTTCAATGTAACGGAGAATGCACTATTTGCTGTAACAAGTCACGACGGTGACATTCTGATGGGAGACAGTGCAGGGACTCTGAAAACCGGGAAATTGGGGCAAGAGGTTTTCAAAGACTACCAAGGTCACGGTGATGCAATAAGGGCACTGGCCGTATCAAAGCATGGCAAATGGTGTTGCACAGCAAGTAAAGATAAAACTCTTAGGGTGTGGGAATTACGAACTGGTCGAACTTGGATTATTGCCCGGAGCGAAGACTATTTCTATGACGTTAACTTTTCTCACTCAAACATGAGATTAGTTGCCTGCGACGGTGGTGGTAATATTCATTTTTTTGACCTACCCAACCCAATTGATTCACTAAATATTGCAGACATGGATAAGCTTATAAAAAAGCAACAACATGATAAATAATATCAATAAGCGCTGGGCACTCTGTCTGCTAATGGCCCTTGGAGTGCTAATCAATTATATAGATCGGGTAAATATATCTCATGTAATCGTACCACTTTCGAAAGAACTCAGCCTTACCCCTGCGCAACAGGGCGTAGTTCTTTCGGCATTTTCTTGGGGTTACGTCGCATTCATGGTAATTGGCGGGATTCTAGTTGATCGATTAGGGGCTGTGCGTATGGCTGGTTTTGCTGCCGCACTATGGTCGATTGCAACATGTTGGACAGGATTTACCAATATTTTTTTTAGCGTTCTTGGATCTAGAATGTTACTTGGGGCAAGTGAAGCACCAATATTTCCTGCTAATGCTCGTCTAGTACGAGACAATTTTCCAATTGAAGAGCGCGGGCGCGCAACTGCAATATTTGACGCTGGTTCATATGTGGGTATAGCGCTCACTGCACCATTGGTTGTCTTTGTCACCTTACAATTTGGATGGCGTGTTTCATTTATTGCTTGCGGCATCTTGGGTGCCTGTTGGGTGGCCATCTGGTTTCGCTATGCATCAAAATTGACTACTAACGAAAATGGATCTTTAAAAAGAAGCGCCAGGATGGAAAGCATCTCCCGCAAACAATTTTTTGAATTGGTTAGAAACAGAAAGGTGATTGGAGCTAGCTATGGTTTTTTTTGCTACAACTACGCAAAAAGTTTCTATTTAACATGGTTTCCAGCATACCTGATTTCCGAAAAGGGTTATTCATTTCTATCAGTGGGCTTTGTAGGGACTATTCCTCCAATCTTTGCTGTTATTGGGGGGCTGTCAGCGGGGTGGGCAACTGACACAATGATAAAAAAAGGGGTCTCTTTGACATATGCTAGGAAGGTGCCTCTGTGTGCTGGGCTAATCTTTTCAAGTACGGTTGTGCTTGCTGATTTCGTGACTTCTCAATACGTTGTCATAGCAATACTTTCATTCTCTTTCGCTGCTACGATAGCAGCATCACCCGGAATTTGGGCCATACCAGGGGATATTGCTCCGACTAACTCTATGGTTGGAACTATTGGCGGAATACAAAATACCTTCTCAAATATGGCTGGAATAATTGCACCGATAATTACAGGAACGATAGTTGGTCTGTACGGTTCGTTCATTTATGCACTATTGCTAACGTCGATACTCACTATCACTGGTACAATAAGTTATTGGTTTATTGTAGGGGACCTGTCTCAAATTGAGTTAGAAGGAGGCTCTTAATAATGAGTGAGCAAACTAACAGAGTACTTATCGTAGACTACGGTGGGGTTCTCGGGGAGCACCATCAACTATCTGCTGAAAGTGAGTTGGCAAGATTATTCAGAACAGATATACAGACTATACGAGGACTTTTAAGCGAAAAGTCCGAACATGGCTGTGCCGTAAGAGAATCTCGAATTACTGAAACCGAATTCTGGAATAGAGTTGCTGATCTGTCAGGTATTCCGTTAAATTCCAGGCCAAAAGACTCAGTTCTTTCTACTTTATGGGCTAAAACTTACAAGATTGACGAAAAAGTCTACTCAGTTCTTTCTAGGTTTCGTGGGAAAGTTCCTCTCGGAGTTCTCACAAATATTGACAAAGCACGAAGTGAGTACCTGATAAACGAAGTTGGAATTTGTTCAAAAGTTGATTTCTATTTTCCATCCTACCGTTTCGGCGCCATAAAACCCAAACCACAAATTTGGCGTTGCGTAACAGACGAGCTTCAATCCAATTTCGACTGCACTGTAGAAATAATATATGTTGATGATCGCCAAAGCCATGTTAAAGCGGCAGGTAGTTTCGGTTGGAAGGGTATCGTGTACGAAAACGCTATAAAACTCGAACAAGCTCTTGATAAATTGCATCTTACATGAATACGAAATGAGGTAATTACTATGAATATTATATATGTTGATAATTACAAGGAAGACGAGCAGAAAATACTTTTGTCTCTGGGTGTTAAGTGCTTCCGTTTTAGTAAAGACGATATGATTAAAGGCAATGTGTTTGATACGATTCTTGGTTCTACGACTTATCAAGTTCGCTCGAACAAAATTTCTAGCGCAGACTATGCAGCTATCGCGGAAGAAATGGCAAAACACGGCATAAGTCTAACTACATCTGTGATGTCATTTGATATTTTGAATGACGCAAAAAAACAATATGACATTTTAAAAGAATTTTGTCCTAAATCAATAATAGTAGATAAAACCTTTTCGACGGAAACTATAATGCGTCTAGTGGAAGAAAATCAGTTCACGTATCCAATATTTGCACGAACTGATGTCGAAAGCGCGGCTAAGTACGTTGGCGTTGGCGGATGCACTATTCCGCAAAAACGAATTGAAGAGTTTGAAAGGGTGCTGTCTGGAATATCGGAGAATGTAAAAGGTTACCGCCAAATAATTCTCAAAGAAGTTGTAACTATACAGAAAGATCCGAAAACTGGATCTGACCTAGAGTTCAGAGCAATAGGGTGTGGTGGGAATCTTTATATATTTGATTTCAATATTGACGAATTTTCTATTAGCCCTTTAGAGTTAGGCTTGGATGTTTTTGCGCGAAAGGCACTTCAAAAGCTTGCTGAAAGAGGAGCAGACGGAGGAATTTTTGTTGACGTTGCCGTATTGGAAGATGGGTCAAAAACGGTAATCGAATGTAAGAATCTCTTAAACGGAACCATTCGATCTGTTCAAGAGTTTGGCATTGCAGCTCTTGAGCATAATGAAGCGTAAAGAGCAGACCATCGGAGCCTGACCTCGAGATAGGACATTTTGAAAGTGGTAGTAAACCGAAAAAACAAGGTGCCAGGCTTCCAAGTTGGGGCAGGATAGAGGGACGTACCTGCTTTATTGCTTTAAGAGACAGGGACATTAGTTTGTCAGCTTACCAATTACAACCACACTTATGAATAACACCCCCAAAACAACATCACCTCAAGTAGCCAAAGCCCCTGCAACCGCCGCAGGCCAGTATCTCGGCTACAGCCTTCAACAAACCCTGCTGGCAACCCGGCTGCGCCAAGCTTCCGCAGGCTCAGCTTGCAGCCTGGAAGTTCTTGATGATGTCGCGGAGCAGGCTGAAGACGGCACGACCCATCTCACCCAGAGCAAAAGCGCCTTGACAGATAACCCCGTTGCCGACCGGGCGGTATCGCTTTGGAAAACTCTCTGTAACTGGCTTGAACTGGTAAAGCTGAAACTGGTCGATCCTGACACTACCACATTTGAAATCTATGTTTCCCGGACTGTTACCGGCGACCTTGTGGAATTGTTCCGTAAAGCTGCAAGCGACACCGAAGCCACTCAGGCACTCTCCATGGCACGCGACCTGCTCTGGGGAACCGCTCCAAATCGCCCCCACAAACCGGCAATATCAGCAGCATTACAGAAATATGCAAATCCGGTGCTTGAGGCTGATGAGTCACTGGTCATCCCCATTATCCGTAATTTCCGCATGACCTGTAGCGACAGCGGCAGCCCGATCAGCGATTTTGAAAAGCTGATTGCCGGTGATCCGGTATCGAAACAGTATGTGCCCTTTATTGTGAACAACTTGCTCGGCTGGGTGAAGAAGCAGGTTGATCTCAGCATTGAAAAAGGTTTGCCTGCCGTCATTCTGAAGGATGATTTTCACAGGGAATATCTAGCCGTGAGAAGGAAGGTTGATAAAGAATCAATACTTACCAGCTTTGCGCCAAAACCGACCACGGACGAAATGCATGAACATCTGGGCGATACCTTTATTCAGCAGCTCGAAATTATCGAAGAGGATTACGACGAGAAGCTGGATGCTGTCAGTGACCTTCTTATGGCTGGCTGGGATCGTGTCCTCTGGAGTCAGTCCGGCGAGGTTCATGAAAGTTCCTTTGATGAGCTTGATGAAAGTTTATGCAAGGCCTGGAAAAATCAGAAAAAGATTAATGACCTTGTCCATGCTGCCCGTCCGGCGCTTGAGCAGGGGCAACTTTTGTACTACGAATGCAAGAAACATCGCCTTACGGTTCAACAGATGTCTCCGCCGGAACACTTCATTCCCGGCTGCTTTCATTTGCTGGCTGATGTGCCGCTCATCGGCTGGCATCCGGACTTTGTGACGCTCCTGTCGAAAACTGAAAAGGATGTGGCGTAATGGGGATTTTGTCTGCCGAAGTTCGTAACATCCAGAACCCGGCTTTGGGAGCGGGTCTTATCTGGCGTTTTGTCTGCGGCTATGTCTATGCACACCCGACCAGAAACCCAATTCCGCTGCCACTTGTTTTCCTCGTGCTACCGACCATCTTGCACCGGAGAACAGCCGAGTTTGTCGAGCGGACTAATAAATCCTCCGGACTACGAGTTTGTGCCGCCAAGTTCGGGGCGGCCAAGCACTGCAAGCAGGATTTACTTCTTTCGATTAATCACCGGATGCTGGTTCTGAAAGAGTTGAGTATTGAATCCCTGCGAATGGCCTTGGCTACCCGTCTTGTACACCTCGAAACCGATGCGACCCTGATTCCGTTGTCGAAAACCAAAGCAAATTCCGGTATTCCGGAAGAGATAAAAACGATGCTGAATAGTGCCGAGAAAATGGGGGCGTGGTGTGCGCCGCTGACCATGCACGAGATCGCCATGACGTTGAAGGTGAGGTTCTGACATGTATTTTCAAATCAAAGAAATAATTCTCTGGCCCAAGAACCCGGCATTCAAACCGCGGCGTCTCCCTTTTGAAACAGGCAAGGTCAACATTATCAGTGGCGCATCCCGCACCGGCAAATCTGCGGTTATTCCGATTATCGACTACTGTCTAGGCTCAAGCAAATGCCTGATACCGGTCAATACCATCCGTGACGCCTGCGCCTGGTTTGGCGTGATTGTGCAGACCAGCGCCGGCGAAAAGCTCTTTGCCCGGCCCGAGCCGGGAGAGCAACGCTCCACCGATGACATGTATATTTGGGAAGCCTCAACAATCAACGAGATTCCGGAGATCTTGTCAAAAAACACCACTCGGGGACAAGTCCGCACTGTCCTCGATGAGCTTGCAGGGCTGACCAATCTGGATTTCGGCGACGGTGAATCTCAAAGCGGTTTTGATGCCCGCCCCGGATTCCGCGACTTGAGCGCCTTCATTTTTCAGCCGCAAAACGTCATCGCCAACCCGGATGTGCTGTTCTACAAGACCAACACCTACGATCACCGGGAGAAACTGATAAAAGTATTCCCCTACATACTGGGCGCAATAACACCTGAGCTTTTGGCCAAACAGCACGAGCTGAAACGCTTGCAAACCGAATTAAAGCGGAAAGAGCGGGAAATAAAGAATGCACAGGAAGTCTCCGCACAATGGCTGGCTGAATTGCGGGCCAAGGTGAGCGAGGCGCGGGAGTTGGGGCTGCTAGCAGCGGATCAGGCCGGTGAACCTTCGCGGGAAGAGATGATTCAACAGTTGCAAGGCTTGGTTGATATGACGGATGTGACCATTGCCGTAACGGAAACTACGATAACCGATGCTGTGAAAGAGCTGCAAGGGCTTGAAAGTGAAGAATCGGAAGTATCCAAAGAGCTGTCCGCCTTGCGTAGGCGTCTGGAGGAGATGGATCGTATCCGCAAGGGGGCGGCAAACTATCATCACGGCATGAAAATTCAACAAGAACGGTTACAGGTTTCTTCCTGGTTAACATCACAGCGTAGCGGCGATGAGGGGTGCCCGGTATGCGGCGGCCATCTGGAGGCGAGCGCGGATAAACTGGAGCAACTGAACCGGTCACTTGTAGCCATTGAGGCGGAAGCTGGCGACGCATTTGAAATTCCGGCGGCATTCGACCGGGAGTTGCAGCGGGTTTCCGCAGAAATCGCCGCAACAACGGAAAAACTGCGGGCTGTTCAGTTCAGAAAGCGGGCTCTTACGCAACGATCAACCGATGCCCGAAAAAAGAACTATCAGACAAAAATGGCAGAACGATTCATCGGCAGACTGGAGAATGCCCTGCAACTCCATCAGAAGCTGGCAGGCGACGGCGAACTGATTGCCGAAGTCGCGCAGTTACGAGACCGAGTGCAAAAGCTCGAAACCGAACTGCGCCAGGGCAACCCTGAAGCACGTAAGCGTCAGGCTCTTGCCCATGTCAATACCAATGCAGCCCGCCTGTTACCCGATCTTGACACTGAGCGGCCCAATGACCCGGTATCACTGGAGATCAAGGAGCTGACCGTCAAGGTTTCGGGGGCTGACCGAGCCGACTATCTGTCCGAAATCGGCAGCGGCTCAAACTGGCTCTCCTATCATGTGGCCATGATCCTTGCGCTTCAGCAATTCTTCATATCTCTCCGTCACAGCCCTGTTCCAGGTTTTGTGGTGATCGATCAGCCAAGCCAGGTCTATTTCCCCAAGAAAGTTGTGTTGCGTGAGAATGAGACAATCGAGGAGCCGCAGTTTAAGGACGAGGATATCGAAGCAGTGCGCAAGGTTTTTAGTGTTTTAAGTACGGTTGTCGGCGCAACAAAAGGAAAGTTACAGGTGATTGTTCTTGACCACGCCCCGCGTGACGTATGGGGAGGTATTGCGAATATTGCTGAACTTGAGGAATGGCGGGATGGGAGGAAGTTGGTGCCGGTTGAGTGGTTGTGCGTGAGTTCCGGGGACGCGTGAATTCCGCGACATTTTTTCTAATTCTTAGCTTCGAAAAGGGTTCATATTAAACAGGAGCGACCAACACATAGGCCGCTCCTGTTTCTATTAGATGACACATCACACAGTTGAAATGGCACCCTCCGTCAACTTCTCTGCCGCAGAAGCTCTGACTGCGGCCCCCTTTTTTCCTTTCTCCTTTCCTTCCCCCTTCCCAAGCGGATTAGTGAACCCCCGCGGTGGTCGGTAATCCCAGCCCATCATCTCACACATTTCCGCATTCAGAAGGTTGATCTCATCCTTGATCCTCTGGCTCCGTACGAGGAAATCCTGGGCCTTGTCGAGTTGGATATTGCTGCTCCTCCCCATGTTCATCCGCAACTGATAGAGCAAATTATCGAGGGTGTTTAGCATGCCGATAAAGTCGCTCTGATCCCGGGTCTTACGGGAGATAACATCAAAGTCGTCTCGATTTACCTTCTCAAGCTTCCGTTCCTGCCAGGTCTTACCCCCATTTTTGCCATCCTGGCCGTCATTCCCATTCTTGTTCTTGTCTGACATGTACACTCCTTTCAAGGTTAACTTCTTTCGGTAGCCCTGCGTGCCACTCCTGTTCCAAAGCGTCCTGCCAGTTCCGAGAAGACCGTATCGTCGAATCTCTTCATGGTCAGGACCAGCATCTCGATTGCGTTCATTTCGTTTACGACGTTGGCGTATCCCTGTTGCGCGGTGGTTAGAAGCACCCGGGTTCTGTTGGTCAACTGATCGACGTTTTTCATCCCGTCGAACAGAAGCGCGAGCTGACAGCTGCTGGGGCTGGCTCCCGCCTTGTTGTCCTTGTTTTGCGACTGGATCTGGGCTGAGAGGTTCTGCAACTGGGTTGCCTCCTGCAGGAGGTCCAGCAGCATGTAGTAGGCGAATGCCCTAGCGGTCACCGCGGAAAGCTTGCCGATTACTTCTCCCTCGGTATTTGTGGCGATGGCGGTTTTCAGCACGAGGCTGATGGAGAGCGGAGTTGCGTTGAGAAACGGCACGTCATTGGCTGCGTCGAGTGTCTGCTTCGCTTTCATCTTTGTCGATATAGTCTGCATTCGGGTCGAGACGTATTGCATGAGATTCGCATTGGCGTCCGTTATGGTGCTGCATACTCCGGCTGAATCTTTACCCTGGGCGGAGCCGTCGATGAAAGTATCGAAATCGGTATTCTTGTCGCAGGGAGGGATATAGCTGGCGACATAGGTGCTGTTCGTCGTGGTGGGGGACTGCACAACCACGTCGCCGATGAAACCCCGGATGAGCTTCACATAGTTGGCGTTCATTCCTTTCTTGGCGGCCAGGTTGTCGAGGACCGAGCCGCCGCCGAAAATGTCGGTGATGTCGCTGGGGCAACCGGCCGTGCCCC
>JGI24731J21663_1002572_pt1 | contig 10788 bp, 6 predicted proteins | sample EPASupsiteHSE605_FD_21663 | JGI IMG/M metagenome (IMG submission 21663) | reverse complement strand
ATCCCATCCTGGAGGGTTATGTAGTTTTCCTTCTCCAGGTGTTCTAAAATGGGGTTAAGGTCTTCTTCAGAAGTGCCCAGGTCCAGTTTAAGGATTTTGTAGGGAACTCCTCCCTGGTATTCTGCACTGAAGTATTTGATGCCGTTTAAGACCCTTTTCTGTTGGGATGTGAGGATGTTCATGATCTACTGTTTGGTTCCTTTCCATTAATAAATAAAGTTTTAAATTAAGGAGCACCATATATTGGTGATGCTCAATTACTATTACCCGCTTATTTACTCTAAAAACTTACAAAAAAACTTTCATATTTATTTTGGAGGATCAAATGCTTGATTCACTTTATGAAAAGGCCTTAAAAAAGAGAGATGGCATCCAAAAAAAATTAGATGGAATCGGATACTCCCAGGTGGATGCTTCCCAGCAATGGGTGGATCACCCCCTGAAAGAAAACACTCAAAAGGTGAGTATTGCTGCCGGTGATGGTAGTATCAATAAACGTAAATTTTTACCATTCATCTTCTACGCCATTGATGCCGAAGGCATAATACACAGCCCCCGTGGCCTTGAACGGATTGAAAGTTCTGAGATTGATATCATATCCCATCATAAATATGTGGATGACCGTTTGAGGAGTTACATGGGTATATTTGAGATTAAAAATGCCCTGAGGATGTTCGCTGAATATGATGTTGATTTGTTCCTCTTTGATGGTTCCATCCTGGGAAACCTCATCAGACCATTCCCCATTGAAAGAGAACTCAAAGAACATGTGAAAGAAAGGATAAGAGAAAAATACCTACCCCTCCTAGAGGAGGAGTTAAATAGTTCTGATGTGGGAATAACCTCCTCCAAATTTGAAGATTTGATTGCAGCTGAATTTAACAACCACACTGAACCAGTGATCTACCTGGAAAACCTGGAGAACCTGCTGGTCATCTGTGAACTAATGGAACAAAAACAGAAAATAGTGGCAATCTCCAAAACATCAACCAGTACTGAATATTTTGATTCGAAAATACCAGACATGGCCATATTTGATATGCACAGTAAGAAACAGGGATATTCCAAACCCCGATATTCCAATGTTTCCGAGGTTAAGAGGGATTTCCCGGTTAGAAATGATTTCCTGAAGGGTTTAACCTTCACCATTTTCTACGCCAGACTGGAGGATCATAAAAACATACTGAAGTTCGAATTACCATACCACGCTACTGAAGAGGATATAAAAGAGTTATTGAAAAATATAAAGAAGATCAGTGCCGAAGGATATCCTTTACTACTGAAAAAAACCCATAATGATGTGGTTATCCGTAAAAATGATTTAAAAAACCTTTCCAAGATAATGGGGTTCCTGGAGAAGAGTGGGAGGGAAATGTTAAATGAATGAAGTTATTGGAAGATGCATAGGTGAAACCTCACTGGTAACTGTGAGCTTCGTGTCCAAGAAAATGCCCAGGGTAGGTGAATACGTCTCCCTTAAATATGATGGTAAAAACGTGCTGGGGATGATTGAATCACTGGTAAGGGGCAGTGTTTCCATTAATGATCAAATCTATGACCCCCTGACCATTGAAAAAATCAAGGCAATTGAAGGTGACGACCATTACGTGAAGGGAACTGTTAAGATACTGGGAGATATTGATGATGACCTGCGCATTCCCCGTACACCAGCACCACCAGGAACCGAAATACAGGTTGCTGATTCACAGATCCTGAAGAGGATATTCAAGGTGGACCAGTATGGTTTGAAACTGGGAAACCTTATAACCCAGAAAGAAGTGGGTATAGAAGTGGATATCAATAAAATGGTGTCCAGACACCTGGCAGTTCTGGCCATGACCGGTGCTGGGAAGTCAAATACAGTTTCAGTCATTGTAGATGGCCTCCTAAAGGTTAATGGGAGTGTTCTGATATTTGACATGCATTCTGAGTATGTGAACACTGATTTTGGGAAGGATAAGGTCAATGTAATGCATCCCCAGATCAACCCCCTCTACCTCTCCTTTGGTGAGATTAAAAAGTTGGCCAACATACCCCCCAATGCCTATGTCCAGGAAAGGTACTTCCTGAAAGCTTACAAATCCGCACGTAACAGCCTAATGCAGGGTTCAACTACTGGTAAAGATTTCATTGCCCTGATAATAAGTAAACTAGAAGGATGGTTAGCTGAATCTGAGGATCCCGAGGCTAAATCCACTAATTCAGGGGATAAAAAATCAATAGCCGATGTCTTAAACAAACTGGACCATATGCAGGATAAGTACGGTAACATACTCAGCCTGGAAGCAAAAGATATTATAAGCAGTTTGAAGGTGGGGAAAGCCAACATTCTGGATCTGGGTTCGGTGGATGAATTTGCCTCGGATGTGGTGGTTAGCCATATCCTCCGGAACGTTTTAAAGAGCCGTAAAGATTTTTTAAGAAATGGAGAAGGTCTGGAGTTTCCCATATTTTTGATCCTGGAAGAAGCCCATATCCTGGCCCCCCAGAATAGGAAAACAGAATCTAAACTGTGGATAAGTAGAATTGCCCGTGAGGGGCGTAAGTTTTCAGTGGGACTGTGTCTGGTGAGCCAGAGCCCTAAATCCCTGGANTCGGATGCTCTTTCCCAGGCCAATAATATGATAATCCTGCGCCTGGTGGAGCCCACTGACCAGAGCCATGTGCAANGGGCCAGTGAAAGTNTGAGTGATGANCTGATAGCTCAACTTCCCTCCCTNAATATNGGGGAAGCCATAGTGCTGGGTTTAATGACCCGCATCCCCACCCTGGTTAAGATAGATGAATTCCAGGGAAAAATCACCGGAGGAGACCTTAACATTGTAGAAGAATGGTCAAAATCCCATAAAAGGGAGGAAGAACTCCTGGAAGAACAGAAAATGGAATATGAGGATCTGGGAGGAGATTACTGATGCAGTTTGCCCATCTAGCTGATACCCATATGGGTTACCGCCAGTATGGACTTTCAGAACGGGAAAACGACTTTTTTGAGGTTTTTGATCAGGCTATTGAGGAGTTAGTTGGTGAAAGACCGGATTTTGCCATTCACTCTGGTGATCTGTTCGAATATTCAAGACCCCCCACCAGGGCCCTGTTAACTGCACAGAAGGGTATTTTAAGGTTGAAAGAAGAAAAAATTCCCATCTACGCCATTGCCGGTAACCATGATGTGGTGATGCGTAAAAATGCACTTCCACCCCAAATTTTATTTAAGGACTTTGGTTTGAAGCTCATAAGTCCCCATAACCCATATTATCTGGAAGGGGATGTTTTCATTGGAGGTGCACCCTACACATCCAAGTACCATTCCAAACAATTAGTTGAACGCTTGGAAGGTATTGAAAAGTCATCCGTAGAATTTGATAAACGGATTCTGGTGCTTCACCAGGGAATTGACCGTTACATTCCCTATGAATATGAGCTTAAAATTGGTGATGTGCCCCAGAGTTTCAACTACTGTGCCTTTGGCCACATCCACGAACGGGTGGTGGATGATTTTGGTGAGGGTAAACTGGCTTATCCTGGTTCCACAGAGATATGGCGATCCAACGAGGTTGAAGGTTACCGGAAGAATGGTAAAGGATTTTATCTGGTGGATATCAGTGGAGATATCCCGGAAATCGAAAATATTGACCTTAAACTTCCCCGGGAATTTATAAAAGAAACCATCAAGTACAGCCAGCTCCAGGATGAACTATCACGGATTAATCAATATATCCGCAGCCTCCAGAAGAAGCCCATACTAATGGTCACTGTGGAAGGGGGAAATTTCAGCCGTTCTGAGGTTTATGAAACTTTAAATCAGGCTTTATCAGATTCATGCCTGGCACTGCGTTCTAACTACCGACCCACTGCAGTTGAAGATGAAAAGAATCCTTTTGAAGATGGGAAAGAAGCCCTGGATATTAAGAAGATGATTGAACACAACCTGAAGGACTTTAACAACCAGCAGGTTAACGAACTGGCCACCGGACTCTTAAGAGAGTTATCTGATGGTGATCTGAAGACTGCCGAAGACATGGTCCGGAATTTCTACGAGGAGTTATATGATCATTGAAAGTCTCCATATGAAGAACTTCAAATCCCACCAGGATACCAGTATCGAATTTGATACCGGTATTTCCATAATAATAGGTGGAAATGGTGCAGGTAAGTCCAGTATCCTGGAAGCAGTGAGTTTTGCACTTTTTAAACAGTACACCAGTAAACGGATTGAACAGTTGATAACCATTGGCCAGAAACGGATGTCAGTGGAGATCCAGTTCACTGCCCATGGCCGTACTTACCAGGTGCTACGGGAACGGACTAAAACATCATCAAAAGCTATTATGAAGATAAAAGAGGGTGGAAGATTCCAGTCACTGGTCTCAGGAGATAGGCAGGTGACAATGGAGGTTCAAAACCTGCTGGATATGGATGGTGATCTGTTCCTAAATGCAGTCTACGTCCGCCAGGGAGAGATAGCTGACCTAATTGAAAAAACCTCATCAGAAAAAAAACAGATGATCGGACGATTATTAGGTATTGATTCCCTGGAAAAGGCATGGAAAAATTTTAAAGTCATCCTGGATGGGTACAACGAAAAAAAAATCAGATTAGAAGGTAGGATAGAATCATTTAAAGACTTAGATGAGGAATTCAAGACCAAAAAAGATAAAAAAAGAGAATTATCCCTCCAGATTAAAGATGTCAATCTTAAAAGAGAGGAAAATATTATTGAATCTGATTTGCTCCGGGAAAAGAAGGAGATTCTGGATAAAAGGAGTCTTGAATTTGAAAAGGCCACAACCATCCTGAAATCCAAGACTGATTTCCTTGAACAGCTTGAAAAAACCAAAAAAGATCTGGATAACCAGTTAAGTGAAATTATCCTTAAAGAAGAAGAGATTAACCGGATCAAACCACGATTAAAGAAACTTGAAGTTTTAAAAAGTCTTCAGGATAAGATTAAAGAGTTAAAGGATCTGCAGAAAGATGAGAAAAAACTGGTTAAGATCAGGGATGATATTGAACGTTTTAGAGATATTTTGAATGAAAATGAAGAGTATTATAATGATTATTCCCGTTTAGACGATGAAATTAATAATTTACAGTATGCTAAGGACCAGTTTGAAGGAAGCCGTGTGCTGATCCAGCAGTACACCGAAAGAAAGTCTAAAATTGAGGTTAAAATCCGGCAGGCCCTGGAGAAAATAGATCACGTTCTTGAAAGATCCAACCAGATTCTGGATACTGAATTTGATTCTGTGGAAGAATTCCAGGATCATTTATCCACCTCCCAACCTCAATTAGAGGCAGAACTCATGATTGCTTCTGAATCTATTCAGGAGTTAAAAAGGGAATTATCCAATTTGCAGGTTAAAAGAGAGAACCTGGATAAACCTATAAAAGAATTGGAACGAGTTAAAGAGCTTTGTCCCATCTGTAAATCCACTATAACTCCCCAAAAAAGAGATGAACTGATAACAGATTACCAGACCGAACTAGAAAACAATCATCGAAGTTCGGAGATTTTGAAAGATAAATTGAAAAGAATTGAGGGTGAAAAAGAGAAACTGGACTCCCAGCAGTCCCGGATTCAAAGTATAAATCTGGGGATATTGAATGAATATTTGAAATCAGTGGATGAGAACCGGCAGGAAATTAAAAACATTGATTCCAGTCTCAATGACCTTCAGGGGAAGATGGTTATCCTGGAGAAAATTGAAACTGATATTGCCCAGAATAAATCTAAACTACGGGATATTAAAGGAAATTATGAGAAGTATCTTACTGCCCGTGGTTCTCTGGAATCCCTTGGAGATTATGAAGAACAATTAGCAAGTTTAGATGAAATCAAAGCATCCATACGAGGGTTAAAGAAAAAAATCAGCATACTCATGGAAATTGCCGGGGACAGTATGGAAAACCTCCCTGGAGAAATAGCTTACCTGGAAGAGTTAAGCAAAACCCACCAGCACTTACTGGGTGAAGTCAGCCAGAAAGACTCACTCCTCATACGGGTTGATGAAAACCATAGATTAATACAGGAAACCCTTGAAGACTTGAAAAAAGTCCAGAAAGTGGTTGAAGATTCCAAGTACAATAAAGAATCCCATGAAAGGGTAAAGAAGGAATGGGAGTTGAAGAAAGATGAATTGATGGATCTCAGTGGCCAGAAGCAGTTGCTGGTTGGTCAACTTCACCAATTATCAGATTCAATACAAACAATAGAAGAGAAACTGAATTCCCTACGGGAATATGAAACAGAATTAAAGAATTTGAAGGATTTTTTGAAACTCTTAGACCATATCAGAGATCTTTATGGTAAGGATGGTGTTCAGAAGGATTTGAGGAACCTATCCCGACCACTTATTGAGGAGAAAACACGGGAGTTGTTTGAGAAGTTCAACTTTGAATACTCTGACGTGCGGCTGGATGAGGATTACGACGTGACTATCTACGGACCCCGGGGGGAGAGCAGCCTGGACATGATCAGTGGTGGTGAAAAGATAGCAGTGGCCCTTGCTTTGAGGTTGGGTATAACCCAGGTACTCTCTGGAGGTAGTTTAGAGATGATCATGCTGGATGAACCCACCATCCACCTGGATGCCTATCGCCGGCAGGAACTGATTGATCTATTGAAGAGAATGTCCATCATACCCCAGATGATCATTGTCACCCATGATGCGGATCTGGAGGATGCTGCCGATAACATTATGAAGATGGAAAAAGAAGAGGGTGTTTCATTTCTGGTAGAATCATGAATTTTATTTAGTGGAATCTTAAAACTCCACTGTAACTTTTTTTTAATTGTTGAACTTTTTTCTAGGATTAAACCATTTAGGATTAAACCTTAATATTCAACGGAATTTAACCAACATTACTCCCCCTATAACCATTAATCCCATCCCCAATATCTGGAATCCTTTTCCATGTGTCCAACCATATCCCCAGTAAACATCTAAGGCATTGATAATGAAAAGAGCAATTCCAATAATAATTAAGGTTAGTCCGGTTTTAGGGTAGTTAATTTTCATCTTAAAAAAGGGATTTGGAAAAATAGGTAAATACAATTTGTGGTTTTTAACTTTAAAAGGATTAAAAGGGAATCGTTTAAAAAAGGAGAATTTGTATTGGTTCCCCTTCAGCTGCTATTCTCCACATCCTTCCTCTCCCCTCTCCACCAGGATACAAAGACTCCTATAAAGCACAGGGCGGTGAAGACCACGAAACAGAGTTGTATGCTTTCCAGTAACGCGGGGTACTGGTCAGGGGTTATCTGCACTCGTCCAATGAATAATGCAAATACCAGGGTGGCTATTCCAATACTCATGGTTTGGCCTATGAGTCGCATGGTGCTCACTGTGGCTGAGGCCACTCCGTAGAATCTGCGCTCCACTGATCCCATGATCACGTTGGTGTTGGGGGATGAAAAGAGTCCGAATCCCAGTCCCAGAACTCCCAACCCTATGATTATATCATTGAGGGGAGTGTAACCGTCGATGAAGGTCAAGGTAAAGAGGGCCAGGGTGACGGTGGCCATACCAGTGGTGGCAATGAGCCGGGCATCGAAACGGTCCGACATCCTACCGGCAATTGGGGCAGTTATGGCCATGATTATGGGTTGGGCCACCAGGATGAGGCCAGCAGTTTGCGGTTCCAGTCCCTTGATGAATTGTAGGTAGTAACTCAGGAGTAGAGTAACCGCAAAGGTGGCACTGTAGTTTATAAGGGCTGCCAGACTGGAAAAGGTGAATGCAGTGTTTTTGAACAATCTTACATTGAATACTGGACTTTTGGTTTTGAGTTCCCATCTGAGGAATGCGAAAAATCCGGCAACTCCCAGGATTAACATGGCCCAGCCATCCGTCTGTGGTAGGCTGGAGAACCCGTACATCACCAGGAATAGCATTAAGCTGTAGAGTATGGAACCCACGAAGTCGAATTTTTCTCCCCGGGATGCGGCCCATTCATCGTTAAGTTTCCAGAACACAATGGCGGTAACCAGCAATCCGAAAGGTATCATCAATAGGAAGAGACTTCTCCAACCGAGGTACTGGGTCATTAATCCACCTAGAACTGGTCCGAATGATAAACCTACGTAAACCGCGGCTACGTTGATTCCTATGGCTTTTCCGCGGTGATGGGGTGGGTAGACTGAACTGATTATGGCCAGTCCAGTTACAAAGATCATGGCCGAACCAATACCCTGCAGAATCCTTGATCCAATCAGGGTATAAGCAGTGGGGGATAGTGCACATAACAGTGAGGCTACGGTGAACAGGATTATCCCGTAGGTGAATATCTTCTTCATACCGTGTATATCCGCCACTCTACCGAAGGGTACTGCGAATATGGCTGCTGCCAGGAGGAATCCGTTGGTAACCCAGTTCAGGATTATGGCATCAGCACCGAAATCCAATCCAATGGATGGTAGGGCTATGTTCACTGATGAACCCATGAAGGGTGTGAAAAAAGAAGCTATGGTGGCTGCTAAAAGTGCAGCGATTTTAATATCATTACTAACTACAGGGGAGTTATCCGGATGGGTCATTTAATTCACCAGAATTATTGATAAAGTGTTAATAGATTATTATAATCCATTTTATAGATTTGATAGTATTGTAATCCATTTAATAGATTTGATTAAATTGAATTAATAATAATTGGATTAAACTGGTAGATAAGTATTAATAAAAAAATATTTTAGAAAATAAAAAAAATGGGAGGATGTGTCTGAGGCACGCTCAGACAATGTTGTGTTTCTGTAAGAGGAGTAATTCCTCGGTGGAAACTTTTTTACCCTCTAGGAACTTGCGGTAGATTTCCTCGGCTTTCTCCTTTTCCTCGGAGTTTTTCTTACGCACGATTTCATCTTCGGCACTTCGTTCCTTGGCTTTAACTCGGTCCATTCCCTTGTTGGCTTTCCTTATTTTACCAAAGGTGGCTTTAACTTCTTCATGGACTTTGTTTGCCTTTTCCCGGGTTTCTATGAATTTCTGGTGGGCTGCATCGGCCTGGTTACGGATTTCATCGATGTTGCGGAAGTATTCCAGCATTTTCTCGTGGGTTTCCTGTGCCTGGTCAGATAGCTCCACTACTTTAGCATGATGGCCTTCAGAAACTTCTTTGTGTTTTAAAGCTTCGCTGCGACTTTCCTCGTCTTCTTGCATGCCTTGAAGCTTTTTACGAAGATCTGTAACCTTTTTAACCAGTTCATTTTCTTTTCGGATGTCCAGAACTCTGGTTTCAATGGTTTTTTCCAGACGTTTTATTTCATCCTCAATCTGGACGGCTTCCCTTCTTCCGGAAGTCCATTCCATTTTCTTGTAGGCCTGATGGGCTTCATCCCGCAGTTTTTTGTACTTCTTAACTTCCTGGTTAATCTGATCCCTTTCATCCCTGTATTTCAGGGCATTGTCCAGGTTTCCTCTTATCTGGGAGTTAAGTTCATCACGTTCCTGACGGAAGACTTTAGCCTCATCATTTAGCTTGTCCCTTTTAGTTGTGAGTTCTTTAAGGGTCTTTTCCAGATCCTTTTTCTTGGATAAAAGTTCAGTGAAGCTTTCCTTGGGTTCTTCTTCAGCCTTTTTGGAAGCTTTTTCGGAACTTTCATCAAATATTTCCAGTAACTCTTTTAGGTCCTTTTTCTCAACGATGACGTCAGCTATTTCTTTTAGGACGGGTTTAGCATTGAATGCTATTCCTAGGCCTGCTTCTTCCAGCATGGAAACATCATTGGCACCATCACCAACTGCAGCACATTCTTCAGCTGATATTTTTTCCAGCTTCATCAGTTCCTGAAGAATTTCCTTTTTAGAACCATCCACCAGCGGACCGGTGACTTCACCGGTTAAAACACCATCTTCTTCCTGGAGTGTGTTGGAATACACGTAGTCCAGGTCAAGTTCGTCTTTCATGCGCTGGGCAATACAATCAAAACTGCCAGTTATGGTTGCTATTTTGTAACCCCTCTTTTTGAGCTCTTTAACGCTGTCTTTTGCCCCTTCCATAAGGGGAATTTCCAACATTACCTTGTTGATATCTTCAACAGATGCTCCTTTCAAGAGTGAAACTCTTTCTTTCAGGGCTGTTCCAAAATCTATTTTTCCTTCCATTGCTTGACTGGTTATTTTGGAAATTTCTTCTTCTACTCCAGTCAATTTTGCCATCTCGTCTATGACTTCACCGTCAATTAGGACGTTATCAAGATCAAATGCGATAAGTTTAATCAAAAGATCACCAAATACTACTTAAAAAGATGAATTATAATAAATCTAATTCAGATAACCTTTCTTTCGTTTTTTCTACACCAAGTTGTGCGTCTGTTATTGTTTTTGCACCGGTACATACTACCTTTCCAGACCCGAATAATAGTAATACTACTTTGGGTTCACCCAATCGGTAAACCAATCCAGGGAATTGTTCAGGTTCGTACTCTGTGTTTTCTAAATCCAGGGCCACTGCCTCCAAGTTGAGAGTTTTTTCCAAATTGGCAGAAGCAACTATGTTCTGGACTTTTATTTCGAATTCGTGGGGTATATCAGGGTCAAGAGTGCGCATCTTGTCTACTGCTATGTGTATAGCCTTCTTAGAGTCCTCTATGGACTTGGCTCCGGTGCACACCAATTTACCGGATCCGAATATGAGGGCTGCGGTTTTAGGTTCTTTAAGTTTGTAGACTAATCCTGGGAATTGTTCAAGATTATATTCTACACCTTCCAGCGCTGGTGCGACTTGGGGAAGGTCTACGGACTTTCCGAGCGTTGCGGAAGCCACTATGTTCTCCACTTTGATTTCAACTTT
>JGI24731J21663_1002516_pt1 | contig 11024 bp, 11 predicted proteins | sample EPASupsiteHSE605_FD_21663 | JGI IMG/M metagenome (IMG submission 21663) | reverse complement strand
TACATCGAAAGAATAAAATATTTCATTCAGATCATTCAAGCCAACTCATTTGGCGAATTAACACAATTGTACATAATTATCTCCAAATCATAATAAAAACTGAACAATTGTTGTATTGTAAAAAATATAAACAACATATTGTAAAAGAAAGCACTTGAAGACTACCAAGNAGGTTACCAAGTGCTTTTTCAACCCCATTAAGCATAGAAAGATTTGCATATACATATATGTATAGGGGAGGGGTCAATATGAGAGTTAATAAAATATTAGAAATAAACAAATATACTGAACAAAGAAATTTGGATGAAGTTGAGTTTAAAGAAAAGAAGAAAAATATTAATAAAGATAATATAAAATTTTCTGAAGTTCTTAAGGGTATACAGAAAAATAAGCATGTATACAGATTATAAAGAGCACTTGGATAAGTTCCAGGTGTTTTTTATTACAATTTTGGAGGTGCGACATGAATGAACAAATTAAAATGATTTTTAATATATTAAATGAGATAAGGAATTCAGTTGTAGGCATAATTGTAGGATTAATTTTTAAAAAATAAGGAGGAAGATATTATGAAGATAGCAATTCGAGGAGGTCATAACAATGGAGTCACAGGAGCTTCAGGAATATTAGATGAGGTTACAGAAGATAGAAAAATTTATATAAAAGTTATAGAGTACCTAAAACAGTTAGGACATCAGGTTTTAGATGCTACATCAAGTAATACTTCAACAACAGTTCAGGACTTAAGTTATGGAGTAACAAAAGCTAATGATTGGGGTGCTGATTACTTTTTTTCTATACACTTAAATTCTGGAGGAGGAAAAGGTACAGAAGTTTTATATTACAACGGAAGCTCTAAAGGTAAGGATATGGCAATAAAAATAGTCAATAAGATATCAGCATTAGGATTTGTTAATAGAGGAGCTAAGATTGACACTAGAGGGTTGTACGAGTTAAGAAATACTGGTATGGCTGCAAATATAGTTGAAGTTTGTTTTGTAGATAGCAAAGAAGATGCTGAACTATATAAGAAAGTTGGCATAGATAGAATTGCAAAAGCTATAGCTGAAGGAATTACAGGACAAGAAATAGAGGAGAAAGCTAAAAGTAAATTTCCTTTACCATTAAAAGTTACTAATAATGTAGTTTCTATAGGATTCAAAAATGGACAGCCATACCCAGTGAAAGAATTTAGAATAGGTGACTTAATTACTGCTATAGGTGAAATAAACAAACTTTATGAACTAAATGTAAATGGTGAAAAGGCTTATATACCTGTTGGGTATACAGCTAATAGATAGGGAGAGATACTAATGATATTTGAAGACTTTTTAACTATAGATTATGTAAAACATTAAAAATATAAAGATAAATAAAGATACAAAAGTAATTCCTGAAAAGGTTATAGATCCGAAAGAAGAAACTACAGAAATAAGATAATTATGCAACTGGAATGAATATTGCCAGCGTTACAGTAGATAAGAATGGAAATCCCGTTACGAAGCCAAGTTCTTATACAAAATTCTGCATGGATTTTACTCATTCAACTAAAAAAGGTGATGATAGGTGTGCTGAATCTCATAAGAAGGGTGGAGAGGAAGCTGCAAAAGAAATTGGAGTAGATGAAGAAGAATGTGTTAATTCAGTAAAAAAAAGTATATATGACAAAGGATCAGAAGTTTGTCTGAAAAATTAAATGAAATGGCCAAACGTAAATAACTACATCTCGAAAGAGCATACTTAATCGTAAGTATGCTCTTTTGAATTTCGGAAAGAATATATAATGAATATCTTAAATAAAGACGAGGAGTGGTTCATATGTCACATAAAAATAATAAAAATAGTAAAGATAATAAAAAAGCTGGTCAAAAAACGAAAAAAGAATTAATAGAAATGGAAGTGGAAATGTCAAAAGAAATAGGTGTTTCTAATGAAACAAAAAAATTAGGCAAAAATAAAGATAGTAAAAACAATTAAAAAATAATAATTATTTATTCTATATATTTTTAAGTTCACAAATTATATATATTATTGTATAATTAGAATGAATTAAAGTGAAAAATTATATATTATGTAAAATGACTTGAAATTTATTTAAATTGCAACTGGTAAGAATATAATAAATATTGTATATCTTAGATTAGTTAAATAGACTATTAAGTCTATTTTTTTGCGGAAAATTATTGCGATAATAATTTAATTAAAGAAAGATAACTTCTAGCATTTTTGCTTTTAAGCGTAAATAAAATTAATCTTGCTTTTTGTACAAGTTTCATATAATATAAAAATATAGATTAATGTGTCGAATGATATTAAGAAAACAATGAATAATGTTCGTATCTCGTATATGTTTGGAAATTTGGTCTGAACGTTTCTACCGAACAGCCTTAAACTGTTTGACTACGGGTGTTTATTTTATACATAGTTTTTACTAACCGGATGAAATATATTTAAAATATATTTGTTTTAAATTTGTAGTTTTATAGAATCTATGGGTTTAAGCTCTGGTGAAATTACGGTATATAAACTCCCTTGTGTTTACTTGGGAGTCTTATTTTTTTGCACTAATATACAAATTAGGAGATGGATACTTAATGGAGCTATTAAAAAATAAGATTTTAGAAGAAGGTAGAGTATTAGGAAAAGATGTACTTAAAGTAGATAGTTTTTTAAATCATCAGATAGATGTAGAATTATTTAATGAAATTGGGAAAGAATTTAAAAAGAGATTTCAAAATAAAGTAGTAACTAAGATATTAACTATAGAAGCATCAGGTATTGGTATAGCTTGTATAACTGCACAATATTTCAATGTTCCTGTGGTTTTTGCTAAAAAACATGAAGCAACCAATATGGATAAAGGTAATTATGAGGCAGAAGTTTTTTCCTATACAAAAAACAAGTCTTATACAATAAAGGTATCTAAAAAATATATATCACCTGAAGACAAAGTACTAATTATAGATGACTTTCTAGCAAATGCTAGTGCAGCATCTGCATTGATCAGTGTAGTAGAGCAGGCTAAAGCAGAAGTTGTGGGCGTTGGCATAGTAATTGAGAAAGGCTTCCAAAATGGAAGAAAATTAATTGAAGAAAAGAGTATTCAATTAGAATCCTTAGCTATTTTAGAATCTATGGAAGATGGGAAAGTAATTTTTAAAAAATTAACATAAGTAAAAAAATAGGAGGGAATATCAATGAAAAAAATAACTGCATTTCTATTAGTTCTAGTTTTATCTTTAGGTACACTTCTGACAGGTTGTGGCTCTAAAGAGACTAAAGACACTACAGACAACAAGGCAAATACAGGTGAGGCTGGTAAGAAATTAACAAACAAGGACATTAAAGTAGGATTNTTATATGTTGGACCAGTTGGTGATGAAGGTTGGACATTTTCACATGACCAAGGAAGAAAATTNATGGAGAAGGAATTAGGNCTTCAACCATCATTAGTTAAGGAATCTGTAAAAGAGGATGACGCAGAAGTTCANAGCGTTATTGATGACATGGTTGATAAAGGTGCAAATGTTATAATTGGAACAAGTTTTGGATTTATGAATGGTATGTTAAAGGCAGCAAAAGCTCATCCTACAGTTAAATTCTTACACTGTTCAGGTTATGAATTAAACGAAAATATGTCAAATTATTTTGGAAGAATATATCAAGCTAGATATTTATCAGGTATAGTTGCTGGAATGAAAACTAAGAGTAATGTAATTGGATATGTAGCAGCTCATGAAATTCCAGAAGTTGTTAGAGGAATAAATGCATTTACATTAGGAGTACGTTCTGTAAATCCTAAAGCTGTAGTAAAAGTTAAATGGACTAATACTTGGTATGATCCTGCAAAAGAAAAAGAAGCTGGAAAAGCACTTATAGATGAAGGTGCAGACGTAATTACACAACATCAAGACACTGCAGGACCACAACAGGCAGCAGAAGAAAAAGGAGTTTTCTCTATAGGATATAACACAAACATGGAAAGCAAAGCACCAAAAGCATATATGACAGCACCAGTATGGAATTGGGGACCTTTTTATGTAGAACAAATAAAAGCTATAATGGATGGAACATGGAAGAGTGAAAGCTATTGGAAGGGATTAGAAGTTGGAATCGTTGATTTAGCACCTCTTACTAAAAATGCACCAGCAGGAGCAGAAGAAAAAGTTAAACAAGTAAAACAAGACATTATTGATGGAAAGAATAAAGTATTTGTTGGACCTATTAAAGATAACAAGGGAGTAGAAAAAGTAGCAAAAGATCAAGTTATGTCAGATGCAGACATGTTAAAATTTGATTGGTTCGTAGAGGGAGTTCAAAATGCTGGAAAATAAAATTCCATTTATTCAAATGAAGAGCATAACTAAATGTTTTGGAAAAGTTGTAGCAAATAATAATATAAACCTAGAAGTGCATGGTGGAGAAATCCATGCACTTCTAGGAGAAAATGGGGCTGGGAAGAGTACGCTTATGAACATGCTATCAGGGGTTTATACACCTGATAGCGGTTCTATTTTTATTCATGGAGTTGAAAAAAAATTTACCTCTCCTAAGGATGCAATAAATTCTGGAATAGGTATGATTTATCAACACTTTAAGTTAGTAGAAACTATGACAGCAGTAGAAAATATAATGCTTGGACAAAAAGGAAAGTTATTTTTAGATAAAAAGAAAAATGTTAAAAAAATAAAAGAAATTATAGAAAAATTTGGACTTGAAGTTAATTTGGATAAAAATGTATATGAGATGTCTGTAGGAGAGAAGCAAAATCTAGAAATACTAAAGGTTTTGTATAGAGGGGCCAATATATTAATACTTGATGAGCCAACGGCAGTATTTACACCTCAAGAAAGTGAAAAATTATTTAGAATAATGGATAAAATGAGAACTCAAGGCTGTGGAGTAATATTCATAACTCATAAGATGGATGAGGTTATGGCTATGGCAGATAGAATTACAGTCTTAAGAAAAGGGGAAACTATTAAAACTGTAAATAAGAAGGATTCTTCTCCAAAAGAGCTTACAGAACTTATGGTAGGACGTTCAGTTGATTTATCTATTAGAAATGTTGAAAGCGATAAAGGAGAAAAAATTCTTGAAATAGAGAAATTAAAAGTACTAAATGAAGAAAAGCTTGAAGTAATAAAGGATATTAGCTTCAGCATATACTCGGGGGAAATACTGGGTGTAGCGGGAATAGCTGGTAGCGGTCAAAAGGAATTATGTGAAGCAATAGCAGGAATTCAAAAGGTTGAAGCTGGAGAGATATATTTTCAAGGAGAAAACATAGTTGGAAAAACTGCCAGAGAAATTATAACCAAGGGTATAAGTATGAGCTTTATACCAGAAGATAGACTTGGAATGGGATTGGTAGGTTCCATGGATATGGTAGACAATCTTTTATTGAAAGCTTATCAAAATCAAAAAGGACTTTTCGTAAATAGAAAACCGGTTGCAGAAAAAGCAGAAAAGATGGTTGAAAAGCTTGAAATAAAGACTCCGAGTATTAATTATCCAATTAGATATTTATCGGGTGGTAATATTCAAAAAATTCTTCTTGGAAGAGAACTTAGTTTATATCCTAAACTTTTAATAATGGCTTATCCCGTAAGGGGTCTAGATATAAACACTTGTTATACAATATATGATCTAATAAATGAAGAAAAAGAAAAAGGCAATTCTGTTATTTATATTGGAGAAGATTTAGATGTTTTAATTGAATTGTGCGATAGAATAATGGTTATGTACAATGGAGAAGTAACAGGAATTGTAGATACTAAGAATATTACAAAAGAAGAAATAGGAATGCTTATGGTAGGAAATAAATTAGAGGGGGATGTAGCTAATGCTTAGGATAGTAAAAAAAAGCGAAATAAGTAGAAGAAATAGTATAATAATAAGAACAACAGCTATTATCTTTGCTCTATTAATAGTAGGCATTTTTATATTTAGCCTTGGATTAAATCCACTTAAGGTTTATACTTCCATGATTGAAGGTGCTTTCGGATCTGATTTAAAATTTAAGAAAACCATAATCAAAGCTATTCCATTACTAATTACCTCTCTTGGTATAGCAGTTGCTTTTAAAATGCAATTTTGGAATATAGGTGGAGAAGGACAAATAATCATGGGAGCTTTTTCAGCTGCTTTTGTAGCTTTAACTTTCCCGGATATGCCAAAACCTGTTTTATTATTGCTTATGGCAATTGCGTCAGTTATAGGTGGAGGACTTTGGGCTTTTCTTCCGGCATTTTTTAAATCTAAATGGGGAACAAACGAAACTATTGTTACCTTAATGATGAACTACATAGCAATAAATTGGGTTACTTATCTGCAATATGATTTATGGAAAGATCCTAAAGCAATGGGATTCCCTAAAATTCCAATGTTTTCTGATAATGCAATTCTTCCTAAGGTTTTAGGTGTTCATATTGGTTGGATAATTGCATTAATATTAGTAGTGGTAGTCTATGTATTTATGAATTTTACTAAAAAAGGATATGAAATAAGTGTTCTTGGAGAAAGTGAGAAAACTGCTCAATATGCAGGTATAAATATTAAAAGTACAATAATAAGTGCGATATTTATCAGTGGTGGCTTATGTGGTCTTGCTGGAATGATTCAAGCTTCAGCTATTGCAAATACTCTTTCAGTTGAAGTATCAGGAGGAGTAGGTTTTACTGCAATTATTGTAACTTGGCTTGCATCTTTAAGTGCTCCTATAATTTTAGTTGTTTCTGTGCTTTTTGCTGGATTGCTTCAAGGAGGTTCATATATTCAAACTGTTTTCGGAATTCCGGAAGCTGCAGCACAAGTATTACAAGGTACTATACTATTCTTCGTTTTAGGAAGCGAGTTTTTTGTAAAATATAGAATTTCCTTTAATGAAGATAAGGTTGAAACAACTAAGAATATAAAGGAGGGTCAATAATGAATTCTATAACCGTTTTTTTAGCTGCTGCAGTTGTTGCGGGGACACCTCTTTTATTTGCTACACTAGGAGAGATACTTACAGAAAAGGTAGGTAACTTAAATCTAGGAGTAGAAGGCATGATGCTTATGGGAGCAGTAATTGGATTTACCGTAGGTCTAAGAACAGCTAATCCTATTCTTGCAATAGTTTCAGCAGCTCTTGCTGGTTCTTTTGGAGCCTTAATATATGCCTTCTTAACTATAAGTCTAAGGGCAAATCAAGTAGTATCTGGACTTACTCTAACTATTTTCGGTACTGGCTTTTCAAGCTTGCTTGGGAAAGGTTTGGGATTAATTGGACAGAGAACTCCGGATGCTGTGAAAGAATTTTTTCAAGTTTATCCTATTCCTATATTAAATAAAATCCCGGTTTTGGGGAAAATATTTTTCACACAAGATCCATTCATATATTTAGGGTATATTTTAGCTATAATTTTAGGTATTTACATTTATAACACCAACAAGGGGTTAAATTTAAGAGCAGTTGGAGAAAATCCAGCTTGTGCTGATGCGGCAAGTATTAATGTAAGCTTGTATAAATATATAAATGTACTTATAGGCGGTGCTCTTTGTGGCCTTGGAGGAGGATATTTATCATTAGTATATATACCTGCATGGCAGGAAAATGTTACAGCGGGAAGAGGATGGATTGCGGTTGCCTTAGTAATTTTTGCTGCATGGAATCCTTATAAAGCAATATTTGGAGCCTATCTTTTTGGACTTGGAATTGTAGCCTTTAGATTTGAAGCATTAACAGCTCATGTTTCTCAATATTTAATTGATATGCTTCCTTATCTAGTAACTGTAACTGTTCTAGTAATGGTTTCTATGAAAAAGAGTAAGAAAAATGCTCCACCTAGTGGACTTGGAAACGCATACTTTAGAGAAGAACGATAAGCAGAGAACTCAAATCTTTGATTTGCAGTGAATCGCTTACTCCCCTGACGTGAGGAAGGGGAGTTTCAATTTAAACATCCCCCGAAATTTTATTTTTTACTAATATTTCATGTTTAGAATTATAGTGGTATAATTAAAATACAGGTTATTATTAATAATAACTTGGTATAGAACTTGCTATATAAATTAACAGGTTACTTTTCGAAAAAAGTAACAAAAAATATTACATAAGGTGGGTGTTTTAAATGATTGGAAAAACAATCGATCAAATTCAATTAGGCGACAAAGCTTCTTTCACTAAAACTATGTCAGAAACTGATGTATACTTATTTGCAGGTATATCTGGAGACCTAAACCCTGCACATGTTAATCAAGTAGATTCTGAAAAAACAATGTTCAAAGGTAGAATTTGTCATGGAATGTTAGTTTCTAGTTTAATTTCTACAGTTCTTGGAATGTATCTTCCAGGTCCAGGAACAATATATATGAGCCAAGAAGTAAGATTCTTAGCACCAGTTAAAATGGGAGATACAGTTACAGCTGAAGCAGAAGTAATTGAAAGAAATGCTGAAAAGAACAGATTAGTTCTTAAAACAACTGTAACAAATCAAGAGGGAAAAGTAGTTATAGAAGGTCAAGCAAAAGTAATGCCTCCTAAAGCTGCAAAATAGTATTTCTGATAATTATTTGTAATTTATAAAGATAACCTTCTAAAACTTATCTTAAGTTTTAGAAGGTTATTTTTTATTTATTATCAAATACTAAATATAACTCTTATACAACTTAAAATGATGAATTAATGATAAAAATCTGATACAATATAAGTAAGAAGATTTTTTTTACTATAAAAAGGAGTTAATTATATTGAAAAATAGACTAATTGATTGTGAGTATGAGGAAGTTCAAGCATTATTAAGTAATATTAATGTTGGGATTATTATCATTAATACAGAAGGTATAGTAACGGGAATAAATAAGGCTTCAAAGAAGATTTTAAACTTAAAATCTAAAGAGGTTGAGGGACAATTCATTGAAGATGTTCTACCAAAATTAGAATTATTAAACGTTGTAGAATCAGGAAATGAAAATAGAAATATTAATTTTAACTACGAGAATAAAAATCTTTGTGTGGATAAGGTGCTTATTAGAAATGAAGCAGAAATCCTTGGGGCTATGGCAATAGTATATGACGAAACTGCTATTATGAATCTAACCAAGCAATTAGAAGAGGAAAGACATCTAGGGGAGGTTTTAAATACTGTTCTAGAAATAGTATATGATGGTATAGTAGTAGTAGATAAAAATGGATATATAACTATGTTGAGTAAGGCATATATGGAGTTTTTAGAACTAGATAAAGAAGATGTAATAGGAAAGCATGTTACTGAGGTAATAGAGAACTCTAGAATGCATATAGTTGCAAAAAAAGGTATCCCGGAAACAGCTCAACTTCAAAAGATAAAGGGAAGATATATGATAGCTACAAGAATACCAATAATCAAGGATGGAAAAGTCGAAGGGGCTGTAGGAAAAGTATTATTTAGAAATATAAAAGATTTTAACTCCTTATACAATAAAATTAGCAAAATAGAAAAGGAAGTGCATCATTATAAGGGAGATGCAAAGGAAACTAACAGTGCCATATATTCTTTTGATAATATCATAGGAAGTAGTGCAAAGTTAGAAGAGGCAAAAGCTATTGGAAAGAAGGCTGCTCATACTAATTCCAATGTTCTATTAATAGGTGAAAGCGGAACTGGTAAGGAACTTTTTGCTCATGCAATACATTTAGCTAGTGATAGAACTTACGGAAACTTTGTTAAAGTTAATTGCGCAGCTATCCCAACGGATTTACTTGAATCAGAATTATTTGGATATGAAAGAGGTTCCTTTACTGGAGCTAAAAAGGAAGGTAAAATAGGTAAATTTGAATTAGCAGATGGAGGAACTATATTTCTTGATGAGATAGGGGATATGCCTTTACATATGCAAGCTAAGCTTTTGAGGGTATTGCAAGAAAAAGAAGTAGAGAGAATTGGAGCAATTGTTACAAAGAATATTGATATAAGGGTCATTGCCGCGACTAATAGAAACTTAGAAGAAATGATAAAGGCGGGAGAATTTAGAGAAGACTTATATTACAGATTAAATGTAGTTACAATAAATATACCGCCTTTAAGAGAAAGGCCAGAAGATGTAGTAACACTTTCTTCATACCTTATAGATAAAATCTGTAAGAAGCTTGATAAAAGTGTAAAGGGAATTGAAAATAAGTCTATGGAATATATGAAAAACTACAAATGGGAAGGTAATGTAAGACAACTAGAGAATGTTATTGAAAGAGCTATAAATCTTGTGGAATATGGGAAAGAAATAAAATCAGAACATTTGCCTCATAATATTATAGGAAAAGGAATTATACATAATGTAGAGAAATTAGATGAGGTGCTAAATAAGGCTGAAAAAGAAGCTATAATTAGTGCTTTGAATGCTTTCAATGGCAATAAGAGTAAGGTAGCGAAGGCACTAGAAATAAGTAGAACAACTCTTTATGAAAAGATGACAAAGCATAATATTACTGATTAAATATATTGAAAAATAAAAAGTGTAAAGAATAATGAACACAAAATACGGTTTATAAAAGTATATTGTACGATTATCCTTGCACTTTTTTAGTTAATATTGGAGTAGTGTACGAAAACATTTACAAAAATAATTTTTTGAATATTTAGAATTGGAATAAAATGTAATAATATGCTATAGAACTATTTAATTTTTGCTTAACATCATGGTTTTTAAGGAAAATTAAATGGTTCTTTTTTTTGGCATAATAGTTGCTATATAAATATATGGCTATAAAATATTTTATTATATAATATGGAATAATAAATAAATGGTAAAAGGAGGAAAAACGAATGGCTTCAAAAGTAAAAACAATAGACGAAGCTATTGCAATGATCAAAGATAGTGACACAGTCGCTATATCTGGTTTCTTAGGAGCTGTACATCCAGAAGGAATTACAGCAGCCATTGAACAAAAGTTCTTAAATGGCGAAGCAACTCCTAAAAATTTGACTTTGGTTTATGCAGCAGGACAAGGAGATTCCAAGAACAAAGGTTTAAACCACTTAGGATATGAAGGACTAGTAGGAAAA